>Ga0187827_10007108_pt1 | contig 12550 bp, 7 predicted proteins | sample ETNtaG_39_FD_167969 | JGI IMG/M metagenome (GOLD analysis project Ga0187827, IMG submission 167969) | Marine microbial and viral communities from oxygen minimum zone, Eastern Pacific Ocean - ETNP2014_SV_150_PacBio MetaG (Illumina Assembly) | ecosystem: Environmental > Aquatic > Marine > Hypoxic... | reverse complement strand
TTCGATACGGTCTACTCAAAAACCAACTCCCGATAAGATTCCCTTTCGTGGAAATTCTTCAGGACGGTAATCGCGGAGTATTCCATCGTTCTCCTTTCCCTGCCGAGGTTGATCTTCCAGACGTCGCCCTTCGCAGGATTCTTCTGAAGAACGTTGAAATGCTCGTCGCGCAGGGCATCGAAAGGCAGCGCAGCTTCGGCCGTCCAGCGGCTGGCTTTGGTGTCGATCCGGATTTTGACTTTCCAGGTTGGATTCCACTTGGTCACGTTTGCGTAACCCCACGGCATCTTCTTTGGGATCAGATCGGTAATGCGGCCGGCCACGTTGAACACGAGATGGCAGTAATCGTATTTCTTTGGATCGGGCTGAAGAAAAATCTCGAGGATGTCCTCGTTGAAAATGGAGAACGCATCACGTGGGCCTTCGCTGCCAACGATCGAATCGATACGCATGTCGGGTTCTTCGCAGGTGAAGGCAAAGTAAAGCTTGTGTGCGTCGTAGAGAACTCTTGCAGTCGTGGCAGCTTCGGGATAGCGGACCCGGTCGCCGACGCTCTTTATGACGTGAACGAAAGGCTTGATCTCGGCGGATGACTTCCAGCACTCATCGTTCAGGTCGCCGTCGACAATTGGTGCAACAGCCGTCCTTCGTACGGACACGGGCAGTTTGGGCAGTTTCGCTGCAAGTTTCGTGGGTACCAGATTCGCTTCCTTCTTCACCAGGTTTGGATTGTCGAGAGCGGCGCTGAGCTGGCGAAAATCCTCCGCGTAAAACTGGTCAAAATATTTCATGCTCCAATAGCTGCTCGCGGCGTATCCCGCCTTTGTATGGACGGAGCCCTTCCAATTTTGCGGCCAGGATTTGATTTTTTCGAGGTCTTGCTTGAAGCCTTCTTCGGCCGCCTTCACTTCTTTGAGCCCGCGGTCGATCAACTTTCGGGACTGAGCGACTTCGCCGGCGTTCATGGCGGCCCTGGCCTCGAGATGGGTCAGCCGGCAAGGGACGACGCGATCGACCAGGTGCACGAGTTTGTAGTAGTGAGCGAACACCTTCTTCGCCTCATCGTTTCGGAAGGGCATTTCGCTTTCCACGATGTTGTCGACGATTGCGACGGCCTTCCTGGCAAACGCGGCCTGTTCCCGGACCCGTTCAGCGAGGTCCCCCTCAAACGGGTGAGCTTTGAAATCGTCGTCCCTCTGCCGGGCCACGTGCCTGGCGGTCAGTTCGGGTTGGAACACCCACGCTGGGATAATCGGCAGACCGAAAAGCGGGGTGAATGCCTTGCCCACCTCGTGCCCGAGAAGATTGCGCGCAATTTTACCGTAGACCTGGGTGACTGCTTCGGGGATGTTCGTCTCCCTTTCGTAAATCACAGGCGGCCTTGCGAATTCATCCGCGGCTCCAGGTGCATCCGCGTTCCAGGCGTATTCCTGATGCGCCATGATGTCGATAGGTTTGTTTCGCCAGGGGCACATGATGATCGCATCCGTTCCTGGATTCAGAAACGTCTTCATCAGTCGGGCGTTCGTTTCAAAGATGGGCTTGTCTGTGCCCGCGTGTCTGCCGTTTCTGAAATCGATGACGCGCCGATTTTCGTAGTAGACGAACAGCGGGCGGTTGTTGGTGAGGCGATTCCACTGGTCGATGAATTCTTTTCGCGTCTCACGAATGGTGACGTATGCGTCCGCCGGAAGCTGGCGATTGAGGTCGGTCAGAAATCTTTCGAGTTCTGGGTACCGAAGGCTCTGCGGGCTGTAAGGGTGCGGACAGAGCACGACCCGCGCATCGGGGCACGTCTCTTTTATGGCATCCACGATAATCCTGCCGACGTTAGCATCCGCCTTGGCCCTGTCTGCTCCGAACCTAGCTTCGCATTGCGAACAGCGGTTCTGATAATTTTCGTTTCCCGTGTCGGGATAGTGGGCAAAGAGAAATTCGATGCCGAGGGTTTTCATGAACCGTCCAGCGGCGAGGTATTTCTTGCGCAGCAACTTGTCTTCACTCCAGCAGTGAAAGTAGCCGGTCAACTGCATCTTCCCTTTGAAGGCTTTTTCGTTCCCCTTGACCGGAGCGAGACTGGGATGGCACTGAGTGAATGCATAGACACCTCGGTCGCGAGCGTAATCGAGCAGCGGCTTCACCCACGCCAGGCCCGCCGCGACTTTCGGATCGAGTTTGTCGTAGCTGAAGCCGAACGCGTTGGCTCCCCACAGCAAATTCACTTTGATGTCGGCCAGATCATCGATCCACTGTTTGAATCCATTGGCAAACGCGGCTTTGTCCCGACGGAACAGGCTGATGTTTTTCCGGTAGGCGTAGTCCACATTGGTGAGGCAGCGCCATGTCCAGTCCGGCCAGTCTGACACTTCCGCCTGGCGGGCGAGAATCCTGTCGCCCTCCTTATAAATGAAATGAAGGAGAGTGGTGACCGCGTAGTAAGCGCCAACCGACCCGTTGCCACTCAGAATCAAAAACCGCCGTGCGCCTTGTGACCAGCCATGAATGGAATACGCCTGGTCTCCCTTGCCTTGCACGGCATCGGTACCAACCATGTAAGGTTTACAGATGCCGTCACGTCTTCCGATGACAATCGCAGTAGCCGGAAGCTTCTCTGATGCCTGTCTCATCGTAAGAATCGGCAGCGGTTTTCCGCCAAGCGAGACGACCTGCCGATTCAGCCTGTTTGCAGCGGCCAGATAAGAACCTGTTCTTTCTTCCAAGAGAATTGGGATGTGCCGCAGTTCAAGAGTTTCAGCCCTTACTTTGAGCTTCTTGGGCTGCGGCACAATGGCGAGTTCATCTTCTTTGAATGCATCTGCGTGACACCAACTGACGGTGAGTGCGAATGCCAGGATCGGGGATGTTCTGTATCTCAGCGCCATAATTCTTTCTGTCGACCTTCCGGTCCCTGAGCCGGCGGGACGCCGGCATGCCCAGGGGCTGACGTTTCGCAAAGCTGTTCGCAGTGCATGCCTTGGCGTATTTCAGGCGGCGACAGAACACGCTAAAGCGTGCACTACAAAACGCTACCGGATTTCACGAGAGAGTCTGGCAGCGTGCGGCCACGGGGATGCCTGGCCATAAGACTCACCCGCCCGACAATGCCTGCATCACGTATATTTCGCTGTTCGGCTGCACCTCGTCCGTCATGCCTTCACGATCGTGGATGAGCTCGCTGTCGACAAAGACAACCATGTGTTTTCGCAGGCGGCCCTGGTCATCAACGACGTAGCTCTTGAGCGGCTCATTGGCCTCGAAGACTCTGTCGAGCGCCTCTTTTATAGTGGCTGCTTCCACTTCGGCCGGCGGGCAAGGGACGTGGCGTTCCAGGTTTCGGGTGAAAACGACTCTGAGCATTTCGCAGGATACTGGACGTGCGAATCAGGGATCAGGGATCGGGGATTGGGAAGCAAAAGGATTCAGGATTCAATATTCAGGATTCAGGATTCAGGAGGATTCAGGATTCAAGATTCCTGAGCCCTGAACGACGCGCAGTCTATCCGACATCCCGTTCAAGCCAAACTCGCTGGATTAGTGCGAGGGTGAGGGTATTATCCGCCGCTGTTTACAGAAGGCATACCCTCCCCGAAGGTGACTCGACACTCTCGAATTCCTGACTGCCCACCGCCTTCACCGGCCATTCATATCCATTTTAACCGACCGAAGGAGAACACAGCATGCGGGCTGGATCAAAAGTTCCCTCACTCCTGATTTCTTTCATTCTTTTAGCGTCTACTGCATTTGCCGAAGGCAGGCTGGAGCATCTCCCAACCATCTGGTGGATTGCGCCCATCAGTTCTGTTCTCGCGTTGATTTTTGCCTTCATCTTCTACAAGGGGATGATAAAGGCAGACGAAGGCAACGAACTCATGCGCGAGATTGCCAACAGCGTAAAGGAAGGCGCCTACGCTTATCTGTGGCGGCAATACAGAGTCGTGACTTACGTCTTCATCGGCTTGGCGATTGTCCTGGCCATTATGGCTTTTGGTTTCCACGCGCAGCACCCGATCGTGCCGTTTGCATTTCTGACCGGAGGGTTCTTTTCAGGACTTGCCGGTTACTTCGGAATGAAGACCGCGACGCACGCGTCCGGTCGCACAGCCCAGGGCGCGATGAATTCGCTGAACCAGGGGTTGCAGGTTGCTTTCCGGTCTGGGGCGGTCATGGGGCTCGTCGTTGTCGGTCTCGGATTGATTGATATCACCGCCTGGTTCCTCGGGCTCGCGACTTTGACCGAGATGAGCCTGAACGAAATCACCGTCGTCATGCTTTGCTTCGGGATGGGAGCTTCCACGCAGGCGCTCTTCGCACGTGTGGGCGGCGGTATCTACACCAAGGCCGCGGACGTGGGGGCTGACCTCGTCGGAAAGGTCGAGGCAGGTATCCCGGAAGATGATGCACGCAACCCGGCCACGATTGCCGATAACGTGGGCGACAACGTGGGCGACGTCGCTGGCATGGGAGCGGACCTTTACGAATCTTATTGCGGTTCAATTCTGGCTACGGCCGCGCTGGGAGTGGCTGCAATCACCGCGCTCGAGGTTCCCGATGCAAACGCTGTCGAATTTCAGCTTCGTCTCCTGGCTTTGCCGATGGTTCTGGCCGGGATTGGCATCCTGCTGAGCATCGGTGGCGTTTATCTCGTGAAGACCGGTGAAGATGCGAACATGGCCACGCTGCTCAAAGCACTGTTTGTCGGCATCCTCGTGCCAAGTTTTGCCATCCTTGTGGTGGCATTCCCGGTCTGCAAATCGCTGCTCGGGCCAATTGAAAATGTGAGCGCAACAGGCGTCTGGGGTGCCATCTGCGTCGGCATGATCTCCGGTCTGGTAATCGGCTGGTTTACGACTTACTACACCGCCGCGGAATATCGGCCCACCCAGCGCATCGCGGAACAGGCAATCACCGGTTCAGCTACCGTCATCATTTCCGGTGTTGCTGAAGGAATGATGAGCACCTGGGCCAGCCTGCTGACAGTGATCATCGCGACCATGGCGTCTTTCCTTATGGCCGGTGGTGGCACGGAATTCACGCTGGGACTTTACGGGGTCGGCATCGCCGCGGTCGGCATGCTCTCCACTCTTGGTATTACGTTGGCAACCGATGCGTACGGGCCCATTGCTGACAATGCAGGTGGGAATGCCGAGATGGCCGAACTCGGGCCGGAGGTCCGTGAACGCACCGACGCGCTTGACAGCCTCGGCAACACGACGGCAGCGACCGGTAAGGGCTTCGCCATCGGCTCGGCCGCTCTGACTGCTCTGGCATTGCTTGCCGCATATGTCGAGGAAGTCCGTGTCGGACAGCACCGTGAAGCGCACAGTTATGCGGCCGCGCAGACCGTTGCCGTCGACAGTGCCCATTATATTGGTGGAGGCAAATTCGCCTATCGCCTGACCGATGGCGACAACGAGGCCGCTGTAGATTGCCTGATGGTTCTGCAGGGAAAAGACCACGCCCGCGAAATGAAGATTGGTGATAAGGTCACGATTGAGGCCGCGGCCAACTCGAGACGCATGTTTGTCACCACTGCAGAGCCCCAGATGGGATTCGTGCGTGCGAAGTATGCAAAGATGCCGGAGTACATGACCTTCTATGACGTTACGCTGATGAACCCGCGAGTCCTCTGCGGGGTCTTCGCCGGGGTAATGGCCGCATTCGTTTTCTGTAGTATGACCATGCAGGCCGTGGGGCGTGCCGCGAGCGACATGATGCTCGAGTGCCGCAGACAGTTCGGTAAGATTCGTGAGGCCCTGCGCAACGAAGGCAAGACCGAAGAGGAGGTGGCGAATCCTGACAACTGGCCTCGCAGCGTCGAGCTCGATGGTCACAAGTACCCGGACTATGCGAACTGCGTGGCCATCAGTACTGCAGGCGCACAGAAGGAAATGATCGTGCCCGCGTTGCTGGCAATTGCGACGCCAGTCTTCGTGGGGCTCGTATTGGATGTGGCCGGCGTCCTTGGCCTCCTGGTCGGCGGGCTCACCAGCGGGTTCGCGGTCGCGGTCTTTATGGCCAACGCGGGCGGCGCCTGGGACAACGCGAAAAAATACATCGAGACCTTCGGCAAGATCACTGCCAAAGAGTTGAGAGACAACCCTGACCAGTTGAAAGGCAAAATCCCGCAAAACAACATCGATGCTCTTCTCGCCCGCGCCGAAGCGATGGACGACGATGAGATTATCTATGGCAAGGGCAGTGAAGATCACAAGGCGGGCGTTGTCGGCGATACGGTCGGCGACCCATTCAAGGATACTTCGGGTCCTTCGCTTAATATCCTCATCAAGTTGATGTCGATGGTCTCGGTCGTCTTCGCCGGTCTCATCGTAAAATTTGCGCCAGCCATTGGAGCCATACTTGGATTGAATTAGAATCCTCTTTTGAGGATCAGTGAGCAGTCCTCGATTTAATCGTGGGCTGCTCTTTTTTTTGGTGATGAGTGTTCAGGTTTCAGTGTTTCTGGGAATGAAAAATGCTATCCGAGGTATTACAGGAACTTCACTGGGAACAATCTCACGGAGGGACATTCTGGCTGGATTCTCTTCCGGATGTCCCAAACGAACCGATTGAGCAAGCGCAGCGTGTTATCGATGCAACGGAAGAGGTCGGCCGTGCCTTCGAACGACTTCATTCGGTGGAATATGTCGTGAGCGGCTTCGGGCCCGACCTTCTGATGAAGACCGAAAGCGGATTTCGCATTCGGAGCCTGCAGTCGAATATCGCACGCATTGGAAGGACTGCCGAGAATCACTCTGTATCACCAGCGTACAGTGCACCGGAAATCGTCGAGCAGTCCCCCGTGAGCCCAGCGACGGATGTCTTTCATCTAGCCGCGCTCTTCTATGGGCTGGCAACTCGAAAGGCGCCGCAGGGGACGACCGTCGAGGGGCTGCAATCGTGCCGCTACAACCTGCCTCGTTTTCGCATTTACGATCCCACCTTCCCGGTCGGGTTCGAATCCATCTGGCGCAAAGCCATGAGCACCAATCCAGCGAAACGATACGCGACGGTGACTGAGTTTCTGAATGCACTGAAAGGCGCGCTCGAACAGTTGCGAAAAAACGCTTCGGGCGAAGTCCTCCTTAAATTTGAAGTCGGTGCGGGCACTGAAATCGGAAAGGTGAAGCAACTGCGTTATCCGGAGAATCAGGACGCCATCTTCCCCGATCCAGGGCAGGGAGAATCTTCTCGAATGGCAGAGCTTGGGCGCGATGTTTTCGCCATCGCCGATGGTGTTAGCCGCTGCGATTACGGCACGGGCGATGAGGCCAGCGGCATCGTCATCAAATGGGCGAAGCGAGCGATAGACAAATACATAAAGCCCGTGGGCCAGGATTCGCCGAACTGGGAAGTGGAGGAAGTTTTCAAGACCTTAAGCCAGGTTGTCGTGCAGGCCACGCACGAGATTGCGGAAGCAGCGACTGCGGGCGAGGACACTCGACCCGAGAAAGTGATGTCATCCACTCTGATTACGGCCATCGTGAAGAACCACAATGTTCTCGTGGGAAATACGGGCAACTCCAGAGCCTTCATCGTTGGTAAGGATTACATCGAGCAAATCAATCTGGATGACGATGTCTGGCACGCCCGTCTCCGTTCGGGCATGGCCCCGGAAGAGGCCAGCAGCAAGAAGGGCAACAGCCTCCTGCGGCGCGTGGTCGGGGCATGTATGAAAGAGGGCGATCAGATCCAGCCCGACCTCCGCCGCGTTCGGTTTACTGGCTACCGCGCCTACATCGGCCCCGGCGATGTTCTCCTCCTCGGCTCGGACGGCCTCATTGAAGAGGGTTCATACATTTCTCAAAGCGAAGCATTCGATCTCGTTCGCAACAACATCGAAAAATCGGCCCAGGATATCTGCGACATCCTCATCAACGATGCGAACGAACGACAGATCCCACCCAAACACGGGGACAATATTTCCTGCATCATCGTGAAGGTCTTGTAGAGGCTCTGATGGTCCATTCTGCAGTCGTACCCACGCCGCGGCAGGTAGAGTTGGAGAACTGGAATTTGTGTTGGCCAGTCATCACTTCACAAACTGCAGTTACTCATTGTTTGTTGTTCACGCCCCATGCCAATCACAGATATCGATACCAGCAAGTTCGCAGTTCTCACTGAGGAGCAGCGCCGAGCCTTCCTCACGCAGGGCTACTTCGTTGTTGAAGACGCGTTGCCTCAGGATTTCCTCGAGGAACTCACTGAAGCGGCAGACCAGGTCCATGCACGGATGAAAGACGCGGGTGAGCCGTCAAGCAACGGCGAGTGGAGTCTCAGAAATTGTATCGTCCAGCACGATGCCTTTTTTCGACTGCTCGACTATCCAACGACGGTTCCCCTCGCCTGGCAGCTCCTAAACTGGAATATCCAGATGAACACCTCGCACCTGGTGATCATCCCACCCAAACCCGAGCCCTCCGAGGAGGAAAAGGTAAAACTCGGCTTTCATCGTGATGGCGGCACTTCCTCCAGAGAAATGGAGGAGCCGCACCCACGAATCATGCTCAAGATCGCATACATCCTCAGCGACCAACGAGGCCCTTCATCCGGGGCTACGTGGATCGTACCCGGCAGCAACCGCATGACCGGGCGGCCGCCGGTGGACCCGCAGACCGGCAATCTTGTCGGCGCAAAGATGGTGAACCTGAAACCGGGCGATGCTTTCCTGTTCGAACAGCGAACCTACCACTCCGGCGGTCACAACTGGTCCCAGATACCACGAAAGACCGTTTTCTTCGGCTACGGCTACCGCTGGTTCAAAGCGATGGACTACATCCAGATGCCGGATGAGATCGTGGCGAAAGCCAATCCCATTCAGAAGCAGTTACTGGGTGTTGTCTCAAAGCCGCTGAGCTTCTTCATACCGGTAGAAGAGGATGTTCCTTTGAAGAAGCTGCTGGAAGATCAGTAGATAGCGCCGGCGCTTCGCAACCATTCTCACATATAGCGGAGCGACCGCGATCTCACGATTTCACGATTTCAAATCCGTAAAGCCAATTCCTCCAAGGCATCCTAAAATGGCGTCTCCTCGCCCTTCCTTCCGCATTGCCAATGCCCAAGATTCAGGTTCTGCCTCCGGCCATCGCCAATCGAATCGCCGCCGGCGAAGTTGTCGAACGGCCCTCCTCGGTCGTTAAGGAGCTCGTCGAGAATTCGCTCGATGCCGGTGCGTCCAGAGTCGAAGTAGAGATTGAAGAGGGCGGCAAGAATCTCATCCGAATCGCGGACGACGGTATTGGCATCGAGGTCGAAGATCTGCCTCTCTGCTTTGCCAGCCATGCGACCAGCAAACTGAAACGTCCGGAGGATCTGTTCTCCATCGGCACGCTCGGTTTCCGCGGCGAAGCCCTTGCCAGCATCGGGTCAGTAGCGCAGGCGAAAATTGTTTCCCGCTATCGCGGCGAGGATTCCGGGGCTGAGATCGAATGCAACGGCGGAAAGTCTGGCGAGGTTAAGGCCAGAGGGGCAAGCCAGGGCACACAGATCGAGATCAGAAATCTCTTCTTTAATGTCCCGGTTCGTAGAAAATTTCTGAAGTCCAACGCCAGCGAGACGGCCAGCATTACCGATACGCTCACTAAGATGTCCCTGGCCTATCCGGGCGTGCATTTCAAGCTCAGCAGCAACGGCAAGGAAGTTTTCAATACGCCACCGTCCACCCGCATCGAGCGCATCAGCACCTTCTTTGGGCGCGACCTCATCGAATCATTGCTGGAGGTCGATAACAAGACACCGGAGCTCACCATCGAGGGATTCGTCGCCCTGCCTGCGGTGAATCGTGCCAACCGCACCTGGCAGCATCTGTTCCTCAACGGACGTTTCATTCAGGACAAATCGATCAGCCACGCGATGAACGAAGCCTATCGCGGCCTCATGATGGAACGCCGGTTCCCAATCATGTTCCTCTTCCTCGAAATGGATCCGGCCGAGGTCGACGTCAACGCGCACCCGACCAAAATCGAGGTCCGCTTTCGCAGCGAGTGGAGTCTCTATGGCCGCATTCTGAACGCGATCCGTCAGCGCCTCCTAGCGGACGAAAAGGTGGCCGCATTGAAGATCGATCCACAGGAGAACCTGTTCGGCCCTCAGAAGACTTCCGACCTGCCCGCCCCCGTACAAAGCGAGGCGGAGGCGTCGCTGGATAAGACAATGGACTTGTTTCCTGGTGGGAAACAGGAATCAGGGGTCGGGAAGGCTGGGTCTTCTGCTCCCCAGCGGAGCGTGAGAGAGCAGTCGTTTTCACCTACGGATCGGTCACAGCCGGAGCCGTTTCATTCGTCCCCCCATTCAGAGAGTCATAGGAGCACGGATGCAACCACCCACACGCCACCGCCCAGGTCCGCGCCACCTCTCAATGGCCCCTTCAACTGCATGCAGATTCACGATTCTTATATCGTTCAGGAAACTGCGGACGGTTTCATCGTGATCGACCAGCATGCGCTGCATGAACGCATCCTTTTCTGCGAGATTCGGGATAAAGCTGAAGCCGGCAAAGTGGAATCGCAGCGTCTGCTGCTGCCAGAGCCGGTAGAGCTTACTCCGAAAGAGCTGGCCATCGTTCGTGAGCTGGATCCCGCGCTGAAACAACTCGGAATGGAAGTCGAAGAGTTCGGCAAGAACTCGGTCGTAATACAGGCAGTCCCCGCGTTCTTGAAAACGGCCAACGTCGGCCGCATCCTCCACGACCTCCTCTCCGAGCTCGGTGAAGGCAGTCGTCCCCGCAGCCTCGAGAAGATCCGCGAGCGCATCCTGGCCACCATGGCGTGCAAAGCTGCCGTGAAGTTTGGAGACAGGCTCAAACAGGAAGAGATCGTCTCGCTCATCGAACGCAGCGCGGAGCTGCCGGAGACTATCGCGTGCCCTCATGGCAGACCCACCAAGCTGGCGGTGAATCTGAATGATCTGGAACGTCAATTTGGGCGAACGTAGGGATGGCCACCGTCTGCCCTCAAGGGCCAGCCCCCTTCGTTGAACTGGCTGAGTTGGTCGTCTGCGATTTGGTGTTACGGGTGACATCAGTAAGCATGACAGAGATCCACGGCTCATTGCCGATACTTTAAATCTTCAGAATCAGTGATGCCGCACGGCGCATATCTGCATATTCCGTTCTGCTTGTCCAAGTGTTCTTATTGCGACTTCTTTTCCGTGATCGGTGAAGAGGAGTCTGTCCCGGCGTACACGGAATCCATCTGTAAAGAGATTGCGATGTATGCGGATCGGGAACTGGTTGTCGACACCATCTTTTTCGGCGGTGGCACTCCATCCTATATTCCCGCGGCCGAGCTGGGCCGGATGCTGGAAACACTCGTGGACTGTTTTGCCATTGCGAATGATACGGAGGTCACCTGTGAGACGAATCCGGAGACAGTCGATCCTGCCAAACTCGACGAGCTCCGCTCAATTGGAATCAATCGTCTCAGTCTGGGAGTGCAATCCTTTCACGATCACGAACTGCAGCAGATCGGGCGTGCGCACGATGCGGCGCGGGCCGTGCGGTGTTTCAGAGAGGCACGTGAAGCGGGCTTCACGAACGTTTCGATGGACTTGATTTCCGCGCTGCCGGAAATGTCTTTGCAATCGTGGAAGGACAGTCTTGAACGACTGGTCGAGCTGGAGCCGGATCATCTGTCGGCCTACACTCTCGAGTATCACCCTGGGACAAAGTTTGAGCGGGAACGGACCCTGGGACTGCTCAATCCGTCACAGGAATTTCTCGAGCGAGAAATGTATCTCGAAACGATCTCTTTTCTCGAGGGCCACGGCCACGGTCATTACGAGATCTCAAACTTTGCGAGACCGGGATTCGAATGCAGACATAATCTGAAGTACTGGCGGCACGAGCCGTACTTGGCGTTTGGGGCCTCTGCTCATGGTTTTGATGGCCGACGCCGCTATTGGAATCACCGACATTTGAAAAGGTATCTCGAGGATATCGGGCGCGGGCTAATACCCATCGTGGAATCTGAAGAGCTTGATGAATCTCAGATTCGGCTGGAGCAGTTAATGCTTGGTTTGCGCATGCGGGAGGGCGCGGTGTGGGATGGAGACCTGCCCTCGGAAGTGCCCGCGGAGCTCTGCGTGCGGGAAGGCGGTCGTGTTTCGCTAACTGCAAATGGATTTGTGCTCTATGAGTCCGTATGCGCCGCGTTCGCCCGGGAACTGTAGCCTCATAAATGGATCTTCCTCTCGGGACGCAAAGTACCGCAAAGGCACGAGGGCACCAGCAGAGGAGAAATGAGACCTCTTACTCGTTCGCGGGCACACCATTCGGCTCAAGCTCATCCAGAAAGTCCTCTGCCTCCAGAACAAATCGATCCAGATGCCAGTGAGAGATTATCTTCTGGTAAATCGCACGGGCCTCGTTGGTATTGCCTGCCGCGCGGTGTGCCTGGGCCTTTTCAATGAATCGGTCATAGGTCTCTTCTGCGAGCTGCTCTACCTGCACGGCGTACTGTCCGACGGAGCGGGCCCGGTTGGAATTGGTGTGTTTCCGGCGGAAGACGTTGAAGCTTGCGATGGCATTTCCAAATTCCAGGTTATCGACACTCTC
>Ga0187827_10007107_pt1 | contig 12551 bp, 11 predicted proteins | sample ETNtaG_39_FD_167969 | JGI IMG/M metagenome (GOLD analysis project Ga0187827, IMG submission 167969) | Marine microbial and viral communities from oxygen minimum zone, Eastern Pacific Ocean - ETNP2014_SV_150_PacBio MetaG (Illumina Assembly) | ecosystem: Environmental > Aquatic > Marine > Hypoxic... | reverse complement strand
AATGAAAAAGATCGTTTTAGATAAAAAGGGAATACATGAATATCAACAAAATAGATATCCTTATTTATTAATAGATTTCGCTACAGAAATAATTCCAGGTGTAAGTGCAAAAGGTTATAAAGATTTAAGCAATGACGAATGGTTTTTCAAAGTTCATTGGCCAACCGACCCAAATATGCCAGGTATGTTGCAGATTGAATCATTAGTTCAAATGTGCGCTTTGTCTCTTTTGTGTTTGCCTGGAAATAAAGGAAAAGTAGTCTATTTGACATCTGCAAATAATATGAAATTTATAAGAAAAATTATTCCTAAAAGTAGACTTTACATTGAAACAAAAATAAAAAGTTTTAAGCGAGGGTTGGCTATTTGTGAAGGTTTGGGGTTTGTTGAAAAAAATTTGGTCTGTGAGGCAGATTTTTGTCTAATATTGCCAGATGAAATTAAAAAGTATAATTTGAAAAAGTAATTAAATGCCAATAGCATCTTCTTTATTGAACAAGCCAAGATTAGTTGAAAAGCTAAGAAATTTTTATTCTTATGTCCAAAAAAAAGATGGAAAAGTTGGCAATAAAACAAGAGGTATAGATCTAAATTTCAATAACGCTTGCAACCTTAGATGTAAATATTGTTTTACAAATTCACCAAAAGGTGACCATGTAAAAGAATATTTAGATTTAGGAGCAATAAAAAGACTAGCTGATGAAGCAGATGAATTAGGATATTTTGAATTTGATTTACAAGGCGGAGAATTACTTTTACAACCAGAAAAATTATTTTCAGTATTGGAAGCAATTAGACCGGAACGATTTTATCTATATGTTACAACAAATGGTTTTTATTTAGATCAGAAAATGGCAAAGAAATTGGCTGATTACAAAGTAAGCAGAGTTTCTGTTAGCATAGACAGTATGGATGAAAAGATACATGATGAAATAAGAGGTAAAAAAGAATCTTGGAGAAGAGCAATTGAAGGACTCAAGCACGTTAAGACTGCAGGCATGGATCCTTATTTAAATATTACAGTTGGACATTATAATGCTAACTCGGAGCATTTTAGACAACTCTTAGATTATTCAAAAGATAATAATTATAAAACATTGCTGAATGTTGCGGTACCATCCGGAATGTGGCAAAAAATGACAGATATTATTTGTGATGATAAAGATCGCGAATATTTAAAAAGGATGAGGAAGGAGTATAAAAATTTAGTACGCAATATTTGGAATCCTTTTGATAGAAATCATGAAAAAATTTTGGGGTGCACAACTGTAAACAGATTATATATTACTCCTATAGGCGATGTTTTGGTTTGTCCGTATGTTCATATTAAAATAGGAAATATATTTGAGAACTCTTTAAAAAAAATAGTTGATTATGGGTTTAGTATTAAATATTTCAGAAATCATAGTGATCTTTGTCTAGCCGGCGAAGATAAAGAATTTATAAGCAAATTTATGACTAAAAGCGGTCAAACTATTTTCAAACCAGCTTTGGCTAAGGATATTTTTTCGAAAGATGATTTTGTAAAGTAATGATTCTTAAAAATAAAAATGCTGTTGTTACAGGATGCAATAGAGGAATTGGAAAAAAAATTCTTGAAGTATTTTCATTGAATGGAGCAACAGTTTTTGCTTGTGTTAGAAATATTGATAATGATTTTAAATCTTTTTTAAACGATTTAAAAAAGAGATTTAATAATGAAATTATTCCTATTGAATTTGATTTAAATAATGAAGAAAAAATAAAAGATGGAGCGAATAGAATAATTTTATCAAACAAACCAATAGATATTTTAGTTAACAATGCAGCAACTATACATACTGCTATATTTCAAATGACATCAGTAAAAAAATTAAAAGAAATATTTGATGTTAATTTTTTTTCACAAACACTTTTCACACAATATATTTTAAAATCTATGATTAAAAATAAGAAGGGAAGTATAGTTTATATTTCTTCAAGCTCAGCATTAGATGGAAATGAAGGAAGAAATGCATATTCATCAACGAAAGCTGCAATAATTGCTCAAGCAAAAGTTTTGTCACGTGAGGTTGGTGTACATAATATTAGAGTGAATTCAGTAGCTCCTGGCCTTACCAATACAGACATGATGAAAGAAAATCATAAAAAAGAAATAATAAAAGACGTGATTTCAAGAACATCACTAAGAAGAATTGCTAATCCAGAAGAAATAGCAAATGTTGTACTTTTATTATCATCGGATTTAACCAGTTATATTACCGGTCAAGTTATAAGAGTTGATGGTGGAATGTGATGAATAAAAATGAACAAAATCAAATAATACATATAAAAAACTTTGCCTATAATGTTAGAAAAAACATACTTGAAATGGCCATGTCAGCAGGTTCTAGTAGTGCCCATTTTGGAGGAGCTTTATCTATCACTGAAATTATTTCGACATTATTTGCACATCAAATGAAAATTGATAAGAAAAATCCTAAGTGGGAGAATAGGGATAGATTTATATTAAGCAAAGGACACGCTTGTTTGGCTTATTATGCGGCCTTAAGTGAAATAGGATACATTTCGAATGATGAATTAAAAACTTTTGAAAAAAATGATTCAAATCTTCTGGGTCATCCAGTTATTAACAGAAATTTAGGTATAGATTTTTCAAATGGATCTTTGGGTATGGGTTTATCACTTGGTATTGGTGTAGCCATATCATCAAAAAAAAAGAAAAAAAATTTTAATGTATATGTTGTTGTTGGAGACGGTGAGTGTAATGAAGGATCAATATGGGAAGCAGCTATGGCCGCTCCTAATTTTAATCTTGATAATCTCTATGTAATAATTGATAAAAATAATTTTCAACAAACTGGAGCAAACAAAGAGATAATGAATGTTGAAAATTTAAAAGACAAATGGTCTAGTTTTGGTTGGCATGCTGTTGAAATTGATGGTCATAATATTAAAGAACTTTGTGATTTCTTTGAAGATAGTAAAAAAATCAATAGACCTAAAGCTGTAATAGCAAAAACGATTAAAGGAAAAGGATTCTCTTTTTCTGAAAATAATAATGATTGGCATCATTCCATCTTGAGTAAGTCTTATTACGAAAAAGCAATTAAAGAACTAAAGAAAGAATAAAAGTTTCATGGAAGTTAATGAAAAAAATATTAAAATTTGGTCTACTATTGGTTCTAGAGCCACAATAGGTATCGCTGCTTTAGATTTAGCTAAAGAAATTGAGAATTTGATGGTTTTGACTTGCGATGTTTCAACTTCTGCCGGATTAGACAGATTTAGAAAAACTTTTCCTGAAAAATATCTTGATTTGGGTATCGCTGAACAAAATATGATTGGTGTAGCTGCAGGATTAGCTAGTGAAGACTTTAACGTGATTACTACTACTTTTGCTCCCTTTCAAACCATGAGATGTTGTGAGCAAATAAAAGTTAATCTAGGTTATATGGGTCAAAAAATTTGCATGGTTGGAATAGCAAGCGGTTTATCCTTGGGAACTTTGGGATTCACTCATTGTTGTATCGAAGACATTGGAGTTCTTAGGTCAATACCTGGAATAACAATTATTTCTCCAGCAGATTCATTAGAAACTGTAAAAGCTTTACGTGCCGCAGTTAAATCAGAAAAACCATCCTATTTAAGACTTACTGGGTCTTCGAACAATCCTATTGTTTATAATAAAGATTATGAATTTAAAATTGGAAAATCAATTATTCTTAAAGAAGGAAAAGATGTTACAATTTTTTGCAATGGATCAATGGTCTATCAATGCATAGAAGCTGCCAAGATATTAGAAACAAAAAATATTTCTTGTAAAGTAGTTAACATGCATACTATTAAACCAATAGATAAATTAGCGATTGAAGAAGCTTGTAGTTCAAAGTTGATAGTTTCAGTAGAAGAACATAATGTAGTTGGAGGTTTAGGAAGTGCTATTGCTGAGCACAAATCTAGTTTAAAAAAATCTCCAAAACAATTATTTTTAGGTGTTAAAGACACCTATACAAAAGGAGGTAATTATAAATTTCTTCAAGAAAAACACAGACTAATATCAGATAAAATTGTAGAGGATATTTTTTTAAATATAAAATAAATTCTTATGAGCAATATACAAAAATATAAGGATATTTTTATTAAATCACTTTCAATGGATAGAAAAAAATTTAATGAGAATATCAAATATAATGAAATTCCAGAATGGGATTCAATTGGACACATGACTTTGATGTCAGGTTTAGAAGAAGGTTTTAGTATAACTATGGAAACAGATGATATAGTTGATTTTAGTTCCTTTAAAAAAGGAATGGATATATTAAAGAAATATAAGGTTAATTTTTAATATATGTCTGTAAAAAAATATTATCAATTAGCAAAACATTCACTTTTTTTAATATGTAGAAGTTTAACTGGAGCCGGTGTTAGAAAAACTCTAAAAATCGTTAAAAAAGAATTTCCTAATTTAAAAATATGCAAAATTCCATCTGGTGCTAAAGCATTTGATTGGAAAGTGCCCCCTGAGTGGAATGTCAAAGATGCTTATATTTTAGACAAAAATAATAAAAAAATTATTGATTTTAAAAAAAATAATTTACATTTAGTAGGATACTCCATTCCTGTTGATAAATTTTTTTTTAAAAAAAAACTTTTTAATCATATTTATTCCTTGCCTAAGCAACCAAAAGCAATTCCTTACATCACTTCATATTATAAAAAATACTGGGGATTTTGTGTAACTCATAATGAAAAGCTAAAATTTAATAAAAATTATAAAAATTCAGATAGATTTAAAGTTATTATAAAATCTAATTTAAATTCACAAGGTTATTTAAATTATGGAGAATTAATTTTAAATGGAAAATCAAAACAAGAAATCTTAATTTCTACTTATCTGTGCCACCCTTCAATGGCAAATGACGATTTGTCTGGTCCAATAGTTTCTATGTGTTTAATTAATCATTTTAGCAAGATAAAAAATTTAGAGAAAACCATAAGATTTATATTTATTCCTGAAACCATCGGCTCAATTACTTACCTCAGTAGAAATTTACCATATTTAAAAGCGAATGTGGTTGGTGGATTTAACCTGACTTGTATAGGAGATGAAAGACAGCACTCGTGTATGTTCTCGAAATATGGAAATACTCCATCGGATAGAGCAATTGTTGAAGCATACAATAAATTGAAAATTAAATTTAAAAAATATTCGTTTTTAGAGCGAGGTTCTGACGAAAGACAATACAATTCACCTGGAGTAGATTTGCCAATAGCATCTATTTTTAGAACAAAATACGGCAAATTTTCTGAATATCATACCTCGCTTGATAATTTTAATTTAGTGACAGAAAAAGGTGTAAGAGGTGGATTTAATGTTGCTAAAGAAGCAATTAAAATATTAAATAAAAAAAAATTACCTAAAAATAAAATATTATGTGAACCGCAAATGGGAAAAAGATCTTTGTATCCGACGCTATCAAGAAAAAGTGAAAAAGGAAATACAAGACATTATATGAATTTTTTACAATATGCGGATGGAAAAAATGATTTATATGATATTTCAAATATTCTAAAAATTAAATACAATAAAACTTTAAAAATTTATAATATTCTAAAAAAACATCAACTCATAAATTAATATGAAATTGGAAAAAAAATCTTAAATATCATTAAAAAGAAAGCTTTCCCTTGCTGTGTAACGTACAACAAACTGAAAATAAAATTAATATAAAAAAAAAGTAGAGTGTTTTGTTTTATTCATTTACGGAGTAAATTCAATATATCTTGCATTTACGATAAATTTATGACTAAATCCAATTATTAAATTGTTAGCCAGAATCAAGTCAATTTTCTAGGATATAACGTAAAATTTGTTATTGATGATGTTAAAAAAAAATATAATTACATATTTTTTAATTTTATTTTCATTATTTTTTCTCTCTCTACAAATATATTTAGAACGATACTTTGGAGTAGTAGATTTTGAGCAATTCATAGTTTTTTTATCTTTTGGTGTAACTGGATTATTAGATTCAGATGATTATATAATAATAAAATTTATACAGATTTGTATATTATTGCCTTTAGCAATTACATTCATACTATATTTATTAACAAAGCTAACTTACTTTTTTAATAAAATTTATTTGGTTAATAAAATTTCATCAATTATAAAAAAAGCAAATATTTACCTTTCATTTTTTTTTCTTATTATTTCAGTTTTATTTTTTTTAAAAAGTATTTCTTTTGATGATTTTATATCAAGAGATAACAAAGGAGATTTTATTAGAAATAATTATGTAAAACCAAATTTAAAGGATTTTTTAGATGTAGAATCAACCAAAGATTTAATATTAATTTATGTTGAATCAATGGAAGATGTGTTTTTAAATAAAGACTTTATAAGTGAAAGTTCGATCAAAAAATTTCAATTTGATGAACTTGGAGCAAAAAAATTCAAAAAATTTAAAGCAACAAAGTATACGAATTGGACAACAGGCTCTATAGTTGCAACGCAATGTGGCATTCCGCAAAAACCTGTTGGAATTTTTGATACACAAAATATGAAATTAAATAGAAATAAGCCAAATAAATTTGGTATTGCAATGAAAAATTTCTTACCTAATGCCTACTGTATTGGAGACCTTTTAAAAGTATCTAATTATAAAAATGTTTTTATAAACGCTGTTGATTCTAATTTTGCTGCTACTGGCTTATTTTTTAAAGAACATGGATATGAAGAAATATATGACAAAAAATATTTTAAAAAATCAAATTATGATTACGATAGCTACACATGGGGAGGAGGACCAAACGATAGTGTTTTACTTGATTTTGCTAAAACAAAAATTGTAAATTTTAAGCAAAATAAAGAAAGATTTAATGTAACTATTTTAACAACAGATACACATGAACCAGGATTTATTGATAATAAATGTACCTCTAGTATGAACACAAACTACAATAGACTATCAAAAGCGTTAGTTTGTACCTCAGAAAGTTTATTTAATTTTGTTAAGTTTGTTGAAAATAATTTCTCTGAAGATACAGCAATAGTTATTTTTGGCGATCATTTATATCCAAAACTATTAGATTTAAATTTAAATAATACGGGACAGGAAAGAACTTTATATAACAGAATAATTTCAAAGAATTTTTCAATTTATAGAGATTTAATTAATCACTATGATTTATTTCCAACAATTTTGAATCTTCTTAATTTTTCATTTAAAAACAATAGATTGGGATTAGGATTTTCGGCTGTAAAAAGCACTGATATAAATAATTATGATAATTATTTTAAAAATTTACAAAAAAATATTCAAAATAAATCAGATTATTACATTGAATTTTGGAAATAGTATTTAATTTTCTTTAGCAAAAAAATTTTTAATTTCATTAATTATTCTATGTTGATATTTTTCATGTATCTTTTTATGAACGGGCAACATTAGTATATTATCAGAAATATGCTTAGAATTTAAACATAAATTACTGGTTTTATTATATATTTTTTCTTCAGAGCAGTTTTTGTAATAATAATTTTTTATATCAATTTTTCTATCCATCAGGTATTGAAACAGATTGTTTTTAATTGCTGTAGATTTACAGATGATAGGAAATTCTAAAAAAATATTTTTTTTATCAAATTGATCTTGAGGAAAGTCTAAAGAATTTATTTCTTTTAAATTATCATAATATAGTTTTGATTTTTTGGTTCTTAATATTTGATTTTCTTTAAAATTGTTAAACTGCTTTAATAATATTTTTTTTTGAAAAGGGTGCATTAGCGAAGAAAATTTTAGTGGGAATTTATTTTCAATTCTAACTTCGAAATCAGTTCTGTATTTTTTCAGAAAAAAGTTAAAGGAATATTTGTGTGAATACTTTATCAATTTGAAAAAAAGTGGAAAAAATATTTTTGAATTTAAAACTTGAATAATAAAAACAAATATGATTTTTTTTATAATATCTATTTTTGATAATATTTTATATTCTGCTATAAAAGAATTTAATTTTTTATTTTGATTGTCTATTAGCACACCTCCTGTATAAGAAGTAATATTTTTCATAATATTGAAACTTAAAAAACTATAATCACCAAAAGTCCCAACATTTTTATTATCAATTTGAGATCCAAAAGCAACAGCGCAATCCTCAATTAAAAATATTTTGTCATTGCTCGTATTATGATCTGTAATTTGTTTTTTTAAATTTATTACATCTAGGTTAATTCCATTTAAGTGAGTAATAACTATTGCGGCTATATCGTCTAAATTTGATGAAAAATTATCCAATTTTATATTAGTGTGAAAGGAATTTTTTTTATTATCTATAAATATGGGTTCAAATCCACAGTAAATAATTACATTAATAATTTCAAACAAAGTAAATGAATTTATTAAAATTTTTTTTTTATTAGTTTTTTTTCCTAATTGATTGAGTATTTCGTAAAAAGCAGTTCGTCCATGATCAAAAAAATAAAAATCTGAATATTTATGTAGTATGGATAATTTTTTCTTTAAATCATTTTCACATTCATGGTTTTTAAAAAATAATATTTTAAAAAAATTCTTAAAATTTTCATAAATTGAAATATTAAAGTAAAAACGACTAATCATTTGAACTCTCGGCACCTATTCTTAAAGCATTTGCCATTATTGTAAGTGAAGTAGATCCAGCCGGTATATTTGTAAAATTTGTACTATCGATTATAAAAACATTTTTATATTTAGCTATCTCACCATTTTTTTTGCTGTATAAGTCATCACTTTTCATTTGATTAATTTTGTCATCATTTATCATGGGTATACTTCCCCCTAAGTGAAAACCTCTTCCAAAATTTCCTAATTTTAAAAAAGATTTGATTGTAACAAAGGTAAAGTTTTTTTCTAAAATTTTTAATTGATTAAAAATTTCAAATTTTATTTTTTTTTCATTATTTTTATTTTTGATAATTTCAATTTCCAAATTTTCCTTTTTTATTTTTGCACTATAAGTAGAATGATTGCTATTAATAAAACCAGTAATTACGAAAATTCTTTTTTTTAACAAATTTGGAATTAATTTATACAAGAATCCAAATTGTTTTTTTAAGCTAATATTAGTAATTTTTTGATCATATTTTATTTCATAATGTATTTTACCAACATTGTGTTTAATATTATTTTTAAAAAAAACATGAGCCTGCGATAGCGTATGATGCTTGAAGTCATTATTAAAATTTTTTCCAAGATATATAGATGGAATGTAAAAAGGTTGACTCTCTTTTAGAAACAAATCTTTTTTTTTATTTAAGGAATTTATAACTATTTTTGGCGTTTGTAGAGCGCCAGCACCAATAAATAATTTTTTTGTTAAAAGTTTTGTGTTTTCATTATTTTTAAATTCTAATTCAATTAAATCATTTTTATTTACAAATTTTTTTAAATTTAAATTATTTTTGTATTCAATTTTCTTTTCACTTATTAATTTTTTTAAATAGTTTTTCGCTGTGATAATATAATTGTCTTTACACCCAAAAAAACAATTTGAACACTTATAGCATTTTGAATCCAATGCTACTCTGGCAAGGCCTATAGAGTAATTTTTAGAATTTTTTTTATTTTTTAGAAATTTTTTTATAAAGTCACTAAATAGAATTGATTTTTCAAAATCCATAACATTTTTTTCAATTTCCAGCTCTTTTGAAATTTCATCGTCAAAATGGCTAACATTCATTATTTTTTCACAAGTTTCATAATATTTTTTTAAAACGTTATAAGATATAGGCCAGTTATTAAAATCGTCTTTTATAAATCTTAAACAATTGCCACCCCAAACATTAAGTAAACCACCAAAGGATTGACTCTCTAAGACTTCTAAGGGTTTAAAGATTTTATTTGATTTTTTTTTAAATGCGAAATTTTTTAAAGGTAATTTTTGTTCACAAAATATAATTTCATCGCTTTGATTATTTTTTTTAATGTTCAAATTATCATTTGACGCATCTATACAAAGAACTTTTTTTTTTGATTCTAAAAGACCTATTATACATCCTAAAGCACTTATGCTACTACCTACTACAATATTATCATAGATCATTTTATCGAAAAATTTTTTTAATTATTTGTGATAGCAAAATACAAATAATTCTAAAACCCATTTTGCTACTACCCAATGAACGTCTCTTGAAATTAATATCTACATCTACAATTTTTAATTTTTCATCTGAACAATAAATTAAATCTAGCAAAATTTTATATCCTTTTATGTGTAATTTTTTTTTATTTAATTCATAAATTTTTTTTTTAAAAATAAAAAAACCACTCATTGGATCGTTTGTTTTTTTACCCAAAAATAATGATACAAATATTATTAGGATTTTCGAAGCAATTAATCTAACAATATCAAGCCCCTCATTCCTTTTGTTAAATAAATTTCTTGATCCAACAATTATATCAGCTTTGTCATTATTAAAACTCTGTATTAATTTATTAATATCATTCGTGTCATGTTGTAAGTCTCCATCCATTACTAAAATATTTTCATATAAGCTCTTTTCAAATCCAAGAGCACAAGATTTGGATAAATCTTTAGTTTTTTCTTTTCTAATGATATACTTAATTTTATTATTATTTTTACTTAGGCGGCTTAATATTTCTTCTGTTCCATCATTAGAATTATCATCTACAAATAATATTTCATAATTGTCTATTTGGAGATTATTTATTATTCCATTGACTAATTTTTCAACATTTTTTGATTCTTCAAAAATAGGAATTACAATAGATAAATTAAACATTTTATAAAATATATTGTTTGATTATTTCATTCAAATTATTAATGCAACGGAAGACTACAGATTAAAGTGTATTGATGTAAACTATTATGATAATTAATTTAAGGATTTTAGGAAAACGTTCAAAAAAAATCAGATTATTGTGTTTAAATTTGGAAATAAAATGTTTGTGTTAATAATAGCATTAATATTTTTTGTACTTTTATCATTATTTTTTTATAGCAAAAGTAATAAAAATAATTTTCGTTATGATAATCAAATTTTACAATTATTTAATCAACAACAATATAAATTTATTGCTCATGCTGGTGGCGGTATAGATGGACACACATATACTAATTCTTTTGAGTCAGTTAATCTAAGTATAAGTAAAGGATATAAGCTAATCGAAATAGATTTAAGAGAGACCAAAGACAAGCACTTTGTTGGTGTAAATACTTGGAAAAAATATAAAAAAGATAATTTCTTTAAAGAAGAAGATATAAATGATGAACCAATATATTTGGAGGAATTTAAAAAGATAAAAATTTTTAAAAAATATACACCTTTAACAGTTGATAAAATAAATAAAATTTTTACTAAAAATAATGATTTGATTTTGGTTATAGATAAAACAAATAATTTTAAAAAAATTAATAAAGATTTTTCTTTTGATAAAAAAAGAATAATGGTTGAAGTTTTTGGTAGAAAAAATTATTTCAGATCAATTAAAGATGGTATTTATAATCCTGTGTTTTCGGCAACTAGCGAAGATTATGATTTTATTATAAAAAATGATATTAAAATGATAACAGCACATTCTGCGGACATTACAAAGAATACAAAAATTTACAAAACACTTATTGATAAAGGAATAAAAGTATTTGTTTATTCCAGTAATAACAAAAAATTTATTGAAGAAAATTTAGGTAATACTTTTTCTGCAGTTTATACAGATTTTTGGGATATAGAAAATAACAATTGTTTTTCTGAAGAATGCATAACTTATTAATATTTTTTAATCAAAATTGAATTTTTTTTTACTCAAGGACCAAGAAGCAGCAAAGAGTATGAAAATGATACTTTTAACTTAGGATGGCTTTAATAAAATAAATTTATTTTTTTTCTATTTTTCTTACTACTGATAAAATTTGATTATTTCTTTCTACCTTTTCAACATTTTTTCCGTAATATTTATCAAAACAATTTGTTATATTATTTACATTCTTCGAGTTTGGCATTTTAAAAGTTGTTCTATTAGTCATAATTATATAATCCGCCATTTTAGGGTTCGTGAACCTTAAATTTAAATAACCTTTCTTTTTAAAATATTTTTTAGCTGAAGAAGCATTTATTCCACATGAAGACATTAAAATAGTAGAATTAGTATCCAATTTTGAATTTTTAACTAATTCCTTTATCGAAGCACCCCAATAATCGTTTTCAAATTTTTTATATCTATTCTCTTTTTTTCCATTTAGTGAATTCAAATATGTATATTGATAAGGAGTCATTCGAAGAAAATCATATAAAAAATAAATTGAAATGATTGATACTAGAAAAAAAATGAATTTTGGAATTAAACTTTTTAAATTCTTTATTAAGAAGTAAATTGATAATCCTGGAATTATACAAAAATAAGGTAATGTCCATATAAAAAGCCTCATACCATCGTAAACAGGGTAAGGTAGTACAAATAGTATTAAGTTTGGAAATATTAATAATGAAATTATAATTAATAATTTGTAATTAAAATTTCTAAATTTTTTTATAAAAAATATTCTATATTTTATTAAAGATATAAAAAAAA
>Ga0187827_10007105_pt1 | contig 12552 bp, 14 predicted proteins | sample ETNtaG_39_FD_167969 | JGI IMG/M metagenome (GOLD analysis project Ga0187827, IMG submission 167969) | Marine microbial and viral communities from oxygen minimum zone, Eastern Pacific Ocean - ETNP2014_SV_150_PacBio MetaG (Illumina Assembly) | ecosystem: Environmental > Aquatic > Marine > Hypoxic... | reverse complement strand
CTGTTTCTGTATCGCCGGCAATGAAGGCCGTGTAACCATTATTTTCAAATCCCTTAGAAAGAATTTGAGTAATCGTCTCTTCATCGTCCACAATGAGAACATTCAGGGAATCATCTTTTTTAATATCTGATACCATTATAATAATATTCTAAAAGTTATCAATTCCAGATCTCGCTATTTTTCAACTATTCGGGAAAACACTCATATCATTCATCAATAATGGTATCTTCTTCAGTATTACTCTCCACATCATCACTCTCGACATTATTTTCTATTGTCTCACTCTCGACATTATTTTCTATTGTCTCACTCTCGATATCGTTTTCTATTGTCTCACTCTCGATATCGTTTTCTATTGTCTCACTCTCGATATCGTTTTCTGTTGGCTCACTCTCGATATCGTTTTCTGTTGGCTCACTCTCGATATCGTTTTCTGTTGGCTCACTCTCGATATCGTTTTCTGTTGGCTCACTCTCGATATCGTTTTCTGTTGTCGCACTCTCGATATCGTTTTCTGTTGTCTCATTCTCGACATTAAATTTTATTTCAGATTCCTCCCCACAACGACAGGTGTAAGCGATTCCAATAATTTTATTGTCCTCTAAAATAGGTTCAATTTTACTTTCTGTTTCATAAACATTATCACTATCTGTATCACTTTGTTCGTCAGTGATACTTTCCCTATTTCTTTCCTTATCAGTGATATTGATTAATTTTGTTTGAATATTCCTAATTTTGTTCCCTTTAATAATTGAATTCTTTTGGGGAAGAGGATTAGACAATTTCTCAGATAATGGTACAAACTCAGATTCTTTATTATTCATATATGTTTACGACTTGTATAACGTGAATATTGGTTAAATGATTCAAAACCTCTTATATTTTATTGCTAATTTTTTTTTAAGACAATGAGTATTTTATGTTTAATATCAATATAGATTGATATGTGTATCTTGAACAATGATGACTTTTTCCAAGCAAATTATATTCCGTTTCAATACGTAGAGAGGTCTTTTTCAATAAAAATTCTGAAATGGGATTCATAAATTAAAAGAACTACAGGGGGGCATATTTTTCCCGGTATGTGGAAAATATTACCTTAAAATAAAATGAAAACCAGGATAAAAGAATTAAACACAGTATTACAACATTTAGATTCTGACACATGGGATAATCAACTTCTCCCGAAATTAACAGAAGATGACCCATTCTCTGAAGTCTTTGAATCTATTAATAAATTATCTGAAAAAGTGATAGAATCCAATAAATGGTTTCACAAATTTGAGAAAATATTTACAACAAATGAACTAAAAGAAATTGATGAGTACGATAAAGATAATTCATTAGAAAATCAATTAATCCATACATCAAAAATGGCACAAATCGGAATTATGGCCACTGAAATCACACATGAAATGACGCAGCCCCTCACTTATCTAAATAACTATTTATATACTCTCTCCGATGATTTAACAACAGATGACCCTATATTAAATAATAAATTGAAAAACAATTTAGATATCGCAACTAAAGAAGTGAACCGCCTCATAAAACTGGTAAACCATATTCAGGAATTTTCCAGAAAAGATTTAGAGCAAAATCGAATACCTATAAAATTTTCTAAGGTAATTAGTCAAACTCTTTTAATAATGAATGATCAAATCCAATCAACAAATATCAAGTTAATAAAAAATATCCAAAAGGATCTTCCCTATTTAAATGTAAATCCAAATGATATGGAACAGGTCTTTATAAATCTTCTTCAGAATGCAATTGATTCACTAAAAGAAATGGAAAATAACGCAATACTGGAAATAGTTATTTACCAAAAAAAAGAACAAAATAAATTCTTTATTGAAATAAATGACAATGGAAAAGGAGTTGATGAGCAGATAAGGAATAAAATATTTACTCCTTTTTTTACTACAAAACCAGCTGGAAAAGGAACAGGACTCGGATTAAATATAATTCAGAAGATCATTGGAAAATACGGCGGTACGATAAACTGCAGATCTTCAGATGGTCAGGGAGCATCTTTTGTTATTTCCCTTCCGTTATAATAAATAGAAGGATGATCTATGACTTGTTGGGTGGAATTTAATGTATAAAAATTCCGAGGTGATTTTAGTGATTTTCTATATAGTAAGTAAAGATCTGATCAGACGATTTTAAGCAATTCATCCATAATGGTATTCAGAACTTTATCGGATGAATAATCGCCTTTTTGGATCTTTTCTCGAATGCGGTCTAATTTTTTATCTGATGATGATTTCTTTCCAGCAGTATTATCCTTAACAGCAGATGTAGATTTAAAACTGGCTATTAACGATTCAGCAACCTTATTTAAAACTTCTGGTTTAGAATAAAAACCAGACTCAATCCGTTGCTGAATTTTTACAAGATCTTGAGTATCTGAGACAGGTAATTGTTTAATTTCACGTACATAACGAGCTATATTTTCTTTTTGAGATATAGGATCCTGTCCTTTTGAAGAAATTTCAACTCTGTCCTTTCTATCAAAAGGTTGCGAAAGATTTTTACCTTTTTTCAGTTCCCGATCCTGACGTGATTTTTCAGATCTTACACGACGGATTTTATCATCATTCTCAATGCCCTGAATATCTCGATTAAAACCTGGTATATCTTTAATTGGTGTCATTATATCTAATCTAATGTAATGTCAATAATTTGTTTTCTGGACAAACGGATAGACCTGTCCCTACCTATACTATCGGTATGAGAACATAATCCTTTAATAATTTCTTCTTTTTTTATCGCTAGGAAATCTAATAATTTTGCATCTATTTTTACAAGTTTAAGAGCAATATATTTAATTTCTTTTTTTATTGCATCAACTTTCGACTGTTGGTGATCTGAAATAATAAAATTTTCTAGTGTTTTTCTTTCTCTTTCTAATTTTTTTATTAATCCAATTTGTGTATCTCGATACCCCAATAATTTCATCACGGATTGCGTGGACAATGAGGTCTCCCCTTTGTTGACTTGCTGAGTTTTATATAATATTTCTTTAAAGCATATCAACTCATTTTTCAGCAAATCTTCCAGTTGATTTTTATTCTTTTTCATAAATGTTAAATATGGTTATGGTAGATAATTCCGCTAATTTCTTCTAACTGCTTAAGTAAATTTAACATTTCCCTTGGTGGTATCTGGCGAATAATTTCCCCCGTCTCACTATCCTTTACCAGAATAACCTGCCTTTCATTTTCATGATCATAGCCAAAAGTTACTTTTGTACTGAATACCTGTACATATTCATTAACGCTTGCCACTAAATTTGTTATATCTGTTTGACTTATATCAGGTGTTACAGTTTCTGAGGATTGTGTTTCTGTTTTTACACCTGCAGATGAACGACTCACCTCTGCAGAGCCAGAATATTTTTCTATAGCTGGCAACACTGACATCGTTGGATTAATCTCTGTTTGTTCCATAATATTCTCCCTATTTGATTTTAATTATTTTATTTAAAATTATTGATAAACGATTGCTGCTGTGATAGTTGGCTCATCATTGTCTGAATACGGGTAAATTCATCACGTAATTGGACCTCTCTTTTAGCTAAAACTGAATCCCAATATGTAATCCTGGTGTTTAGCTGCAAGATGGAGTCCTGCAATGAACTTTTGCTGGCATCAATACTCCCCCCCACTCTAACAAATGCGTTAACATATGTTTTAACAATTGTTGCTATTCCGTCGGTTGCATTAAAGAGATCAGACACATTTCTTGTGTTGGAGTCCAACGCTATCTCAAATTTGTTTGAATTTACTATAGAATAATGCCCAGTGGTATCTGATTCAATTCCTAAATCAAAAAGTCTATCATAGATAGAAGAAGACGTATTGGTTACAATCGTATTTAATTTACTTCGAAGAGTACTTGTCATTTGCCTATACAATCCGTCATCTGCCAATACCCCTCTATTTTTACTCTCAGGATTCATTTCTGCGTTCTCTCTTAAATAATCAATAGAACTATTAAAAGCATCCAGAAAATCCTGTACCTCCTTTTTAACTCCATCAACGTCCGCAGATACTGTTATAGCTTGAGAGGTTGCAAAGGTATTTAATAAGTCTAAAGTAACTCCTGTTAGCGCATCCGAAATATTATTACTATCTCTATAAAATGTTAAACCGTTGATTTCAAACTTTGAATTAAGCAGACTATCAGTTACTCCAGTACCCACATTAGTGATAAATCCCCCCGAATTTCCGGACATTTGAGAATTATTACTTACTTCTAAACCACTGAGAATAGAATCTGCGCTATCTGTAAAATCAACCCTGTAGCTGTAACCTGATGAGGCACTTTTCAAAACTAATCTTGAATTTTCTCCATCTTCTGATATAACCTCTGCCCTGACAATATCTATGCTATCAAGTTTCTTTTCGTTTTTATCGTTCCCGTCATAGTCATGATCTGTTACTAAAGCAGTACTCATTGCATCATTAATTGCTGTAGCAATATCAGCTAACGCTTCAGAATTATTTTTAGCGAAAGAAGCGGCAGCCACAGTTACACTAATATCAACTCTCTGATATATTTTCTGCCCTTTTGTAGGTGAACCAGTCAAACTATCCAAATAATAATGACCCACCTGCATGGTAAATGTCTGATCTGAGCCAAACGAAGATAGGTCAGTTGAGTCAGATGAATATTGCTTGGATACCCTGGTGTCAGATGTCGCAAGCCTTTCCACAGTGATGGAGTGAGTTCCCAGTGCTCCGTTTGATCCTGCTGTCGCTAGTAGATCTTCCTCCTTGCTGGATGTTGCTTTTTTAATTGAAAAATAATCTGTGATCTCATCTGTCATACGTTCTGCACTGGAATTAAGCGCAGAGAGTTTTGAATCTAGGGATGTTAATATTTTCTGCTTTGCGGTAAGTTTTTCCCTGTTTTCAATAATTTTGTCTCTCGGACGAGATTCTAATTGGATATACTGACTAACTAAATAATTAATTGAGTCTCTTGAGTCGAAAATTGAACCAATATCAAATGCCATGATTAATTCTCAAAGTTTGTATTTAAGTATGACATTAATAGACATTCATAGCTTCTACCCAGGCATCCCGGATTTCTTTTAAATTATTTCGAGCTTCATCAAATCTTTTTTTTCGGACTAGATCCAAAATATATTCATAGTATTCACTAAATTTTGAAGACATATCATGGACATCCCCATTATCATCAAAGTTCAGTGAATTAATCAAAATTCCAATTGCTGCTGTGGCTTTTTCAATATCACGTTTTGTGCAGCTGGCTATAGCTGCATCATATATGTATGCTATTAATTGTTTGGGACTTGCAGAAAGAATTTTTTGTTCCAAGTATTGATCTTGATATTGCATATAATTATTTGATTGAATTATTTTTTGATTTTTCATATTTCTTCTTACAATATCCATGCCAAAGTCAAAAAGTCAAATATAGATGAAGAGTTCTATTTATACTTTTTATATTTTTATTATCGGGGACATAATCCTATTCTTAAATCTATAATCCATTAACTTATCTTATAAGTCTATGACGTTAATTTTTGTTCTCGAACATTATATATCATTGTGGTATAATATTAATAAAAAATCAGGTTCAGAACCTGATCAACTTGATTTAATAATATCAATAAGAATGACAACAGAGGAAGGGGACGGAAATATTTTCCGTCCCCTTTTATAGTCTAGCTATCAGAATGATGAAAATAATTTTAGAACTACTGCTGGTCCACTATTAGCCTGAGAAAGCGCACTCACTGACGTCTGCTGTAGAATCTGGAGCTTCAATAATTCCATCTGCTCCACAGCAAAATCAGCATCCTCATATTGACTCCGTACTGCATCTGTATTGGCAACACTCACGCTAAGAAAATCCTCTTTTTTACCTAACCGTACCATCGTATCACCAACTGTCTGGATATAACCTGCTAGTACATTTATAGATGCATCTACTGTGGCTATTGCCTCATCAGCACCATCGACATTCGTTCCGATTTTACCAGTACCGGATACATTGGAGATTTGGTTTAGTGCAACTCCTCCCGACGCATATGTAGCTACAGCACTGTTGGATGCACTTAGGGTCACCTTCAATTCTTCACCTGTATCGCCTCCGACATGAAATGAAAAATTAGTTGCAGCATTGATTATGGAGCTTCCTGACCATTTTGTTTGTGAAGCAATTTCATCAAACTCGGTCAACAACTGAAAGACCTGTTTATCTATGGATGCCCGCTGGGTGGCGCTCAGAGCTCCATCTGATGCCTGTACCGCTTTTTCCTTGATGGTCTGTAAAATATCCATCTGGTTTTGATATCCACCCTCAGCAATTGCCAAAACATTTTTTGCGTTCTTCACATTTGAGAGTGCAGTGGACAAACCGTTCCGACGTGCCTCCAGAGATTTTGCAATTGAGTAACCTGCGGTATCATCCTGAGCTGTATTTATACGTTTGCCAGATGAAAGGCGGGCCTGGCGTGTCCCAATTTCTTTATTTAGGCCATAGAGAGATCTAAGAGAGTTCATTGCCTGAATATTTGCCCCAATTCTGAAAAGGCTCATTATTATTCCTCCGTCATTTAGTTTAAGTGTTTTAGTTTAATAAATAGAAAATTTTTAAATGAATATCTTTTTCAACTGCAATATCGGTAAAGAAGTCGATGATAATTAGTTTTCGTAATAAGTTTTTAAAAATCGTTTCAATATATTTTATTTTTTAGGAATAATAGATATTCTTTATAAAAGGTGCATAATTTTTATGATATATAGGGAAAACTCCTTATACAAATGGATAAAAAAGGAAAAATAAATAATTTCTATTAAACGATATCTATATTAATGAAATATGAAGATTAGATAATATATCAGGTTTTATATAAATTATATTACGTATACATAATGGAAAGGATCTCATATAAATCTATATGAATAACTGATATAAAAAAAGCTCTCCCATCACTGGGAGAGCTTTTTAATAAAATAATTATTATTAACTATATTTTATTGACTCTGAATTTCCTTTATTTTTTCCTGAAGCATATCATCAAACATCTTATCAAGATGTTGCTGTTTGACTTTCCATTGTCCACCAATTTTGATAGCCGGAATCTTTTTCTGTTGGACCAACCGATAAACGGTCTGCTCCTTCATATTCAGGTAATCCGCCATTTCCTTTATCCCCATGATCCCTGAACTACTACTCATATCTAACTCCTTTATTTCAATTATTTAACAGACAAATTAAGATCTACACTCTCAATCACTACCCCCCACAATACTGGGGAGATATATCAATGCTATCTCCCCAAATTATGGTTGTTTACTATCTACCTGAAAAGACCGAGAACTACCTGGGGGGCACTATTCGCCTGAGATAAGGCACTCACTGATGTTCCCTGCAGGATCTGGAGTTTCAATAATTCCATCTGCTCTACAGCAAAATCAGCATCCTCATATTGACTTCGTACTGCATCGGTATTGTTGAGACTCACAGAAAGAAAGTCATTCTTCTTTCCTAAGCGAATCATGGTATCACCGATCTTCTGGATATAACTAGCCAATGTATCTATAGCAGTAGTTACAACATCGATAGCAGTGTCAGCACCGTCAACAGTTGAACCAGCACCAATAGTTCCTGCTCCAGCCGCTGTGGCTATTGCATGTAAACTAAATACTTGACTATTTGATTTATCAAGCGTGACCAGTAACTCTTCTCCCGTATCTCCACCAACATGGAAAGAGAATGCTCTGTTTGCTGCACCATTGATCATGGTTGTACCTGACCACTTTGTCTGTGCACCAATTTCGTCCAACTCTGTCAACAGCTGAAACACCTGTTTATCTATGGCTGCTCGCTGAGTATCACTCACCGCTCTATCAGATGCCTGAACTGTTTTATCCTTGATGGTCTGTAGGATCTCCATCTGGTTTTGGTAGCCACCTTCTGCAATAGCCAGCAGGCTCTGTGCATTCTGGACATTTGAAAGGGCGGCTCCTAAACCAAGTTTGCGTGCTTCTAAGGATCTGGCGATAGCATAACCTGCCGTATCATCCCGAGCTGTATTGATCCGTTTACCGGATGCTAGACGAGACTGGCGTTGTGCCATGTCCTCATTAAGACCATATAGGTATCTAAGAGAATCCATTGCTTGGATATTTGCTCCAATTCTAAAAAGACTCATTTTATTCCTCCGTTTTTTATTTTTTCTATTTTTTCCAGCTTAAACAACACTTAAACAAAGGAAACTCAATATTTCCCCCGTTAATCAGCTTTTTCAAGCTCTTTGTTCTCAACACTCATTATCGGAAAGAATATGAAAAAAAATAAAATTTCTGTAATATTCAGAAGAAATAATTATATATCAAAAAAAAACAGTATAATTCTATAATATTTATTATTATTAATAGTTAAACATTAAATATCATTATTATTTATTATAAATAATAGGAATTAATAAAAATTAAATAATTATATATAAAATTCAATAATATTTATTATTATTAATGAATATTAATAAAAAACCCCCTCATTTTGTTATTGAGGGGGCCTAATAATACTACCTTGTCTTTTCAGTTTACAGTTGGAATTCTTTTAATTTATCCTGGAGCATTTTATCAAACATTTTATCCAGATGTTGCTGTTTGACCTTCCATTGTCCACCAATCTTTAGAGCAGGAATCCTCTTCTGTTTAACTAATCGGTAAACCGTCTGTTGTCTCATCTTTAGGTAGTCTGCTACTTCCTTTATTCCTAAGATTCCTTCTTTCATTGTTATCTCCTTAAATTGAATTTGATGTGCATTGTTAATATCTGGGGAAGAGTTCTAATCTACCTTCCCCATTACCTATCACTTAAAATCAACCTATCTGAACAATGAAAGAACTATCTGTGGAGCAGTGTTAGCCTGGCTCAAAGCAGATATTCCTGTCTGTTGGACAATCTGGTGTTTTAGAAATTCGATTTGCTCTACCGCCATATCAGCATCTTCATATTGACTACGTGTAGCTTCAGTATTTGATGCAGTTATGGAAAGCGCGTCTGCTTTTAGACCAAGCCGTATGATTGTATCACCAATTCCCTGGATCACAGTTGCGAGTGACTGTATTGCTGTATCTACAGCACCAATTGCCAAGGCAGATTTCGTTTCGTCCTCAATGGAGAATTCTCCACCAGTTTCTCCCATACTAGATAGATTTGCTGATGTATCACCACCTACTTGAGCTGATGTTGATGTATTCATAGTAACTGCTAACTTATCATCCTTATCAGCGCCAACATGAAATGAAAAGGTTGATCCAAAAATATTATTACCATTCCATTTTGCTTGATTTTGAATATCATCCACCTCTGCAAGTAATTCCTTAACCTGATTACGTACTGCGGTCCTTTGTTCACTACTTAGACTGGAATCAGCTGCCTGTACCGTTTTACCTTTAATTGTCAACAAGACATCCATCTGAGCTTGATAACCACCTTCTGCAATAGTAAGGATACTTTTTGCATTCCTCACATTGCTTAAAGCTGCTCTCAATCCTTGTGATCTTTGTTGTAATGAACGGGCAATTGCATATCCAGCTGAATCATCTTTTGCTGTGTTGATTCTTTTTCCTGATGCAAGCCTTGCTTGATGTACGGCAATTTTATTGCTTGAACCATAAACCGAATTCAGAGCAGTTAATGCCGGTGTATTTGCATGTATTCTAAAAAGACTCATGTTTAACCTCCGTGCTTATTAATTATGATGACATCCTTGTCATTGAGTCACTACTATTTATTTCAGATAAAATATTCTTGATTGAAAATTTCATCTCTTATTTTTTTCAGAAGCCTAATGGCTCAGTAACAATATCGGATACAAATCAATAAACTTTAATAAAATTGATTAATAATAATATATAAAAATAAAATATCAGTGTTATTGTCTAATAAATAGTAATATTTATAGAAGTATAGGTAATATTAGATATAATGATGAAAATATAATATTATCTATTAATATTTACTTAAATACAGTCATATTTAATAGATAAAATTGTGGGTAATAACTATGTAATGCGATTCATTTTTACAATAAAATGTTCGGCTTTTTCTAAATTCCCAAGTTTTGCATATAATGTAGCTATTCGTCTTAATACAATTTTACTTGATTCACCACTATCAAATAATTTTATATAGATGTTCAGTGCTTTTTTTATTTGATCTGTTTTAATAAAGGACTGACCTAAAATATCGTATATTTCTATCTCTGTATTGTTATTATTTTCCAGATATTTTTCAATAATTTCAATTAGTCTGTCCCATTCACCTAACTCCCCAGTTATATTTATTATTTTCCACAGGATAGTTTTTGTTAGTGCCTGCCCTGTCAATTGAGAATAATATTCAAATGCTTTATCCTGCCTCCCTATTTTTGTATATGTATCCCCGAGTGTTTTAATAATTTTATGTTCACTAATTAACACATCATTTTCAATGTTATTAGGTTGTGAGTTCAATTTTTTTGTATTTCGTAAAAGCAAAGCTAAATACTCTATCGAGTCTTCATAATTATTTTGCTTCTCGGAGCACTTATATAACATATAATAGGCCCCTGATTGGGTAGGATTCAATTTTATTGATTGTTTGGAATATCTTTTTGCTCTCTCCCATTCCTCAATATATGAATAGGCTTGAGACATAACATTCAAGGCATCAATGGTTAGAGATTTTCCCAATGTATCGTATTGAATTGCGATTTTGAAATGTTTAATCGCATTTTCATATTTTTTTAATCCAGAATAATTTTGTGCTAAAGTATAATGGGCATAACTGTTTTGTCTATCCTCATTAACCATCTTCTCTAATAATGGACGATTCCGCAGTAATTTATTTTTATATTCTTCCTCACTAAGATTATACCCTTCATGCAATATGTGTATTTCTGTGACCTTCTCTCGCGCTCCAACACTTATCGCTGATAAATAAATTTGTTCATGAATCCGATTTTCAAATCGAATTCCAAGTCCATTAGGAAATAACCGATGCGCAGCTGAATAGATCACCTTACTCTGATAATTATTCCTACTACTTATCTTGACACTATAAAAATAATCCTTATTTTTATCTTGTGTTATTTTTTTTAATTCAGATATTGATCTTGGATCTAATGTTTCATCCGCATCCATCCATAAGATCCAATCTCCATTGGCGTATTTGATTGACTCATTTCGAGCTTCTGCAAAACTATCGCACCATTTATACTGATAAACATCTGCTCCCATTTTTTTTGCAATCTGCATGGTTTTATCTTTTGACCCCGTATCAATGATTACCATTTGATCTACAATATCTTTCACACTGTTAAGACATACAGTAAGAGAATTCTCTTCATCTCTTACGATCATACAAAGAGAGATGGTTGATCTCATGATATTGAACTCAGCAAAGCTTTAGCCTTATCTATCCTTCCCAATTTTGCGTGTATACCAGCCAGGGATTTGATGGTAAAAGTATTTCTATGGTCATGATCAAATAAATTCTGAAAAACAGAAAAGGCCCCCTCATAATCATTTTTCATAAGATGTAAAAACCCAGAAATTTCATTCAATATTTTCCAGCTAGGTTCAGCTTCTTCTGTATTATTTATAATTTGTATAAATTTATCTCTCTCAAAATTATTCCATTCATCGAAGACTTGACTCATTTCACCGTATCCTTTACAGCTCATCCAAAGATTAACCATCAACCTCAGAGACCTCTCTTTGTTCAAATTGAACATAATTATCTTTATGAAAAAACCGTTAATATGATTTCTTGTAAAAACAGTGTCAAGTGCATTTTCCGATTTGAAACTCTGAATGTTATTAATTTTTTTCAATAAATCATCTAAATAATTGACTGCTTTTTGATACTGCTTCTGAGAAAATTCGATTTTTGCAAATTGATAGAATGCTAACAATTGATTGGGAGCTATCTCTATCGATTTTTCAACTTTAATTTTCGCATGATATAAATCATTTTTTGAAAAATAAATATCAGCAAGTGTTGTATAGGCACATGCAATTAATTTAGTTTCATTAGAATTCATATTTAAAAATTTCTCTAAATGATGTATCGCTTTTTCCTGAGTATTTGAATCACCTGAATAATGTTGTCCCAACAAAAATTGCGGGAAAAAATCATCCGGATTATCATGAATCATTCTCTGCAATAGTGGACGATTTCTTTTACGTTTCTTTTCCTGATCATATTGATTCTCATCATAGCCAAAATGATCAATAATAATATTTGAATCAATAATCTCAGCCCTCATTTCTTTCAAACTGTGAGAAACCTGTTCGTGAATGACATTTTTAAAATGGATACCAAAGTGATTGGAAAACAATCTATAAGCAATACCATAGCTCTCATTTTTTGATGATAGATTTCTAATGTTAATATTAACTCCCATGGGATGTTGAGATAATTTTAAAATTGAATTCAGTTCTTCCTTTGAGCCGTGGTCAAATTGTTCGTCAGCATCCATCCATAAAATCCACTTCCCCTTAGCAAATTTTA
>Ga0187827_10007101_pt1 | contig 12558 bp, 11 predicted proteins | sample ETNtaG_39_FD_167969 | JGI IMG/M metagenome (GOLD analysis project Ga0187827, IMG submission 167969) | Marine microbial and viral communities from oxygen minimum zone, Eastern Pacific Ocean - ETNP2014_SV_150_PacBio MetaG (Illumina Assembly) | ecosystem: Environmental > Aquatic > Marine > Hypoxic... | reverse complement strand
ATGACTACGAATACTTCAAGGTAAGGCCTACTGTCGGTCTAACCGATCAAACTTCGTTGACAGACTTTGCCTAGAAACAACGACACTACACGCAAAACGCCAGCTCCTTTAGGGGCTGGTAGTTTACGTAAAGGCATTCGAAGTTATTTTCAGGGTCCAGTTGAACAATATCTAAATTAATGTTAATGAGGTTGTTCTCTTTTTCAAAATCAAAAAAGAAATAATAGACGGTTGAGCTTAGTATGAACATCAAGCAAAAGCAAAAAAGAGCAATCTTCTTTTTCAAACCTGGCCTACCCATAGGTTTCAAATATCCTTTTCATCATTATTAAAATTATCTAAAAGATAAATTACTAGGATATCTTCTTTATGGCTCCGCTTTTAGCTCTAATGCAAAGATTTAACATCACATGGGTATTGATTAAAAATATGTCTTTGCTATGATTACGACCGAGTTCCAATTCCCCGTACTCTTCTTTCAAACTGTCTTAGGATTAAAACTCAAACAGACTTTTCTGTTCCCCCGTCGGTTCCAACCTCCCCGAATTTACGTTCCCACACAATAACGCTCTATCCTGATCCGACAATAATTTTATTTTTCCGTATTCGCCTCCGCCCCCAGGGATCGTTTCGAATTTTCCCGAGTCGAGATTATCGAGGGCTAGTGAAACACTTGGAAATCTCTCACGTATAAGCTCTCGTTTTTCTTTTGTAACGAACAAGGAAAGCTCGTTTCCGCACAATACAAGAATCTCATCAAATATGTCTGAGGCCTTGGATGAATCGGGGGATATTTCATATACATCTCCGATGATATCTACAAGGGGTATAATGTAATGATACAGTGGTCTCTCCGGCAATTCTCCGTTTTCGAGATCCCGGTGTTGCCCGCATATATCTCGAATACCTCTTTTGATCCTTCCACCGCAAGGGCATCTCATTCGTTGCTTTCGGGCGTCATCCCAGGTAAATTTCACATGGCAGGAGCTGCACCCGGTAAGGTGATACCTTCCTTTTTCGGGCGGAAGACCATAATTAGCAATTATCCGGTTCGTGGCATTCGGGTCATCACCAGCGTTACGTTCAAGTGATCGGCGCAGTGACTCGAAACTCAATTTGTCTAGCTGAATAATATTAAATTCTCGTCCCATTCTCCTTGGGGATGGGCTGTGTGCGTCACTGTTACTTAAGAAATTCAAACCGGCAAGTTGGCTCATGGGATTTGCGAGCGCGGTATCCGCAGACAAACCCAGCTCGACAAATCCGATACGGTTTAATTGATCCCCGTAGCAATTTTCCAGGCTGCCATATAGAGGAAGCGTTCCGGTATGGGGAGTGAAGATATGTGCAGGACCAATTATCCCGTGGTACCGGTGCACCAATTCGGCCAGTTCGGATCCGAATAAATTTATGGTCGGTCTCCCCTCGTACTCCATGTCATTCGTATTATTCCTTACGGCTTCCCGGAAACCTTCCACCTCGGATATCAAAGGAAATAAAATTATATGATGTGCTCGGTTTATATCCTCCACTTCACACTGGAGAACGATGGATATGCCGTTATATTCGAAAAGACCGTCACTGATTGGCAGCTTCGATATTTCCCTCAACACCCCCGGATGAAGACAATCCCCGCTTCCTATAAGGTCCAGTCCTTTTTTACGTGCCATGCCGCAATAATTGGTAAGAGTTGAATTTGGTGACGTTGATGACGAATAGTGGGAATGAAGGTGGAGGTCGGCTCTTACGATCATCGCATTTCTATCGCTTACGGTATATATAATCGATTTGGTGCCCGTTACACTTATAACATCAATCCACGATTTCCATTTCCAGCCGATTTCCAACTCTGTCGTAGGCCGCCATGGAGTTCTCGGTAAAGGGGTAACCGATGATCAGATTATTAACGAACATGGTGAATGAACGGATGTCGGCCCTGGATGGTATCGCAGCACCGCTGGGATGGGAATGAACGAAACCGTCCACCGTTATCCGGCTTCCCGCCCCGTCGTATTTCGAGAACATCACCGAGCTGCGGTTTACTTGGGAACTGTACAATAGTTCGAGGTCCTCCAGCACCTCCGCTCCAACCAGAGCAGCACCGAATTCATTGGGGTAAGAGTCCTTCGCATATGCGATTATCTTTTTAATCAATTTACGCCGTATCCTGACATTGCGTCCCGCCTCGAACATGGCTCCGAGTTCACTATCCTCTTTCAGCCATGATTGGGCCATGACCTCATACTTTAGTACCTTGAAAAGGTCCGGGTACTGTTTTACCGGCAGCGTCAGCACGATCATTTTGAGTATCTTTTTTGCCTTCCGTTGTTTATTCCTTCGAAATGAGACTGAAAGAATACCGATAAGCGCTTCGATATACCCTTGTGTGTCACCCTTCTTTTTGAAAACATGCCCCGCTTTTTTGAAGATCTTTTCGCTTTCCCGATACTCCGTTCTGGAAAATAAAGCCCAGGCAAGAGAGGTTCTCGCTGAAGCACGAGGGAGTTCCATACCGGAATTACTGAATATCCGGTCGGCAAAGGATGCACTTCGGTGGGCCAGTTCTAAATTCTCGCGGGTCCGAGCAGAATCGGATAGCGCCACCATTGACAGGCCCGTTTCCCGCAAATTGGCGCACCGGATCATTTCTCGGGCTCCTCCAGTGATGAAAGTGGCCGCATCTTCCGGGGAAAATGATAAAGCATAATCACCTGCAATAAGAGAGCTTCTAGCAGAATAATATTGGTCTGGTAAAACGGTTTCCGGACCAGATGTCTCCGATTTTTTCAGGATTTCGTCTTCATAGAACCGGACCGCTCTTTCATCCTCCCCAGCGGCCGAAAGCATTATCATCTTTAGAAAACCACTTCTCGCAGATCCGTAATTATCCTGCGTATAACGGGGGCCAAAAAGATGATCGGTGGTATTCAACAGAGATAGGAGATTCTTTTCCCGGTACTGGTCGTCCTCGATAAAATACAGTGAAACCGAGTTCTGGAGCAAGAATATGAAACCTAATCTGCGGGAAAGGAATGCCGAACGGTCATCTTGGAAGGAGAGTTCCAGTTCGGTTTTACCGCTGCCAAGTGAGAGATATTTTCCCTGCCGCATTTTCTTAAGTCGTGCCATGGGGGGAACGAGAGAACGGTATGACTGGATCAACAGGTCATCAACGTCCATGGTATTCTTCCTGCTCCTTTCCGAGAACCAGGTAAGAGTCAGGTACTCTCGATATGTCGCCAGCACGAAGAACGTCAATACTCTGGAGGTCTCCTCGTCGATCTTTTTCAGAAGTGTTCGGCAGATTCCAGGTATGTCGCAGTCCATGACAAGGGCCAATTCCAGTAAAATTGCCACCAGCGGATGGCTTGAATCATCCCTGAGATCGATGTTGGTGATATTTTTTTCAAGATAAACTTCCATGTCTTTTGAATATTTAATGAAATTGTGTTGGTTTGTATCATCCAGTATTGAATCGATCACGGAAAAAGATCCATTTTTATCAATTAACGGGCCAAAACAAAGGAAATCCGGGCGGTCAGGTGGTTCCGGCAGTGAAATCTTATCATTATGAGCTTTTGCGGCAAGGGACGAAAACGGCCTGTCACCTTTTAGGGACTGCCTAAGTTTATGAAATGCGGCCAAGAATATTTCAAGTTTTTTCGGTCCGCGGGGTTTCGCCGACATGATACAAGCTATTATCCAAGGCAGTTAAAATATGTTGGCATTCTTTTCATTTTACTCGCACTAATCACGATATATTTCCATCCCCTTGAAATAAAGTTTATATATGAATATTACTGTTATACTTTTACGATTCTGGGGGTAACAACAATGCTAGAGGAAATTACACAGATAATGAACCTTCAAGTTTATACGAACAAGGGTGCGTTCCTAGGGGTTGTAGACAACATTCAATTGGATATGGAAAAAAGTGCCTTAGATTCTCTGTTTATTGAGACACCCAACCCGACGCTTGTGGAGGGCTCAAAATCGGTCCTGGTCCCATTCAGATGGGTACAGAGCGTGGGTGATATAGTGATTCTCCGTTTCTTCCCGGGCCGGATAGAATTATCTCCCCAGGAACGACAGATGATGATGTTCGAGAGTAGACAGATCCAGGAATATGAGGAATAATTCATTTCTCTATTACCATAATGGCCCTATGCTTAATCCTCGTACATTTCTCCGATCCAGTTTAGGGAACAGGGTCTGTTATAGCCAGAGATGGCAGGAAAACCTTTTATAAAATTTTTAACTATAGAGACGATTTTCTCTTTTTCGAATCCGGTGGTATCGATTTCAACTGAAGGGAGGTTGCGCTCCTTCACCTCCACCGCGATGACGTCTACCAATTCGCTTTCGGCATTCTCCCTTATCTTATCAGGAGAATAAACCCTCCGCGCCAACCGCTTTTCAAGTTCACGGGGATCACATCTCAGCAGCACTATTCCATCAACCTCAAGGTGGTGAGACAGGTGGGATTCGATTATCGTCCATTTTTCCATATCTTTCTCGACAGGATTCCGATGAAAATGGTCCAGTACAATGTCGACATCGATCTCGAGAGAGCCTGCTGCTTCATCGTAACCATAATGTAGACTGTTTTCGAGAATTACATTCTTGAGCCTGACGACATCATATCCTTCAAGAGCAAGAGTCTCACACAAGGTCGTCTTTCCCGTTCCAGGTGTACCAGTGACAGATAGCAGCATATGTACCACGTTTTGACTTCAATGATCGGGACCGTCTTCAGAAAAGAGCTTTAATCATTCCTTCGTTTTTCGAGTCTATTGATTCATGGGGTTATTTTCTCTCTGGGAGTTTGTTCCGGAACTTTGCTTTGCTACAGCAAACGAGGGAGAGCTGTGGAGCAACAGCATTGAATTTATCTTCTAGCTTCAAAGGAAGTGATGTCGTCTTATTGTTCCTCTCCTACTCACGGGTTGCTAGGAGGCGGCATGGAAAAGATGTCGTCGAGTCCGGCAGTTCCCTGAGGTGAATACGGCCCCTCACCCGCCAACTCGCTCTCTATCTCCTTTTTTTGATCGTACCAATCGGGTGAAGGTGGTCTTGGGGCCGGAGATTTGGAACCCAAGCCCTGCAGCTTCTCCTTTTGAATTAAGGCTTGAAGTTCCTGAGCCTGCTGCTGGAGAACCTGTTTCTGGGTTTGGATCTCCTGATATCTTCCCAGTAGTAATTGTTTCTGTTCCGCGTACCCTTCCATCTTCAATTGATTCGAGACAACGGCCTCCTGTTGCCGTAGTGTCTGGAGTTGTTGAATGATATATGCCAATTGTCCCTGAGCACCGGATTGAGCCGGTTGGGGTTGAGCTTGAGCTAAGGTTTGTGATTGTGATTGTGCCTGAACCGGATATTGGGTTTGAGCCGGGGGGGGGTATTGGGGACTTACATGCGGTGAGTACTGTTGGGTTCCGTGAGGTCCTGACCATATTTGACCCGACTGTGGGGGTGTCGGCCTTACTATTGGTGGGGGCAGCCCATCGCTGCCACCACCCTGTTTTGAAAGTTTCTTTTGCCGAGTCTTTTTTTCCTTTATGAGAGCCTTGCGAAGTTTCTTGGTTTTCTTTGCATCTCTTTGTATGTATATGAAGGGGACTATACAGCCGATCAATCCGATACCTATAAAGACCGGAAGATACGGCAGAAACGGGTAGGTGTTCACTTCGTAATGGATATCCACCCGACCGTATGGGTTGGAATCACCTTCAGGGAGAGCCATGACAAAAACGTATGCAGTACCAGGCTCCAGATTTGCTTCGAAATCCATTTTTCCCGCCGCTTCCCTGCTTTCAATGGATTTCTCCTTCAGTTTCTCGAAATCGTACTCGTTCTTTTTAGCGTCAGTTAACTTCATAAAATAAACTTTTAGGAATATCTTCTCATCTGTGTTAGTACCAATGGTAAGTTCTATACTGATGTCCGCCGGAATTTTAAAGGGAAGTGGATTTTGAAGTGTTATTTCCTCTAATATCTCCGCATCTCGGGTGGGGTATATTGAATCGTTTTCCAGCGGTGCCTCCTGAGGTAAAAAGGAGATGATTACCATAACCAGCATGAATACGATGAATATTGCCGCGATTATGTAGGAGTTACGATAGGATTTCTCTGCAGCACCGAGTTCTTTCGCGATATCCTTCTTTTGATCTTCTGGGCCCTTGGACTTCATTTTCTTCCCTTTTATTAGATTGTCTGATTCGGATTATTATCATCCGCAGGAATCCCCTTCGATGACCGCCACCGTCGGTGGCGAAGGAGAAGGGGAAGCAGTTTCCTGCTTTGTCTCTATGGAAACTTGTTTCCGAGAGACGCAGCGGAGCGATAGGTCCGCAAGCGCCGAGGATGAAACCCACAGATGATCTGTGGGTGATTCATTTCGTTGTTATTATAAATTTTTTTCGTTATAGTATCTGAAATGTCGGATTCTTATGGTGTAAAACGGAATGCACCGGAATGATATGGGCAAGTATGAGTTATTCATTCATAAGTGCCCGGTATACCTTTTCTATCCTTTCACCGGTCTTTTCCCACGTGTATTGATCCTTTGCCAGTCTTCTCAACCTCAGTCCGAGATCGCGTCGTTTCCCCCTGTTTCCGGCAAGCTCGAGAATCTTTTCAGTCAATGATGCTGTGCTGCCCATCTCCGCGTAGACTCCCGCTTTACCCATTATTTCCCGGTTCGTGGGGTGATCGAAGGCGACCACCGGCAGACCACAGCCCATGTAATTGAATAATTTTCCGTTAGCTTCACCCCACTCCAGAAGCTTTGGTGCAACAGCCATGTCTCCAACAGAGAGATATCTGGGAGCCTCCGCATATGGTATTTTACCCGTTATGCTGACATTTCCTCCAACACCCATTTCCACGATCCTTTCTCTGATAGACTCCTCCCCGGGATAACCCATTAAGAGAAAATGAATTTTTTTGTTACTTTCCAATACCCCCGGTATCGATTCAATAAGGTAGTTTATCCCTTTATGGCGATCCATCCCTCCTAGATATACCACCACTAATCTGTCATTGGGGATCCCTAGCTCACTGCGGAGATCCAAAAAGTAATTTTCATGAAGGGTATATTTATTCCTTGGCTTGAACTTGTCCGGGTCTACTCCATCCGATATTGTCATAATTCGATTGGGCGATACTCCGAAATCTTTTAACATTGTGTTCCTGAGATGATCCGATGATGTTATGGTGAAATGTGCATTATTATCGATATCATGTTCCAATCTCCGCCAGAATTTCCTGGCAACTCCTTTTCCTCGCAAGAAGCCGTGTGCCGTCATCTCCCCTGTGAGAGAGCCCTGGGCATCGAATACATATTTAATATTGGCACATGTCCTAGTTTTTAAGAGTAAACCTGCAATGAACGCGCCCTCATGTAGGTGTGCATGGATAATGTCGACCTTTTGTGAGTGGGTGTATTCCAAACATTTCAGAAATAGAAGAGCATCCATATACAAGAAATGAAGAGAAGGACCCGCCACTAGTTTGTCATACCACGGAGTACGAATTATTCTGTTAACATGCGAACTGCCAATATCATTCCCGCTGTGATAAGTAATTATTGTAGGTCGATGACCCATTTCTCTCAGAACCCTCGCCTGCTCATAGATCCTTATATGGCATCCCCGGTCTGAAAAATACATCGTCGGGGCAATTATTAGTATCCTCAACATCGGGGAGACCTCTTTTTAATGGACTGCCGTTATTGCCTCCCGCAACCGTTTAAGAACATCCTTCCGGTCAAGAGAACTGAGGAAAAAACCCAGGCGGGGTCCCCTGTTCTGGTCCAAAAGTAATCGATACAGTAATGAAAAAACCTTCTTAGGGGATATGTTCAACCTCTCCTTTACGTCATAGCACGCCTGGTGTATTTCGCTTCCCTTCCATGGAACCGAAGAAAGCCCTTTTTCCAGCTCCTTTAGTATTTTAAATTCCAAGTCGCCGAATCCCTCGATCATTGAAGGTTTGAAATGTTCTTGTAGTGAAAACCGTACCGAGTCGGGAGCAAAATTATCCAACCAGAAACGGGCGCAGTTGAGCCTTTTTTCGATTCTTGCGATATCATCCTCGGTGAGTTCTTCTATATTTTCAGTCCGTTTCAACCTTTTTAGCACTTCATCGAGGCTCGGATCAATTTGGACCAACGAAACCAGATGACGGTATGATATTCGACGTGGGGCTCCAGGACCTTCCAGCAAACGAGTGTCCACCTGGGATATTTCGAATATTCGTTTTTTCTCAGCCGCTGATTTTTCGCCTTCACGAACACCGAAAAATATCTCTTCATATCGATCGTACTCATCGACTAGGTTCAATATACCAAAGCCAGGATCGAAATCGATATGTTTCGGCGGGTCCACCCTCATAACCATGAAACGAAGTACCTCGGCCGGTGTCATATTAAGCATATCAACACCGGTGATCACCACGCCGGTGGATGAGGACATTGCCCCTTTCCCCTTCAATTGTATCCATTCGTAGATCACGGGATGAGGTGTTTTACCTCCGAGGATCTTCTCCATGATCTCACTAGCAGATTCGTATGAGCCTCCCGCAGCAGCATGATCCTTTCCAAAGGGCTCGCAACTAATGCCAAGGAAACTCCACCGAGCAGGCCATTCGAGGCGCCAGGGCAGCTTACCCTCGTCGGTTCGAATATCCGCTTTTCCATTGTTGCCGCACGAACAAGTGTAGGCAACGTATGGGTCCTCGAAACTGTCCACAGTCGTATTCGCGAAAGTATTGCATGCAGAACACTTTGGTAAGTAAGGAAACCAACTACGCTTCAATTGTCTTCCGGTGACCCTTTCCAGTATCTCCCTAGCAATATCTTTGCCTTCGATCAATTTCTTGATACCTTCATAGAAGAGACCGTCCTTGTACATCTGGTGAACATATTTCACTTCTGGTTTGATTCCCAGCTCGAGGACCGACTGAAGAAACGGTTCCTGAAAATGTTCGGCGTAACTTACGTGGGCCCCGCAGGGACAAGGTATCTCCGAGATGGGATGCCCAATGTATTTTTCATATGACGCATCGAGAAAGGGATACACTTTCCGCAGCGGATCGAAACTGTCGGCCATGTAAATAAATTGTGGTTTTTCCCCGCGGTCAAGAAGGGCTCTGTAGACAGCATCGCCAGTGATTATCTCACGCATGTTCCCAACATGGATATGTCCCGAGGGAGTTATACCAGTGGCTATTCTGATAGGGCCACCTCTCTTTATAAGATTCAAAGCTTCAACATCTGCCCAGTGCATTTTTTCCACCCAATATTCTTTATTTATTATGTCCATTGATCATTCGATCATTCGTTTTTTCAGTACTCTTTCTTCAAACGTTCGGCAATAGTGTGGATCACTTTCCGGAGGCTTAGATCATTGCTGAAATCATCTATGATCGATTTTAATTCTTCTCGGGAAAGTGGCCGCATTTCCTTTACCTTTCTCGTAATTTCCGGTAATGCTCTAGTTATATTATCGATCACCGGTATATCACAGGTTCTCGCGGTTCTCGAAAGAGGGTTGAGATCAACAGCAATGACGAGTTTGCCCATTTCTTTCAGAGCCCTTGTTCGATCGCCGTCCTCAAGTAATACAAGAACGGTATCCGCGGAATAGATTCCTTTACTACAGCATCCCCCACGGTTATGATCGATCCCCGGTATCAGTGAATTTCTATTTGTACCCAGTACATCCGAGGCCCCTTTATCTTCAAAGAATGACACCAACTTTGCCACCCTTTCTTCAGATGAATGAAAGAGATTCACCTCGATCTTAGCGCCAAGTTCCGCTGCAAGTTCAATGGTTTCGACGGAAGCAAGAACGGTGGAGTTACCGTTAACAGAGATGACGGGAGATTTTGAAAGAAGCAGGGCCGCCGCTGCCGCTCGGGCCTGTTCCCTTGCTTCCGGGATGGTATATTCCCCCAACAGGTAATCAAATGCTTCACCCCTCCCATGGGCGGCGAGTCCGGCAGGCGCTACGAGCCCATCTTTCATACCCTGCGTAATTCGTTCCCGAAGTGTCAGGGATAGATAACGGGGATGGCTTTCCGGGATATCCATCCGTAGGAATCCCTTTCGAGAACCGCCATCGTTTGATGGCGGAGGAGAAGGGGAAGCAGATTGCTGCGCTTCCGAGGATGAAACCCGTATTTTCAAATGAGGGTGATTCATTAGCTTGGATGATTGTTAGATATTGTTTATAAAATTAATGTGATGCATATTCCCCGACCACAATCGCCATCATTAAATTACTTTGTTTGCAATTCGAGCCAGAAAGAGATTCCTTTTTCTGTATGCTAACATTAAGAACTAGTTTGAGTAAGCAGGACTACCTCAGCCAAGGTTCGCCTTTTGTGAATAACTTGAAAATGGCTTTAGCCAATCGTTGGGTAATAACTTCATCACCCGTCCGAACGACATTTCTCTTTTTTGTAGTCCTGTCAAGGTCTTTCCCAAGAGCGATCTTAGGAATATTTGCCTTTATCACATCCGGTGCATTTCTATGGGCTCGTTTTTTAATTACCTTCCATCTACCTTCTTCAACATAGGGAATTGAGAGTGAATTCGGTGAATTATTCCATTTTTTCAGGAATCCCGTGGAATTACTCAGATACACCCAGGGACCCTCGTGTATCTCCGCTTCGGGAAGCTCGAGACGATCAAGCTCGAAAATGAATGTAATGATCCCCGCTGTTTCTTTCGATTTTCCGTTGGTCTCGGGTTTTGCATGGACATCCACCTCGCATCCGAGTATTTCGAATCCGCTGTTCCCTAGTAAATTTGTAAAAGCCGTCCTTGCCTTGTTGATCTGTGGATACAGGATATCATCCACAACCTCAGGTTTCGGTATCTCGAAGGATAGGAGTGAAGTTCCTCTCTCCCTTTGCATATCTCTTAGCTCATGGATGGTTTTTTCAGGAAAAGGCACGGGATAGAAGAAATGGATGCTGGGTGCATCTATAAAATCCGTGCAAGCCGCGATTAATCGGAAGAAATTGTTATTAGATAAAGCAGCGGCAACGTTCCTTTTGCTGTCCACTGGATCGATGAAAACCAGGTTGCAATTAGGATACAGTTCCCAATTTTCATCCGGGTTTCCATTTAGAGTCAGCCATGTCTGCTTTTTCCATCCCGATATCGCCTTAATCGTGCCCTGTAAAGTAGCAAATCGAATAATAAAAAGTTCGGTGAGGTATCCGCTGATCCCCTCGATCTTGAGACTGGCCGAATACAAACCGACACCCTTAAGGAATTTTTTTAAGAGACGGACTTCGCGTTGCGTGGTCTTCGTCAGCTTATCGTTAACGTACCGTGTATGAAATGGAGTGCGGTCGACCGCTGATATTATTTTTTCCCCGGAGTCTACCAGGTACGCCCATACCACATCCACCCCAACTCCGTCCAATGAGCCTGATAGATAAGGGTGGGAGGCATATTTTTGGGTATATTCATCCAGAATTTCCTTTCCTATGTTAAAACAGATATCACTGGTCCTTTTCTCGTCCACATCCGTGGGGAATAATAAAAAAAGATCGATATCCGCCCCCTTCAGATAAGTGTTCTTGGCGGCAGACCCAACCACTTCAGGAATGATCTCGATATGGAGGTCCATTCCCCAGATGATATTCGAGGAGCGTTTAAGCAGAAATGATTTTAACCTATCCATTTTCGCTATGTCATTCTCATCAGGGAGACATCTTCGGGCAGCTTCCTCAATAATTTCATGCATCCTGCTCATCTTCTCCCTCCCGTGATTTTTTCTTAATTGATACGGTCTTGACAACTTCATAGATCGGTCCTTTAGGCGTAAGTGTACTCTTCATGAGATTTATAGCGCAAACGGGCATGCTCATAACGTGGACATCCCTGTTTCCCTTTATCATTTTCATTATTTTGTTCTTGTCTCTTGCCGACTTCATCCTTGCCAGCGTCAGATGCCCTTTAAACCCCTTTTCCTTTTTATAACCCAATGATTTCAAACTTTCATTCAGCCTCTTTGAGATATTTTCAAGTATCCCCGAGGATTCCACTCCCAGCCAAACGACCTTTATATAATTGGTCGATGGAAATACTCCCATATCCCTTATTCGTGCCTCAAATGGGTCCGTATCACCGGTAACATCTTTCATTATCCGGACGATATTGTCCGTAAGGGATATATCTGTATCCCCAAGGAATTTTAGAGTTACATGCAGTTTATCCGGATCCACCATTTTGAGGGAGGTCTTCTCCCGGGCCAGCTCCTTCCATATTTCCATCAGTTTATCGTTGGGTTCGATGTGGATGGAAATGAACGCTCTGTACTTTATGCAGATGCCTCCCGCGGCTCATGGTAGAGTGTATGGTGGGTTAAGTAGTATTATTCCTATATAAATTCGATAGTTTCATTGAATTGTTACATACAAATAATAAGGAAGTGGATTCCACTACCATCGCATCATCCGTCCTTTTTATCCTCCACTGACTCGCCAGCATCATCCTTTCCACCTTTACCAAGCTCATCAACCAAATCATCCTCCAGTTCC
>Ga0187827_10007100_pt1 | contig 12559 bp, 11 predicted proteins | sample ETNtaG_39_FD_167969 | JGI IMG/M metagenome (GOLD analysis project Ga0187827, IMG submission 167969) | Marine microbial and viral communities from oxygen minimum zone, Eastern Pacific Ocean - ETNP2014_SV_150_PacBio MetaG (Illumina Assembly) | ecosystem: Environmental > Aquatic > Marine > Hypoxic... | reverse complement strand
TCATAATCCTGTATTGAATGATATTAATATGACAATTAAAAAGGGTGAGATGACAGCAATCGTTGGTGAATCAGGATCGGGGAAATCTACTTTAATTGATTTGCTTATTGGATTTTATGAACCTGATAAAGGGGTAATTTTAGCAGATAAGAAGCCTTTACAGGAATTCGATATTTATTCTTTTAGACAACATATTGGATATGTTCCGCAGGACACTGTTTTGTTCAACGATACTGTTAAGAATAATCTCTTGTGGAGTGATGAAAAAGCAACTGAAATGGAGATTATAGAAGTTTGTAAACTGGCAAACGCTCATGAGTTCATTATGGATTTATCTGATGGGTATGATACTGTTGTTGGAGAGAGAGGAGTAAGGCTTTCCGGTGGAGAACGTCAACGTATCGCACTTGCAAGGGCGTTACTGAGAAAGCCTGAGCTATTAATTCTCGATGAAGCCACAAGTGCCCTTGACAGCCGCTCTGAATTGCTTATCAAGGGCGCGATTGAAAATATTGCCCATAAGACTACATTAGTAGTAATAGCTCACAGGTTGACAACAATATTAAATGCTGATTTTATTTATGTTCTTCAGAAAGGCTGTATAGTAGAGCAAGGGGATTACGATAGTTTAATAAATTTAGACGGTGCTTTTCGGCGTACTGCTGGGATTCAGAGGGCTGTTCATTAAGAACGCACGCGATAAGATGTGTTTCTTGTCTATATAAAGAGTAATACAAAACTAATTTTCAACAAATACAATAATGTCATATAATGTAGTTTGTGATTTTATTTCAATTCATGGTTTTTTTAGAAACCTAGGAAGTTTAAAAAGAGCAGATAGTATTATATTATACAGGCTTGAAAACTCCTTTTTTGATAAAGTTTGGATTACAGTATTTAAATACATGAATAGAGTAATTTTGAAAAAGAAGTATAAAGTAAAAATTCTTAAAAAGTGTATGTTCCATAAAATAAATCATAAAGTAGTTAAGTATATTGAGGAAAACTCTGATAAGATCAGTAAATCCTTATTATTAAATTTAAAATGTATTTTAAAGGCATCTGATAAGGATGTTTTAAAGTATATAAAGCATAATTTAGTATTTGATGTTCAGAAGAAGCTATATATTAGTGAAGAGATAAAAGCAGATCTGTCAACTGATAATTACTTAATAATAACAGGCAGAAATCAATTCGACATATATAAAGGAGCAGAAGAGATTTATGAGGATGACGTTGTATTCAGAAATACATTTTTGTCTTATGCCATGCTTATAATTTTAATGGGTTATATTCTGCTGAAAATTAAACATCAATTTAGGTTTTGTTTAAAAAGAAAAAAGATATTCTATTCAGACTTGTTGGTTCATGTAACCCATTTTTTCGATGAAAGTAAAACGGGGTTTCTTTCAGAGGACCTCGTATTTGACAAAAAGAAAGTTTCTTTATTAATTACAAGCCTGTGGCGCCCATCAATAACGGATCTTAATGTTTACAAAGATCAATTGAAGGGAAAAGGTATAAGATATATCGATACCGGAGAACTGGTGATTACAGCTTATGAACATATGCTTATATTAAAGTTCCTTATCTTTAAGTTAATATTTGTTAGAAAAAAATTTAATTCATTTACAGAGGTCTATACTTATGCGTTATGTCTTTATCAGTATTGTTTAGAATCTATATATTTATGTAGTTATAATTGTAAAGCTATTCTCTGTTTTGACGATTATTTGGCTTTGCATATATCGAGAACTTTGCTATATCGCCAGCGCGGCATTAAAACATTTGGAATACAGCACTCTGCAGGGACAGGTATCAAGGAGTCTCCAATACGTATCTATGTATGTTTTGACAAGTATTTAGTATGGGGCACGTTTTATGTTAGATTATTTAAACCTTATTGGGACGATCTTTCCCTGGTAAAGTATAGTTACAACAGAATAGATAAATTACTTAAGAAAAGGCGAAGTGTAAAACAACCCAAGGATTTGCGAAACTTTGAATTGGTAGATAATGGTAAGAAAAATATAATATTTACGGCACCATATCCTTATAGATTTCTAGACGGTGAATATGGAAACATACAAGGATACTTTGATTTCTTTAAATCAATTGATCAATATATTGCTAATAAGGCTAACATTTATTTAAGGCTCAAGAGTATGAAAGGTATAGATAGGCTTCTAAAATATATCGATACAAGAAACGTGAAATTGCTTACAGGCAAGAATTATACAACTGCTGAACTGTTGAGTCAGTCTGATCTTGTAATAGCATATACAGGATCGGGAATTCTCTGTGAGTGTTCTTTATTAAAAGTTAAGGTTGTATGTTATGACATATTTGGTTTTTTGAAAGATGATTGGAAAGGATTTGGAAAAGACCTGTGTATTGACAATACAAAGGACTTATGCCGAATCATTAAAAGTTTTATTAATGATAAGCCGTTAGATGTAGACTGGAAATTGTTGTGGAGCGAGCTGGTTTTTCCTAATTATGGTAATACTAATGAAGTCATTAAGGAATTGTTAAATCAGTGACTTGCTGATAAATGTGTGGTTACATATCTCGCTTCCTTATATGCATATACATGCTGATTGGTACTACTGTCCTTGTTGTGTCATGCCCTCTGTCGTCGTGATTTAATAATTGGTAGGATTATAACAATTTCCTATAATACTTCTAATAGGTGCCCACAATTACATTTTCTAAATGAGCATTTATAATGCTCCCCGCTAAGAAGAAAGTTTTCAAATGGCAATAAGAAAGGGCAAAGCACTTTTTATAATTCATGATAATTGTCAAGATGACAATGTTTTTCCATTAGGACCGGGCTATCTTGCGGCCATGCTTAAAAGGTATGGCTCGGAAGTGTCCGTTTTTTGTATGGACGTTTTTCATTATTCCAATGAGCAACTCATTGCATTTTTATTGGATTACGAGTTTGATTTGATCGGACTTGGCTTTATGGCCCCTAGGTTTAAACGTGGTGTTGAAGAATTGTGCAAAGTTATAAATACTCATAAGAAAAATGCTTGGTTTGTTATAGGGGGCCATGGGCCGACTCCGATTCCGGAATATGCGATTAAGGCAACCGATGCGGATGTAGCAATAATCGGTGAGGGAGAGGAGACGATTGTTGAGCTACTACAATGTAAACTTGGTGGCCCTGGACGAATTACTACTGTTAAAGGCATCGCGTATAGAAATGGAGATCAAGTCATAGAGAATCAAAGGCGTAAGCCGATTATGAAGTTGGATACTATACCCTTTCCTGCGTGGGAATTGTTTCCCATGGATCGATATACAGCCTCCGTTAAGTTTGCAGGCATGAAGGATGAAGACCAATCTCTGGCAATGATAACTTCCAGGGGTTGCGTGAACAAATGTAGTTTTTGCCATCGTTTGGAAACCGGTATCAGGGTCAGGACTGTTGCAAACATAATTGAAGAGATAAGAACACTACATAATATTTATGGGGTGAATTACTTTTTTTTTGCCGATGAATTATCAATCGTTTCAAAAAAACAGGTTTTAGAATTTACCAAAGCGATAAAAGATAATGAACTGAATATAATGTATAGAATGGATTGTAGGGTAGATCTTTTTGATGAAGAGATAGCAAGGGAACTAAAAGACTCAGGATGCGTATTCTTAAATATAGGGTTTGAGACAACTGACCAGGCGGTGCTTGATCTATTGGATAAAAGGGTTACTGTTGAACAGAATATAAAAGCCGCTGAAATTGCTAAGAGACATGGTATTGGTATTGGCCTTAATTTTATTTGGGGGCTGCCAGGGGACAGTGAAAAAAGCCTGAGAGACAATGTTGAATTTATAAAAAGATATAACCAATATGACCAGATTAGAACTATTCGGCCGGTGACGCCGTTTCCCGGTAGTCCCCTCTATTACGATGCGGTTCGGCGGGGTTTTTTGAAAGGTCCCGATGATTTTTTCAACCGATTTAAAAATACTGATCTTTATATGGTTAATTTCATGGACATACCAGAGAATGAAATTTATCAGATGCTATTCGAGGTAAATAAGGATTTAATTATGGACCACTATAGGAATACAAACAACGATATGGAAGCGGCAAATTGTCTAATAGATCAGTTCTATAATCTTTACTTTAATGATGACTATGTTTTTAATGGTCCAAGACATTATGATTCTAATGTTGGGATGAGAGAGGAAGGAGAAAAGTAGAAAAAACTTTCTATCAATTAACGATGATTAAGAGGTTACATTGAAGTTTAGTTTTATGGATAAGAGATCCTGAGTTTATCAAATACCCTGAGTTCAAGTAATAAGTGCAACTCTAAAGAGTTGACAAGAGAGGTTGGCTGTGTTAAATGGCAACCTCAAAAACTTGTCAAGAGAAAGAGAGGTGCACATGGCTTATTATACACAGCTGACCCAGGAAGAAAGCTATCATATTTTCAGCACTATGCAAAGAAGGATTCCAGGAGTAGAAATAGCTCGAAGGCTCAACTAACATCCAAGCACCATTACACGAGAACTCAAACGTAATACAGGTAAAAGAGTATTTACTGAAATTTAAAATAACGCTTCTATTTCTGTCGCCGTACTCACCAAATATGAATTTAATAGAAAGACTTTGGAAATATTTCCGTAAAATAGTTCTTTACAACATATACTACGAAACATTTGATAAATTCAAGAATGCGTATAAATCATTTTTCAGACGTATTAAAAAATACAAGGATGATATATCGTCTTTGTTAACTGGAAACTTTCAAATAATTGGTACAAATACCTAAAACCATTTTGGAATGGGTATAGTACAAAAACGTAATATGTCTAGATTAAAACTCTCCAAGAGATATTTTCGTACAGGAAGACCAATTAATAACAGTACCCCAGAAGAACGGGCATTAGGTACGGAGTTTGATGACTATCAAAGAAAACATTACCCAACTGTACCTATTGAATGTCTGTGTGGTGGACAAAAGTCATACCTCATATCCACTACCGATAGAGACGGTTGGGAATATCCACTAGTGCTATGTATATCTTGTGGTTTAATAAGAGCAAAAAGGTATTGGGATCTAGAACCAACTATTGACTACTATAAAAACTGGTATCGAAAATTACATGGTACAAACTGTGATGATGATCCGACTCCGGAACATCGTCGTCAAGTAGGGTACATTTCAGAAAGACTTTATGATTTCACAAAAACTTTCACAAAACGCTTCAATAAACCATATACCGTGGTTGATATTGGTGGCAGTTATGGTGGAGCCTTAAAACTATTTCGAAAAGAAGCCAAATGTTATCTTCTTGATTACAACAAACGTTTTCTACAGTTTGCCCGAGATCAAGGAATAGAAGCAGTAGAAGGTGGAATCAGCAAACTAGGCGAGGTGAAAATAAAACCAGATCTGGTTATACTATCTCAAGTTTTGGAGCACTTTACTGATGTGCACAAAGAGTTAGTAACTCTAAAGTCTAGCTTGAAAATCGGATCTCTGGTTTATGTTTCATTACCTGGAATAGATTCTTTAAAACTTGGCAGGAGATTATGCGATTTCCTCAGAGATCTTGTTAGAGCTCATGTTTTTTATTTCTCCTCAGAAACCCTTAATAACTTAATGGGTAGACATGGGTTCAAATGTCTAAGATCAGATTCTGGAATAAATGCATTGTACGAGTATACGGGGATTAAAGAGGAATTAATTAACCATCATGATATTGTTGTTTCCCATATCAGGTCGGCGGAGTTCAAAAGAAAGTGGGGCTATCCCCGCTTGAGAATATTCATAGGATGGATTTTGCCACACTCATTTAGGGACTGGATAAAAAATCGTTTTCATTTGAATATCCATGATCATATGGCTAAAAGTACTCTAAAATAGACTGTATAATAAGCTCACATTGTAAATATGTATCAGATATGGAGTGGGGTGCTGTATCAACTAAATTAGGTGTTCTTCATATTTTGATTTTTCGTGATAGTCAATTTGCGTCTTTACCTCATTTGTGTAATAGAGTGACAAGTCTTTTTAGAGATGCATATGATCTGTTCGATATTGCCAAAGATGTCGGTGCGTTAGAATTATTGATAGTGAAACGATTGCAAAATCAAATCATTGATAATGATATTATGGAGATGCGCAATGACTATTTTGAAAAATACGTTTCGAGTATGAAAATCAATGCAACAGAAAAATATGTTGCATTAATAAAGAGAGTTGCAGGTGAGGAGCCTAAAAGGGAGTGTTAAACAATATTAAACTTATTGTATATGATTTTGATGGGGTTATGACAGATAATAGAGTCATGGTTAGTGAGGACGGAATGGAATATGTAATGGTTAGTAGGGCAGATGGATTGGGGGTTAATATGATTAATGAAATGGAGATACCACAGATGATCTTGTCTACTGAAACTAATCCTGTAGTAAGTTTTCGAGCTAAGAAATTGGGCATTCCTGTCCTACAAGGAGTTGATGATAAAAAGATGGTTTTGCTAAATTATTGTAAGGATAATAACTATGATCCTGGTAGAATATTATACGTTGGTAACGATGTCAACGATGAAGGAGTTATGAAAGCTGTAGGATATTCGGTAGCCACTGCTGATGCCCATCATAGTATAAAAAGTTTAGCTCAAATGGTTTTGGACACTAAAGGCGGGCAAGGTGCTATTAGGGAATTGGCGGATAAATTGAAGGGATATCGTAAATATTAAATGAAAAGAACAAAAGATAGTAGTGAAGTTCTAATTATTGCAGAAATAGGGATTAACCACAATGGTGATATTGATATTGCAAAGAAGCTAATTAATAGTGCGATATTTGCGGGCTGTGATGTTGTTAAATTTCAGAAAAGAATTCCAGAGTTGTGTGTGCCCGAGGAGTACAAGGATGGAAAGCGTGAGACCCCGTGGGGGGCTATGAGCTATCTTGAATATAGAAAAAGAGTGGAATTTGGTGAAAAGGAGTATGATGAGATTGATGCCTATTGTAGGAATAAGGATATTAGCTGGCTTGCCTCAGCCTGGGATGTTGAAAGTCAGCTTTTTCTTAGAAGATATAATTGTGAATATAACAAGATTGCCTCTGCAATGTTAACTCATAAAAAGCTTGTTGAATCAGTAGCAGATGAGGGAAAGTATACTTTTATTTCGACAGGAATGAGTACTATGAAAGAGATAGAAAAAGTAGTAGAAATTTTTAGAAAACTAGAATGCCCATTTGAGCTTATGCATTGTAATAGCTCATATCCAATGCCGGATGATCAGGCCAATTTACGAATGATACCCGTGCTTAGAGAGAGGTTTGGAGTTAATGTTGGGTATAGTGGTCATGAAGCTGGCCTCATTACTACATGTGCCGCTGTGGCGTTAGGAGCAACTTCAGTAGAAAGGCACATGACATTAGACCGTGCTATGTGGGGAACTGACCAGGCAGCATCTATTGAGGTTATGGGTTTTCATAAACTTGTGAAATATATTAGGACCATTGAGGAGGCTTTAGGTGATGGTGTTAAAGTGGTTACTCATCAGGAAGAGAAAGAAAGAAAAAGGCTTAGGAAGGTTAATGACTTATAGTACCTACCGATGAAAATAGTAAGTATAATACCTGCTCGAGGTAGCTCTAAAAGTATTCCCAGAAAAAATATAGTTGATTTTGCTGGCAAGCCTTTAATGTTATGGACAATTGAACAGGCGAAAGCATCGGCATTGGTTTCAGAAATATATGTTACTTCTGATAGCAAAGAGATTCTAGAGATTGCAGATTCTGCTGGAGTAAGGCCCATTATTAGGCCACCTGAACTTTCAACCGACATAGCTACTTCCGAGTCGGCATTGATACATGTATTAAACCAGATTAAAGAAGAGCCAGAATATATTGTTTTTTTACAAGCAACAGCCCCTCTCAGAAAAAGCAAAGATATAGACAATGCAATAAGCCAGCTTATAGATGGTGCTGCAGATTCATTATTGTCAGTTACAAAGGCCTATGACTATATATGGAAGGAGTCGGAAGGGACAATATCATCCTTGAACTTCGATTTTCTACAAAGGAAAAGAAGGCAGGATATTAAGCCTTTATATTATGAGAATGGTTCTATCTATGTTTTTAAACCAGATATTTTGAGAAAATACAAAAACCGTCTTGGAGGTAAGATTGCCATTTACTATATGGAGCCATGGCAGATGGTTGATGTCAATGATAACGCTGACTTGGAATGGGCTGAATGGCTTTTTATTAAGCACTTGAAGAATTAAACTCATTAAAGGCTTGATAATGATGAAGTGGTAGCGTAGTAATCTTTGAGGAAAATGCTGAAATTGAAATTGTTAAGAAGCTGTATGGGTATGGTTGAGGAATAATGATGTCATGATGGTGTCTGGTGTTGAATGGGTGAGATTATGAAAAGAGAAAGAATGATAATAACCGGTTCTGAGGGGCTTATAGGTGCTACTGTTACTTCTTATATGAAAGATTTGTATAAGACAAAGAAAACATCTCTGAGATTTGGTCATGATCTTACTGATGAAATTTTTGTAAAAGAGTGGTTTTCACAAAACAAGGCGGAATATCTGGTAAACTGCTTTGCGTTAAATGATCATGTTTACAATAACAAAGAGAATAAAACATTGTTTGATATATCTCTTGATAGCGTAAGTAAGTATTTGCTTGTAAATGTGGTTTCAATGTTTTCTGTATGTAGGGAATTTGCTAAAAGTCAAGATGCAAAAGGGATTGTAAATCTCTCATCTATTTATGGTATTGTTTCTCCAAAAAAGTCTCTTTATGGAGAGTCTGAGAAGCATATTGGTTATTCTTTGTCAAAAGCAGCAGTTATCCAGCTTACCAAGCATCTTGCAACCCATTTGGCTCCCAGAATAAGAGTGAATTGTATAGTGCCAGGTGGAGTTGAGCATTTACAGAATGGCAAATTTAAGTCTAGATATAATGAGCATGTACCTATGGGGAGAATGATGAATAAAAATGAGCTAAATGGTATAATAGAAGTTTTGTGCTCTGATAAATCAACATATATGACAGGATCTGTTATCAATATTGATGGTGGATGGACATGCTGGTAAGAATTTTAGTTTTTAATGAAAACATCTCATTGCTGATTAAATTTGCTACTGGAATTAATTAAAAATAATTTTGAATTGTTAAGTCGCATAATTAGCTGCTTATTTGTGATAGTCTGAATAATTTATACGTAAATTTAAAATGTTTGATATTCATTTTTATATGCAAGTCCATGATTTGAAGTATAAACTAATGAAAGGTGATCCAATTGATAGACAAGATGTAATTAATTCCTTGGAAGAGTTCAGGAGTAAAAAACCTATTGTTTATAATATTGAAACTACGAATGCTTGTAATATGAAATGTGAAATGTGTCCAAGAACTACTATGATGACACGGCCCATTGAGCATATGGATATGGATACATTTAAAACGGTTGTTGATCAACTTGAGCCTTTCTCAGATAATGAATGGATTGAATGGGAAAATTTTGTTGAAAAGAAATACGATATTTCAAGGTTTGATATGAGTGAGAATCATTTCTTCCTTTATATTATACCTAAAGTCATTGTATTACATGGTTATGGCGATCCATTATTGGACGAGGATATGGCAGAAAGGGTTGGGCTTCTCAACTACAGAAAAATACCATCATATTTTAGTTGTAATCCTGCCAATATTAAAATTGATAAAACAATAGAGATGTTTAAAAATGGACTCGATTACATAAAATATTCTATAGAAAGTGTTGATGATATTCGGCATAAAAAAATAAGAGGGAAGGCGTCAAACTTTACAGATAGTTATGGGAAAATACTTAAGCTGATAGATATTAAGAATAAGCATTTATATAAGACTACAATTATTATAACAATGCTTAATTTAAATAAACAGTCACAAAATGAGGAATTTGCAAAATTAAAGAATGCTTTTAAGGATATGGATGTATATGTATATATGAAAAGCCAGGATCAGCAATGGTATCAGAACGAAAATAAAGGAACAGATTCTATCCACTGGCTGGAGTTTTGTCAATTTCCTTGGTCCTCAATGACCATAAAATCAAATGGTGAGTCTGCAATATGCGTGGAGGACTTTAACAACGAAATTATTCTTGGGGATTCGAAAAAAGAGTCACTCTGTGATATCTGGAATGGTGAAAAGTATACCCGGCTTCGAAAAGAACATTTTGATTTAAAACCAGGAATAAAATGTATTGAGCAGTGTGACATGAAGTTGATAGGCAGCTTTGTTTGAAACAAAAGACATAGGGGTGTAATGCGTAAAAGAGGACACAATGATCATAGATAAGGATCTAGGTAAATATCCGGACTAACAAATAATTTTGTTTCAGGACCATCAAGATTGGGTATACTGCACCCCTTTAAGTAAGCATACGTAATTTTTTTGCATTAAAAGCAATTTCCTAATCCGTGTAAACCTATATTATATTCAGCTAAGTGTTAGTGCCTCAAAATAATTATGCAAATCTTTCGTCTGCTGCTGGACTTGGCTTGATCAGTTTTGATGAGAACTATATTGTGGTTGATTATGGATGTATGTTTTTTGATTCCATTGTTTATGCCTCCAGGTTATGCAAAAAAGTTGTTGGTATTATACCTTCTTCGGAAAGACTTAACACTCTTCAGAAACGACTTGTTGAGGAGGGTATTAAAAACTATGACCTTGTGGATGCGGACTATAAAGAACAGCATTTTGAAGAAGTATTTGATTGTGTAATCATTAATTGTTTTTTAGAGCAACTGCTAATTAGGGCAAAACATGGCAAATCGATTTTCTCTGACAACAAAACAAGATCCAAGAAGAATGGCAATAATCCAGAGAAAATAACTATTGGGTTTTTAAAGACGGTTTATAAAGGCTTAAGGCCCGGTGGTACGCTATATTTATCGTACGCAAACAAATTGAGAATTAGGACACTTCTTCTTTTTATTAAACTCGCAATCGAATCTCTTTTTATTCCAATTAGTTCGAAAAAAGCTCCAAGTTTCATTTCTCTTCTAAATGTAATATATTTATTTTCCTATTGTTTATTATCTCAAAAAGGCCTAGAAAAATTGTTAAAGGCAAATGGCTTTATTGATATAGAGAAATACGCTGTTTTTCCTGAACATAAATGTCCATTAAAGATCATACCATTGAGCAGGCTTGATGAATGCAGTTATGAGCCAGTACAACACCTATATGGGGGAGGCAGCTTACGCAGGATATCTGCTGGAGTTAAGAGAAGAGTAGACAGGATTATTTTCAATAAACTTAAGCTCTTTGGCCTCTCTCCTTCATTTATTATTACAGCCAGAAAAGCCTCGTGATATTGCACTCATGCTTTGTGAGCTGATAACTAATAATACCCATAATAATAACATAGCACTGTATAAATGCTACAACGCTGATAAGGTGTTTTACAGGAAAGCGGCATTTAGCCGCTGGGGCAATAAAGTAATCGAGAATGAGAAAAAAGGTTATGACTGGTTCTATAAGGATTCAGAGCCTTCAATTAATACAAGGCTTAAGAAGAAGTATTTTTATGAACTTGACATTCCACATTTTAAAGGTAAAAAGTTTTCAATTGAAAGTGTTATTTCCGGGAATGAAGAAACCATAGGAAGAATAATAGATTTTTATAAATGCCAGTGGTCTACAAAGGATGTTTTTGCCATTCATGGAGACCTGGCTTTGTGTAATTTCATAATAGATAAAGAAAATATTAAATTAGTTGATTGGGAGCATTTTCATTATTCTGATAAAGAGTTCTTTGGATATGACATTATAAATATGCTCTTTATATTGATAGGACACGAATCAAAAAGAACATTCAGGTTAAACAAAAGAAATATGGATTTTTTAAAAAAATGTTATATCCAATTAATTGAAGGTGCTGGGAATAATAACAAAATACTAGAAAAACCTTTTCAAAACGCAAAGGATTATCTATTGAGATTTAAGGATAGATTTCTCACAAATGTATACAAGAAGTTTGTTCTTGCTGGTAGCCCTCCTTCAGTTTTGGAACATTTTGATTCAATTGTTACTGATTAGAATAGCAAATAGAATATTAGATAAATACTCCACAAATACTGAAACGAGTAATTATCTATTTTTTCTACTTTTACATCCTACAAGAATATTACATGCTGTTCTATTTTATGCTAAAGCAATAAAAAAAAGATTTTCTTCAAGTGCTAATCCTCCAAACTTTTATCCTCAGTATATTCACACTGTTTATAAAGAAATAAAATATTCTAATTTTTCCTTTGAAGCTTGCTTTAATAAAAGTTGTTTTAGAAAATCTTCTGTAAGGCCAGAGTCTGATTATCAAGGTCAAAGGTCAATTAATCTTGCTTATGGCGTGTATGGCTATGATAAGTTTCCTGATTGGAATACTGAATTTGATGATCCTGAACAGACAATGTCAATGCATAGATGGAATTGGTTGCTGACTGAACTCACCAATCCAAAAAGTCGCGACTCTACAGTCTGGGGTATTGAATTGATAAAAAGCTGGGTTGC
>Ga0187827_10007098_pt1 | contig 12561 bp, 11 predicted proteins | sample ETNtaG_39_FD_167969 | JGI IMG/M metagenome (GOLD analysis project Ga0187827, IMG submission 167969) | Marine microbial and viral communities from oxygen minimum zone, Eastern Pacific Ocean - ETNP2014_SV_150_PacBio MetaG (Illumina Assembly) | ecosystem: Environmental > Aquatic > Marine > Hypoxic... | reverse complement strand
AAAGTATTTGATAGCTAAAGCGTCATACGATACCAAAGAAAAGCATCTGGCTTTCGACAGGATAAAACAGCTTAATGGCCTGATGAAAGATAAGATCATACCTCTAATTAAAATGAAGGAAAAGGAGATGGGCGGTTTGGAGAAAAAAATAAAGTATAATTCTATTGTAAAGAACAGGGATTATCCGTTTTGTCTCTATCCAGAGTCAAAGCTGCAGGAGCTGTTTAAATCAAGTTAGTTCTTCAACTCCGCTCAGAATGATGTCACACTGAGCGAAGTCGAAGTATAATCAAAATTAATATTTCCATGTATTCTAAAATTACTTCACAGGTATCAGTTCAGCCCTTCTATTCAAGGCTTGTCCCTCTTTTGTAGCGTTATCGGCTATCGGCTTTGATAATCCATGTCCTATTGAAGTGATTCGTGACTCTTCAATACCTTTTCCTACCAGGTAAGCCTTTATTGCCTCTGCCCTCTTTTTCGACAGATCCAGATTATATTTTTTTGAACCGATATTATCTGTATGTCCCTCTACCCTTATGTTCAGGTTCGGAGTATTTTTCAAAATATCGATAATATTGTCCAGATTTGAATTAAACTGAGGCTTTACATCCCACTTCTTATAATCAAATTTTACACCTTTGACAACCCAACAACCACGGTCATCAACATTAGCGCCACTCGGAGTACCCGGGCATGCATCTATATCATCAGTAACACCATCTCCATCGCTGTCTCCAGCACACCCTACTGCATCAACTTCAATTCCGGGAGGGGTACCCGGACATTCATCTTCATCATCAGGAACACCATCTCCATCGCTGTCCCGTGCAAGGAATACTTTTCTTACAAAATCTTCCATACCTTCGCTTGTTGCGATGTCATCGGCTGTTACAGAAAAACCGCATCCCATCTCTGAGGCGATCTCATCCATAAATTCCTTGCTTTCCGTCTTGCTTCCCACCCAGATCGTATAAAGACATGTTCTGCCTCCAAATTGGCTTTTCAATGTCTTAACTTTCATGAGAGGGTCATCATTCAACTTTTCTCCATCACTTATGACAATTACGGCACTCTTGCCTTTAGTAGAACCTACAATTTCGCTTGTCGCTCCAATTGCGAGCCCAGCAGGACTATGCCCCCCTGGAGTTATTATAGTTTGTAACGCTTGTTCCATATCGGCTCTGGAATATGTAGTAGGCCCGTATACGGCCTCTGTCAGTTTTCCCTTTGCAGCATAACCGTAACCAAATCTCTGAATAGTTCCCTGGATCTCCATTTCAGGAATAGTGTTATTCATTCGACTAACTATATCTTTTGCAATCATAAACCTGGAATATCGCTCGGCAACCTCATCCTCGTAAATTGTACCCATTGATGATGATGAATCCAGTACTATAATAAAGCTGTCAACCTTTTGCACATATCCCTCAGTTTGAAGTTCTTGAGACTGGATTTGAGAATGAAATTCATCCATTCTCATAAAGTCCAAACCCTTTAAGTCCAAGCTCTTTACTTGAAAACAACCGGTTTGTAACGAAATAAATATCGCTATACATGCAAAGAGTGACAGTTTTCTTTTCATTGAGTATTCCCTTAAAAAGATTATAACCGAATTCTATATATGTGTGAAAAATATGGGCAATTACTTCTCTTGCAAGCTGCCATATCAGCGCATTGTAAAGATTTATACAAAAAGGTCAAGCCTGCTTTTTCACTTCGCTTGTCTATAACTAAGGGTTCAAGAATTAGATTTTATTTTATAACTGCGGATGGTATAAAGAACGGTCAAAAAAAGGATTGAAATAGTAGCAATATTTCTTAAAAAAACGAGAATTGGGTTTTTTGTTAACATTAAAAAAGAAGGAGATAAATTATGGAACCGGTAAACGTCTTTATTGACATCGAAACTGATGGTGAAGCACTGGGACGTATAGTGTTTGAGTTGCACGTGGATGTTGTTCCAATTACAGTAGAGAATTTTCGTGCCTTGTGTACAGGAGAAAAGGGGTACGGGTACAAGGACAGTACATTCCACAGAATCATTCCCGATTTCATGATCCAGGGCGGTGATTTCACGAACCATAACGGAACTGGTGGCAAGTCAATCTACGGATCAAAATTTGATGATGAAAACTTCACACTCAAACACACCGAACCGGGACTTTTATCAATGGCAAATGCGGGCTCCAACACAAACGGTTCACAATTTTTTATCACCACTGTCGTTACCCCCTGGCTTGACGATAAACACGTAGTATTTGGAAAGGTGACCGAGGGCATGGAAATAGTTAAAGAGATGGAGGTTCTGGGATCACGAATGGGAGAACCATCGAAACAGGTCACCATTAGTGACTGCGGTGAACTAAAAGATTAAATGAGTGCCAAAGATGTGAAGTGAACTCCTACCGACAAGTGCTACGGTGGTGATGGACAACAGGATAGTAATATCTAAGGTGTAAGTGTTTTTCTTTTATGAACGCACTACCCTTTCGAATAGCCTCTTTAATATCACTATTATTTTGTTGTATAAAGGTTGGGTAGAAACCAGATCGCTTTCAGGGAATCCGTATTTTATTTCTCCTACATCTTTGAAATCTAATTTTTGCAAATCAACGTTAGATCGCTTAATAACAATGTACTTCTTTTGAGCTAATTTAGAATTATCTGAAGATTCATAAAAAGCAGAATATAGTGCTTTGGAAGAAGAGATGAAATCTTTGCCCCAGTCATCGGCTAATAATTCATTTATTTCTGAAATCTCGTAGTCTTGGTGGAACCAGATTAAATATTGCTTTATAGGCCTTCCGCTGGAGTCTAAATATTTATCGTCTATGAAGTAGCTTGCAATGAACTGAAAAAATTCAGATTGGAGATCATCACCCGGAACAACAAGTTTTCCTATAATATTCTTCGGATCCCTGCCTGGCTCACAATTAGAAAATACTTCGTTAAAGACAGGGAACCATCCATCAATAGAAGGAGATTCAGGAGAATTTATAAATTGATAATCCTGGTCCCTGCTTCTGGATCTCCAGAGCAGATGATTAAATTTTACTTTCACGTTGGTATTATGGGTTTGCATTGTCTTGATCATCACTTGGCTTTCGATAAAATGCATGCTGAGCCGCACTACTGATTAATTCTAATTTCATTGCAGCGACAGCAGCGTCAGTCTTCTCCCCCTTTTGTGCAGCCTTAGTCATTTTTTTCCGAAAAAACCCTTCTCCTTTATCAAGTCCCTCATGAATATGCATTGACTTAATCAAATGTGATACTAATTGATATCTCTTTGGAAGAAAGTTATCAACTTTATCTATAGAACCCATTAAGCCCTGCAGTTTTCGGAATATTCCCGCAAAAGGCCCATAAACTTGTTTTCTGCTTACCTTTTGTGCACACTCGGCTAAAATGCCCAATAATACAACCGGGGCTATTAGTTGAAGACCAATGTATTGATGGCTGTTTATAACCTTCTTCCCTTCGCCCTTTGCAGATGAAATCAGCATAAATTGACAGCCAAAATCTTCTGAATCAACAGCTTTTTTAAGGCCGTCTAACTGGTCTCTGGTATCAGTAGTAATTTTATTACAAATATCTTCTGCGGTAATATTATCAGGAAGAATATCCGCTTTTGATATAGCAATAACCCACTGTTTTGGAAAAGCATCTATTGGTTTGCCCTCACTTGCCAGACAATCCTTAATTTGCCTGATCTCGTTTTTAAACTGATCAAAAATATAATGAACATAGGCTGTTCCGCGTTTATTATATTGTTCACCATCTACAAGTAATATACCAGCGTGACTTTGAAGTAAATTACGAAATGTCTCCCTGCGAGCCACTTCTTCGCTTTCATCTTTAGGGGTGTTTTCCCACCAACCACCGGGATAGTCATACCATACTATTTTAAAGCTGGGGTCAGTTAGTTCATGTACCTTGAAGCCAAAACAGTATTCCTCAAAAGTATCTGTTCCAAGTGGAAAATCCCCCTCCTCCATTTTATAATATCTTGATAATAGCCTATTGCCTGCCGATGTATCTTCAACCGTTAGATGATAACCATGCCTTTCCTCAAAGCCGGTTTTTTGTTGGTTGCCGTAATAACTTGCAAGCAAGGATGTTTTACCCGAAGAACTAGGTCCAAATAATGCAATTCGTATCTCCTCTTGAGTTTTACTCACAATACTCTCCTTTCAGGTTAGATAAATCTGAAACATAAGATTCGTGAATGCCGATCTAATACTATTATGGTAAGATCAAAGATAGGGAGTTTTCTCCTTGATCATTAATTTTCATTGAGAGATTACACTATTACAATCCGATAAAACATGGACACTATTGTTTGAGAATGTCTATCTGGTAAGACAGTTCATGTAATTTACATTAAAGTAAAAATAAACTATATTAGAGATTTATCCGCACAATACTGTGGATAAATATTTATGCTTTTAGAAATGATGTAAGGGAATGATAAATATACATATCATTAAAGTCAAGAAAAAATGAGGTGGTGGTATGGAATTATCGGATTTTGTCATTCTGAGTGAAGCGAAGGATTTTCTTTTGATTTGAATTTCCACATTCAGGCTGTATAGTGGAAGCTCACCCACAAAGAAAAGAACTACCCGCTGACACTCACCTGAGCATAAACTCTTGCCCGGTTATAAAAAGGCAAGTATAATTTCCTTGTGAAAAACACGCTTAAGCTTATTCATAAAAACGAAGAGTATAAACAGGTAGCAAGTAACCTGATATCCGGAAAAGATTGTCATGTTCAGGGGTTATGGGGATCTTCGGCTTCTTTTCTAATTGCCGGCCTGGCAAGCGACAAGGACCTTTCCAGAAAAGGGGAAATACTCTTCGTAACCTCCAGTATAGAGGAGGCGGAAGAGGTCGTTGAGGATATAAATGTATTTCTTCATGAAAACCCTCTCTTTTTCCCTGTCTCACAAGATGCGATCTCTGTTGAATCACTCCCTGATACTAACACCTATGTTCAGCAAATTAATGTTTTGTATAAACTTTTATCAGGTAATTGTAAATCTACCTGTAAGATTATCGTTACTCCGATCCAGTCACTCCTACAGCATGTTCCTCCGCCAGAGGCAATAGTAAAAAATATACTCACAATCAAGATCGGGCAAGAATGCGAACAGGAGTTTATTGTAGAGTGGTTGATTAAAGGTGGTTTTGAGCGAGCAGGCATAGTTGAACTGCCTGGAGAATTCAGCCTGAGAGGTGGAATTATCGATATCTTTCCATTCTCTTCCCTGAATGAATACGAACAGGGCAATGATGTTTCGACTGGTAATATAGCAGGTGAAATGCCTTATCGCATTGAGTTCTTTGGGGATGAAATTGACTCTATCCGTATATTTAATACAGAGACACAACTGTCAGCGAAGAAAGTGAGTGAGTGTAAAATACTTGGTGTACAGACTGAGCAGATAAATGCGCCTGCTCATCCAGAAAGCAAGCCATCTCCGTCAGATAAGTCTGGCAGAAAGAAAAACAAGTTCAGTTCTCTTATTGATTATATATCAAAAGAGTCTTGGATCATTTTTAAGGAATTTGAAAATATAGAAAGCAAGGCAGAACACATAAACGATAACTTGCAATCTCACGACAAGATTTTTTCTTTCAATCGTATCCTGGAATCATGCAAAGATTTCAGGAAGATATATCTTTCCCGGTTAACACTTAAACGTGACAACACTTTTTTATTTAACATAAAAGCCCTGGATTATTTTGACCATGATGTAGATAACTCAATTGAAAAGATAGAGGAGATAAAAACCTCTTACAAAAACACCATAATATTCTGCAGTAATCAGGCTGAAGAACAGAGGCTGAGTGAACTTCTGTCATCGGACATTAATTCCCAACCAACCTCCAGTAAGATAAAACCAAAAAGGGCCAGAAAGGTCGCAGGAAAACGTTCTCTTTCCAATCGTGTAGAATACCAAATCGGGCATCTCAACCACGGTTTCTTGTTTGAGGATATTTCAACCGCATTTCTTACACATCATGAGATATTCCGTCGCTACCGGCTGAGAAGAGAGCCGAAGAGTCTGATTCCGTCAAAGGCAATCGATTCATTTCTTGATTTAGACGTGGGAGACCTGGTAGTACATGCGAGCCACGGCATAGCAAGGTTCCTGGGTATGCAAATACTCAATAGTGATAATGAGTCAGGTAGTTGCGGTGAATTTCTTGCACTTGAGTTTGCCGAAAAAGCAAAAGTTTATGTACCTGCCACAAAGATCGAGTTAGTGCAGAAATATATTTCCGGCTCTGAGCGTAAGCCAAAGCTAAGTAAATTGGGAAACAAAACATGGGAAAGGAAAAAACAGATAGCAACAGTAGCAGTTCAGGACATGGCAACCGAACTCATTTCTATGCAGGCAATCAGAGAAGCAAAACAGGGTATTGCCTACCCGAAGGATTCCGAATGGCAGAGAAAGTTTGAGTCGGAATTTATATACCAGGAAACGGAAGATCAGCTACAGGCTATCAGTGATATTAAGAGTGACATGGAATCATCAAAGCCAATGGACAGGCTCGTCTGTGGAGACGTGGGATACGGAAAAACGGAGATTGCGATAAGGGCGGCATTTAAAACTGTAATGTATGGAAAACAGGTAGCCATCCTGGTGCCGACAACCTTACTGGCTCAGCAGCATTACAGAACATTTGTTGATAGAATGGCAGACTATCCCGTTAATATTGATGTGTTAAGCAGGTTTAAAACCAGAAAAGAGCAAAAGGAGATATTAGAGGATTTAAAGGAGGGACAGGTAGATATTGTAATCGGAACTCACAGATTGGTTCAGAAAGATGTTACCTTCAAGGACGTCGGATTGATAGTCATAGATGAGGAGCAAAGATTTGGTGTAGCGCATAAGGAGAAACTGAAGAAGCTGAGAGAATCGGTTGACGTCCTCACGTTAACTGCAACCCCAATCCCACGCACGTTGCATTTATCCCTTCTAGGCATAAGAGATATTTCGTCTTTGAATACGGCCCCTCAAGACAGACAATCAATACAGACAAATTTATTACGTTTCGATCCCGAGGTAATAAGGAACGCAATACTCCATGAATTGAATCGTGACGGACAGGTGTATTTTGTACACAATCGCGTAAGAAGTATAAATCGTATTGCAGAAGCTATTGAAAAAATAGTACCGGAAGCAAGTATTACTGTCGCTCATGGGCAAATGCCGGAAGGAGACCTGGAGAAAAAAACATCAGTGTTTATAGATGGAAGATCTGATATTCTTGTATCTACAACAATAATAGAATCCGGTCTCGATATTCCGAATGTAAATACTATATTTATTAATGACGCGGATCATTTTGGTTTGGCGGACTTGCATCAATTGCGAGGCCGGGTAGGGCGCTACAAGCACCGTGCGTATGCCTATCTCTTACTACCGGAAAACAGACCGATTACTCCGGAAGCAGAAAAGAGATTAAAGGCAATTATTGACTTTTCTGAACTTGGAGCTGGCTTTAAGATCGCGATGCGAGATCTTGAGATTAGGGGAACAGGAAACATTTTAGGCATAGAACAACATGGACATATTGCCGCAGTCGGCTATGAAATGTTCTGCAGGCTGCTTGAAATTGTGATTCGTAAGGCTAAAAATGAACCGGTTCAGGACTACAATGATATCCATATAAACTTAAATCTGGAATCATATCTACCGGACAACTATATCCCTGACATGAAATTGAAAATAGAAATATACAGGAAGATTAATCGCCTATCCTCTAAACACGAGATAGAGGAGATGGAACAGGAGCTTGCTGATAGATTCGGCCCAATACCTGAACATGTTAAAAACCTATTAATGGAATGTGCAATAAGAATAGCGGCACAAGCTTCTCATATCCTTTCACTCATACGAGTAGACGGCACTATTTTACTTCAGGTAGAAAATTTGCAAAAAGCAGAACCACTTTTCAAAAATGCAAAAAAAATGTTAAAAGTGGTGGCCAGCAACGAACTGCATCTTACACTACCACGAAGGAAGATGTCACATTATGACACAGCAGATTACGTGAGAAATTTGTTAATTCCAAAATAAATTGAGAGATTGTTGAATAACTTCAGTCATGTCCATGAAAATAGGTATCTAGAAATCAGGTGAGCGAGATTCCAGCTTAACAGATTGAGGGAATGACAGCGTTCTTAACGTTACGGATAAACAAAAAATGATAGATGACAGATTACCTACTGAATTGTATACTTTACTTCATTATAAACCTACTATTAACAGTACAGGAGGAAATAGCTCTTGAAGATTCTAAAATTATTCTTGGCCTTTTTTGTTGTACAACTGTTTTATTTGCATCAAATAAGTGCTGAAAATTTAAATGCCGTACGTGTTATCGTTAACGGTGAAATAATTACAGAATTTGATATCCAAATGCGAGCTTATGAAGCATTCAGAATTGCCGCGCAAAAATACACTGAGGCAGGGTTGGAATCAAAAAAACAAGAAATAATTGAGAATGCAATTGATGAATTAATTGACAGAAAAATACTTGTACAGGAAGCAAAGAAACTTTTAGTTGAGAATCCAGAGATGGAAGAGCAGATTGAAAAAAGTGTTGATGCATTCGAGAGAGGCGCTGTTGACCAGGTAGGCTCTGTTTACAAATATTATGAATTGGCTAATAAGCAGGGATTCAACCCCCTTAAGAAAAGAACAGAACTAAGGAAAGATTTATTAATCGAAGAAATTATGCGTGCGAATGTTTATAGAAGAATAGTAGTTACACCAAAAGGAATTAAACGCTACTACCAGAACCACATTGATGAATTTTCAATGAAAGGCAGTATGAGCTTCAGACATATTTTGATAAAGCGATCGAGTTATGATTCAGATGAAGAGGCAAAAGTTGCCACGGAAGATCTATTAAACAAATTGAATAATAGCGAAGACTTCGATACTTTGGCAAAAGAACACTCACGTGGACCGCATGCTGGCAGAGGAGGCTTGTGGGGATTTGGTGAAGTAAAGGGTTTTAGAAAAGATCTGGTTGCTGCCATTTCTCATTTGAAGGAAGGTGAAATAAGCCAGGTAATAAAATCATCGTTAGGCTACCACATTTTTAAGATAGAAGAGATTGTTCAGGCTCAAACATTGTCCTTTATGAAGGTACAGGAAGAAATCCGCAATACACTTTTTAGAGAAAAATTTGTTAAGGTAAGAAAGGAGTATTTAAAGAAGTTGAGAAAAAATGTGGTGATCAAAAGATATTAGTGTGTTATTACAATTTTTGCAAAACGTCGTTTTCCTACTTTGAGTACCATATCATCCTGCAAACTTATCTCTTGTGTCGGATCTGTATACTTTTTATTATCAATACTTACTCCACCTTGAGTAATCAATCTTCTCGCCTCTCCATTGGTAGACGCGAAACCGTGATCTACCAATAACTTTACTATCCATATTTTGTGATTCCCGCTTTCATTAGGAGGGAGTGCTATTTGTGGGATATCATCCGGAACTTTATGTTCTTTAAAAATCCTGTCAAATTCCTCTGCCGCTTTCTCTCCTGCCTCATTATCGTAATATCGGCTTACAATAGCTTTTCCCAAAACAATCTTTGCCTCGCGCGGATGTCCATTTAATGTGCCTTCTATCTCTTCCACAGCCATGTCTGTTGCCAAATCAAAATATTTACGCATAAGGTCGTCACTTATCCTCATTGTCTTACCAAAGACTTCTTTTGGCTCTTCATATATACCAATATAATTACCCAGGCTTTTGCTCATCTTTTTATTCCCGTCAATTCCTTCCAGTAAGGGAGTGGTGAGCGCTATCTGAGGTTCCATTTTTGCATCTCTTTGAAGATCACGACCGACAAGCAGGCTGAATATCTGATCTGTACCACCGATTTCTATGTCGCTTTTCACCATTATTGAATCGTATCCCTGCATTAATGGATAAATAAATTCGTGAAGACTGATGGGGACTCCTGAAGAGTATCTCTTTGAAAAATCGTCTCTCTCCATCATTCTGGCCACTGTCATCTTAGAGGCGAGTGTAATTACATCAGTAAATTTCATTTCCTTAAACCACTCGCTATTGTAACGAATTTCGGTTTTTTCAATATCCAGTATCTTTCCTATCTGGTCCAGATAGGTTTTCGCATTATTGTCTATGTCTTCTTGCGTAAGTTGAGGCCTGGTTTTATTTACGCCGGACGGATCACCAACCATTGCCGTATAATCTCCAATGATGAGAACTGCCGTATGGCCAAGTTCTTGAAAATTACGCAACTTATGAATTGGAATTGCATTTCCAATATGTATATCTGGCGCGGTAGGGTCAAGGCCTAATTTGACCCGCAATGGAGTTTGTGTTTTTATTGATTTTTTAAGCTTTTCAACGAGCTCTTCTTCGCGGACAACTTCTAAAACTCCACGTTTGATAATGTTAAGTTGTTCTTCAATGCTATTAAACATGACTTTTTAATATATGTTTGTAAGAAATTAAAAAAGCTAATGTAACAGTATTATGACAAATATGGACGGTTATTGGAGCAACTAACGATCCGGTTTTTTCAAATAAATACGCTAACATGAGACCTAAAACAAAAATTTGTAAGAACACGTGGGCATTCCAGTGTATCAATGCAAAAACAAATCCACTAATAAAAATAGTTTGCAACCCGCTGCAAGTGGTTCTTACGGCAGACTGCAGGAATCCTCTAAAAAGAAGTTCCTCTATAATCGGTGCAGCCAACATCCCGAAAAAAACCATAAAAGCAAGAACCCATAAAGAATCCTCACTCAGAAGATTACTAATAATGTCCTGCTGTTCCGGTTCTATACCAAACATTCTCAATACGGAATCTACTACAAAGCCAGATGCAATTATAACAGGAAGAACTATCAGGTAATGTTTCAGGCCGGTCTTAACATCGCTTTTCCAGTTATGGATAGTTAAGCCTAATGATGCTACAGGCAAGCCATATCCTGTCCGGACGATATTAAAAATATAAATGCATGTTACTATATTTACAACTAATGACAAACTAAGGAGAATCGTATTCTGCCCGAATGTCTCTACTAAGTCTAATCCAAAAACCTGTTTAAATCCTTTTATAAAAACAGGTATCCCTGCCAACATCAAAAGCAGGTAGAGCACAAAAACCTTAAATATATCTTTTAAATTCCAATGTTTATTCTCAATCCTTTTTGGGTCATTCACTTTTTATCATTGTAAATAATATCTCTTTATATAATGGAACGAGAAGAAATCATATCCCGCTCACTTACCGTTTCTTGCCTTTAGCTGCCGTCTTCTTTTTTACAGTCTTCTTTCCTGCTTTCTTCACTACCTTTTTCGCTACCTTTTTCACTGTCTTCTTCACTGCCTTTTTTACCGTCTTCTTCTCTGCCTTCTTCACGGTCTTTTTAACTGCCTCTTTTTTTGTCTTTACTTTTTTCTTTTTCTTTCCAGCTTCTTTTGATTTTTTCTTAATTCTTTTTGTGAACTCCTCGTATTCATCTTCATCCATAAGGAAATCAAGGCTATAGTCCTCTGGCAGTCTAACCTTAATGAACCAACCATCCCCATAGGGATCTCTCTGCAACGCTTTTAAACTTGTAACCAAATCGGAGTTTACCTTAACAATGGCACCATTTAATGGGGCTATTAAATCATGAAGAGTATTAATGGATTCGACCTCACCATATGATATGCCATCAATTACTTCTTCTCCAACTTTTGGCAAACAAAGGTCTATAAGATCTCCAAGTTCGCCGATAAGATAATCAGTTATCCCAATTGTGACTACTTTTCTTTTTAACTCAATCCAATTATGCTTCGGTGAATATTTGATTTTTACTTTTTTCATTTTAGTTTAATATAAAATTGTTTAATCTCGTATAAAGTGGACCTGTTGGGGTTAGTTTGCTTTGTATCAATGATAGAGAAGCTACTTTTTCGTGACCGAAGAAACACTCTAATCCTGCATTCAATGTATTTTTTAGTTTGGATATATTTTTCTGTGATTTGACCCTACCAAGTGTAATATGTCCGACATATTCTTTTGATTCCTTTTTTATACCGAGCTGTCCAACTCCTTTGTCAAGCTTTTCATAAATCCTGAGAAGGTTGTTACCGCGTTCCTGAACACAAGCAAAAACCACACGCGGTTTATTAAGACTTGGAAATGCTCCAATATTACTAATGCTGATACTGAAAGGCTCTATACCACTAACTGCATCATTAATAATTTCATTCAAGTTGATAAGGGCTTCCTTCTCTATGTATCCAATAAATTTCAAAGTCAAATGAATATTCTCAGCGGAAACCCATTTGACATCGGCACCAGCCATCTTTAGCTTGCTCAAATATTCAGATAGTTTGTCCTTTATTTCACTATTAATTTCTATTGCGATGAATACTCTAACAGTCATTAAATTTTACAGTCGTTTTCTGGAAAATCCAGTATTAGTCTGATAAAAAAGTATTTATTGTGTGTTCCAGCCTTTTTAGGGTTTTGTCTTTACCTAAAAGTTCTAAAGTTTCA
>Ga0187827_10007092_pt1 | contig 12567 bp, 10 predicted proteins | sample ETNtaG_39_FD_167969 | JGI IMG/M metagenome (GOLD analysis project Ga0187827, IMG submission 167969) | Marine microbial and viral communities from oxygen minimum zone, Eastern Pacific Ocean - ETNP2014_SV_150_PacBio MetaG (Illumina Assembly) | ecosystem: Environmental > Aquatic > Marine > Hypoxic... | reverse complement strand
TGGTAAAGCAAGTGCCGTCCTAGCAGCATCAATTTTTCACTTTGGAGAACATACAATATTAGAAGCCAAACAATATTTGGACTCAAAAGGCATACCTGTTAGAATTTAGTATGTTACAATCCTTAGAAGAACTTATCAAAATTATCCGAGAGAGAAGAAAATCTTCCCCGGATAAATCTTACACAAATAAACTATTAAATAATAAAAAGTTAAGCTTGGATAAAGTCAAAGAGGAGATTAATGAGTTAATCAAATCTGTTGAACAAAATACTAATAAAATTCATGAGGCTGCAGATGTTATATATCATTTATTGGTTTATTTTGAGTCAAATGGAATTAAAATAGAAGATGTTATGATAGAATTAAATAAAAGAAAAAAACGTGATTAAAACATTTGATAATGAATTACGATAAAAATAATATATTTGCTAAAATTTTAAGAGGCGAAATTCCTTGTAAAAAAATTTATGAGAACGAACATATCTTATCTTTTTATGACATTAATCCTCAAAAAAAAATACATGCGCTTGTTATTCCCAAGGGTGAGTACACTGATTTAGATGATTTTTCTTCAAGAGCTTCGGAAAAAGAAATAAGTGAACTGATCAAAGGTGTTAGTATAGTTGCAAAAAAATTAGGCATTTCTTTAACTAACAATGGTAAAGGATATAGGTCGTTGATTAATATTGGTGAACATGGCGGTCAAGAAGTTCAGCATTTGCATTTCCATTTGTTTGGAGGCGAAAAGATTGGGAAAATGGTCAGTTAAAGATTTTTTTATGATAAAAATAAAACAATCATACTAGTAACGTAGCAATGAAGAATTTATTAATTTTGTTCAACTAAATTACCATTGTTCCATACACCTTTATCAAATTTTCCGTCAGAATATGTGTAGGTCCCTTGTCCATTGGGTAAATCATTTTTCCATTCTCCCACGTATTTATTTCCTATAGAATCTGTTAGAGTTCCCGATCCGTGGTATTTACCATCTTTCCATTCTCCAACATATTTTGTTCCATCGGGACTCATATGAATTCCTTGTCCATTTTCTAAACCATCTTTATATTGTCCAATATATTTATTTTCATTAGGAAATGTGGTAGTTCCCTGTCCATTTCGATTATTATCTTTAAATTCTCCAACATATTTGCCTCCATCTGCCCATATTAAAGTTCCTTTTCCACTCCGTGCTCCGTTAATAAAATCTCCAATATATTTTTCTCCATTAGTAAATGCCAAGGTTCCTTGTCCATGAAAATTTCCATTTTTATATTCTCCCGCATATGTCCCATTTTTTAATTTTTCGACACCAAAACAATTTGTCCATTGTTTATAATTTTTTCCTTCACATTTAGGCAGTGAACTTTCTGCTTGTGCTATTTTATGAAACACTAAACACAGAAACAGTACTATAAAAAAATTTTTCATAAATAAATCTTACTAAATTTTGAGTATTTGCACTATTAATTTAATCTAGGGATTTCAAATTCATCTTTTCCAATTACTATATTTTTTTTTACGTTATAAATTATGAATTCAACATCGTTTTGGAATATATCAATTGTTTTCCAACCAGAAATTTCAAAAGTTTTACTATCAAAAATAACAATAAATTTCTGTTTTTTATTATAAATTTCATATTCAATAATTTTATCTGTAATTTTCGTAATTCGCATGGGCGACAATTCTTTAAGAATAAAATCTTTATCAAGTAAATGTTTTAAAGAAACTGTAATTAAAGGATATAGATAAATTTTATTATATTTTTTTTTAAAAATTGCGAAAGTATAACCATCCGAGATTAACTCCTTTTTTTCTTTATTATCATAATAGCAGTGCATTAATTTTGGATATTTTGCCAAACATTCCCCTACTTCAATTTTTTTACCAACTCTTTGTTTAAAAAGAAAAGATAAACTATTTGTTTTAATCAAATTCTCTTTTATTTTTTTAACTACTTTGATTCTTGACTGATTACTAAATGCAAATGAATTTTGTATGGAAAAATTGATAATTAAAAATGAGATAAGAAATATTTTTTTAAACAATTTTAACCTATAATATTTCTCTTTTTCCAACATGATTGGGTTTACTAACTATTTCATCGTCTTCCATCATATCGATTATTCTTGCTGCTCTATTATAACCAATCTGTAATTTTCTTTGTAAAAAAGAAACGGATGCTTTACCTTCAGATTTTACCAATTTAATTGCATTTATATATAATGAATCTTTTTTTTCATTACCATTGGAACTTTGATCATAATTTTTTTCGTCAACAAAGCCCATTATTTCATCAACATAATCAGGTTCTTCTTGTGATCTTAAAAAACTATTAACTTTTTCTATTTCATTTTCAGAAACATAGGGTGCATGAATCCTAATAATTCTGTTAGCGGATGACATAAATAACATGTCACCTTTTCCTAGTAATTGTTCCGCTCCTTGTTCTCCGAGAATTGTTCTGCTGTCTATTTTTGAGCTGACCTGAAAAGAAATTCGAGTTGGAAAATTTGCTTTAATTGTTCCAGTAATTACGTCAACACTGGGTCTTTGTGTTGCCATTATAATATGAATTCCAGCAGCTCTAGCCATTTGAGAAAGTTTTTGGACATAATTTTCAATTTCTTTTCCAGCTACCAACATTAAGTCTGACATTTCATCAACAATCACGACTATATAAGGCATAACTATTTTATTATTATTATTGTAACCCTCGATATTTCTAACTCCTTCTCTGGTCATTAATTTGTATCTGTTTTCCATTTCTTTAACGACCCATCCAAGAGCCGATGTTGCTTTTTTAGCTTCTGTAATTACTGGACACAGTAGATGGGGTATTCCTTCATAAGTTGACAATTCCAACATCTTAGGATCAATTAATATAAATTTACATCTTTCTGGTGATAGTTTGTATAAAAGAGATAATATAATAGTATTAATACAGACTGATTTACCCGACCCTGTCGTACCAGCGATTAACAAGTGTGGCATAGCATTTAAATCTCCCACAATCGAAAGTCCAGATATGCTTTTTCCCAATGCAATAGGTAAATTAATTTCTCTTTTTTTAAATTTTTCATCAGAAATAATTTCACCTAAAAAAACTTCCTGTCGAGTTTGGTTAGGAATTTCAATTCCTACTGTGTTTTTTCCAGGTATTGTAGCAACTCTTGTAGAAAGTGAGCTTGTATTTCTTGCAATATCATCGGAAAGATTAATTATTTTAGAAACCCTAATTCCAGGTGCTGGTTCAAATTCATATAAAGTTACAACAGGACCTTGGTTAATCTTTTTAATTTTTCCATCGATACCAAAATCTAAAAAAATTTTTTCTAGAAGTTCGGGATTAGTATGTTTGTTATCCGAGTTTTCAGATTTTAAGTCATTTTTTGAAGGTTTTTTCAAATATTCAATTGGAGGTAACTTGAATTTTTTTGTATTGAAATTTTTTTCAATATTTTTAAATGGTAAGTTAGGTTGAATAGTTTCAGTTTTAAAATTTTCGTTATTTTTTTTTTCTAAATTTATTCCGATCTCAGAATCAAAATTTTTTTGTTTTAATTTTGAAGAAAATAATTTCATGGTAAAAAATAACACCGATTTTATTAATCTGAAAAAAGCCTTAATACTGAATTGGATACTTAATAAAAAGAAAATTATGGTTATGCCCAGTAGAATAAAAAAAATTATATTTTTATCAACCAATCCATTAAAACTATAAATAAATTCTTTAATATTATGACCAACAAAACCTCCATTTCCATTTATGATTAACCAAAAAGAATCTTCTTTATAAATGCTTGTAACTGTGGAACCAGAAAAAGTATAAATTATAGAATAAAATAAATTTGATAAAATAATCTCTAGCTTTTTATATTTAATTATTAATATTCCTGTCAGAAAAATAGTGGCACAAAATAAAAATGAAATTATCCCAAATGATTGTAAAATTAGATCTGATATAACACTTCCGTAAAACCCAAATAAATTATGTATTTTTATATTTCCAGAGAATATAAAATTTGGATCTCCGGGCGAATAAGTAAATAAGGATAACAAAAGAAAAAAAGATAATAAAATTGTTAATAAACCAATAATTTCTATAATTCTTTTTTTTAAAAAACTAAATATTTTTGAATAATTTATCGATTGCATATCGTTGATTCTGATTTATAACTTTGTACCATTTATTCAACATTGATAAAATTATTAAAAAATTAGCTTAACTTTTCAAAGAAAGCTTGACCTTAGATAAAAGCTAATTAATAATGTTTTTTTATAAAGCGGGAGTAGCTCAGTGGTAGAGCGAAACGTTGCCAACGTTTAGGTCGAGGGTTCAATTCCCTTCTCCCGCTCCAATTTAAGAACGTTCAGTCTAGTTTGGATACACTCACGACCACTGTTGGAAATAGTTTTTACCAACTAAATTTTTGTTGAGTCTTTAATCAATTCAAAACATAATATACACGTAAACATTAACTAAATAAAGGAATGGGCGAATGGCGGAACTGGTAGACGCGTTGGACTCAAAATCCAATGGTTGTAAGACTGTGAGAGTTCGAGTCTCTCTTCGCCCACCAAAATTCTATGAATTTAAATCAATTTAATAGTCTAACGGATTTATTTTTTTATCAAGTAGAAAAACAAAATCCTCAAGACAGTTTCTTAGAGTGGCTTAATCCAAATAATAAAAAGTCCTTTACTTGGTCAGAAACAGTATCCAATATTTATAAATTAACTAAAATTCTAAAAGAACATTTAAAAAACGGAGATAGATGTCTTTTAGTTTCTGAAAATAGGCCAGAATGGTTTATTTCGGACATAGCAATTATGTTAGCAGATGCAATTACTGTTCCAGCTTATACCACTTATACTGAAAATGATTATAAATATTTGATAGAAGATTGTGAACCTTCCGTAATAGTTGTTTCAAATACGGAGATGCACAAAAAATTGGAAAAAATTATTAGAAATAAAAATTTCATTAGGAAAGTTATTACATTTGAAAAAATAGAAGAAGCCGATTATGAAAACAAATATTTAAATTTCAACTCGATAATTAAAAATGAATTATTAGATAGTGATAAAATAAAAAATTCTAATTTAAAAAGAACTACGCCAGCTTGCATTATATATACTTCAGGGACAGGAGGAAATCCCAAGGGGGTTATCTTGAGTCATGGAGGTATATTAAATAATTGTGAAGGAGCCTGTGAACTATTAAAACCTTTGATAAATACAAAACCGGTTTTTTTAACATGGCTTCCTTTATCGCATTCTTATGAGCATACAGTTCAGTTTGTACAAATTGCAGTTGGAGCAAAAGTCTTTTATGCAGAGAAAATTGAAAAGCTTTTAGATAATATTTCTGAAGCTAAGCCGACATTTATGACTGCTGTTCCTCGCTTTTATCAAAATCTTTATAATAAAATAAATATAAACATGAAGAAACAAGTTGGCTTAAAAGCTAAATTAATTAGAGCTACAATTTTATTAGGCAAAAAAGAGCTTTTAAAAGAAAAAATGAGTTTAATTGAAAAATTTGTAAATTTTATCGCAACTGTTTTAGTCAGGAAAAAAATAAAAAAACAATTTGGAGGTAATTTAAGAGCTTTTGTTTCGGGTGGTGGGGCCCTAGATAAAGAAATAGGCGAATTTTTGAACGCTATTGGATTACCTACTTTGCAAGGATATGGTCTAACAGAAACATCTCCAGTGGTTAGTTGTAATCCTATTCATAAAATTAAGGTTGAAACAGTTGGTCCTCCATTTAGAGGAAATAAAGTTAAAATTGCCGAAGATGGAGAAATATTGGTAAAGGGAGAAAATGTGATGTTAGGTTACTGGAACAAAAAAGAAGATACAGAAAAAGTAATTAAAGATGGATGGTTATACACAGGTGATATAGGTGAAATAAATCCCGAAGATGGTTATTTAAAAATTACGGATAGAAAAAAAGATATAATTGTTAGTGCAGGAGGAGACAATATTTCACCAGCCAAAATTGAAAATTCACTGTTAAACTTTCCAGAAATAGATCAATGCATGGTATATGGAAATGGGAAAAATTATTTAGTAGCTCTAATCGTTCCTAATAAAGAATTTAAAAGTCAAAAAGAAAAAATAAGTGAAATAATAAATAAAACTAATAAAAATTTAACTATAGTTGAAAAAGTTAAAAAATTTTACTTAATAAACGAAAATTTTTCTTTTGAAAATGGTTTGCTAACCCCAACAATGAAAGTCAAAAGAAATAAAGTTATTGAAAAATATAAAAATATTTTAGAAAATTTTTATAAAAATTAATTGTTTCAATCTTAGATTTAATTTATTTAATTATACAAAAAAGTACTGTTATTACTTACTTATTTACAATTTAATAATAGAATTAATTTTATTTATTTGTTTTTAATTTTTTTAAATTTTTTTCAAAAGAATTTATATTTGACATCAATTAAAAAAAACATAAAAGTAGAAACATGAAACGAATCACTTTGATTCGTTAAAAAAATAACTAAGGGAGCTAAAGATGGCTAAAAGAAAAAAAGCAAAAAAAGGTAAAAAGAAAGCTAAAAAAAGAAGAAGAAGATAATAATGTTTTCTTAAAATGCGCCCCCTATTAGTAAATTTGTAGAGGGCGTGTTTTATTGTTCTGTTGTCGGGTTTCTTTTGAGAGCTTTATCAAGTTTTTTTTGCGTTTGCTCTAAAGTGGTTCCAAGTACTATTTGAAATTCAGTTAAAATTCTATCGTAGGCCTTTTCAAGCAATTGTCTTTCACTATAAGATTGATCCACAAGTATATCATTCCCTTTATTTAGGTCTCTTACTACCTCTGCTAAGTCGTAGATTTTTCCTGAAACGATCTTCTGTTCATATTCCTGAGCTCTTCTACTCCACATTGTTCTTTTTATTTTAGGCTTTCCTTTTAAAATACCGATTGCTTTATTTATTTGATTTATACTTGATAGTGGTCTTAAATGAGATTGTTTATTTATTGGAAGCAATCCAATTGCTTTGTCTTTTTCAAATTTAATGTCATAACACTGCACTTCTATCCCACCAATAATTTTAGAACCAACTGACAATATTTGTCCCACTCCATGCTTGGGATAAACTATATAATCTTTAATTTTAAAAAGTTTCTTTTCTGTAGCTTGTTTTTTAATTTTTATTATTTCAATTTTTTGTTCATTATTTTTTGAAATCCGTGAAATATTTTCTTGTTTAAATTTCCTTTTTTCTATTTGATTAGCTTTTACTTTTTTTCTATAAATTTTTTTTTTTAATTTTATTCTTTTAACTTTCTTTTTTTTTGTTTTTTTTCTTGGCATATTTTAATTCTTAGTCTCCTTTTCCTGGTTTTTTACTGAAATATTTTAACTTATCTTTGATCCTGCGCCATTTTTCTTGATCTTGAGGTACATCCTCTGCTCTTTTTTTAGTAATATTTGGCCATAGGTTGCTGTATTTATTATTATGTTCAACCCATTTACTTGCTTCCTCGTCGGTGTCGGGCTTAATTGCATCTATAGGACATTCTGGTTCACAAACTCCACAATCAATGCACTCGTCGGGTTTGATTACAAGCATATTTTCACCTTCGTAAAAACAGTCAACTGGACATACATCTACACAATCCATTAATTTACATTTGATACAATCTTCATTAACAATATAAGTCATGTTATTTTTTTATTAATAATTGATTATTTTATATCTCTAGTTTTTTCATCACCCACATAAAGTAATCTGCTAAGTTTTCTTAATAAGATACATTCATGCATATCGGAAATACTATTTGAATATATGATTTTCTATTAGATTTCAAGGATTTTAAACTTAAAAATTTTTTTTGATTTTTTTTTATCTCTTTTGTAAATTCTAAAATTTGATTGGATTGACTTTCCTTTTTTTGCTTCTTTAAACACGATTTTAAAATCACTTTCTTTTTTATAAGAAACACCTGGCAAAGCTTTTAGAATAATTGATTTTTCTTTACTAGTATAATTTTCATCCATTTTTGTCATATGAATAAACAATACACAAATAAGAATGAATTTTTTTCACTTTTTGTATATTTATTACTATTGGCATTAATTATAATTTACATTAGTCAAAATGCTGAACGGATTATCACCTTTCTTATTTTTTTTAAATAATTTTTTTTTGTTATTAATCTTTTTTGGCACATATCTGAAATGTATTTCATTTTCTTTCCTTCTTTTTTCGATTTTATAATTCATTAACTCAAGCAATTTTATAAAATTGTCCTTACTACAACCAAGTAGATTGATCATGTCGGAGTTTAATTTTATTCTATTTTCTTTATCATTTTCTATAATTTTAATAAATAATCGTTCCAAGATGTCAATTCTAACAAAAAAATTTTCAAATTTTTCAAAACCACAAATTAACATAAATTTTTTATCTATGGCTTTTCTTAAATCTAAAAAATTTAGACCAAACTTGGGTGGACTTAATTTCAAATTGTTTTGAAAAAAATTTTTCCATAAAATAACTCTCATAGTTACTGCACTTGGTTTAAATATTCTGTGCAAGAAAATATGATACCTGCCAATTTTTACACCTTTATTTCTAAGTGTTCTCCTGTCTTCTTGGTTAAGCTTTTTTATAAATTCATTAACAGAATCTCTTTTTAATACTCCATTATTTTCAAATAATCGAAAACACAATGCTCGCACCGAATTATTTTTTTGTTCAAATTTATTTAAATTTACTAAGTCTTTTAATTCAGTATTAATTAGTTTTTTTATCCAATTATTGAGAAATTCTATTAATTTATCTTTTGAATTTAAATTCAAAATATCGTCGGTGATTAAATTTATATCTGGTTCTAAATAATTTTTTCCTGGTATAATCTTGGCAATAGGATTATTTAACCAATATATTCTAAAATCTTCATTTAATTTTAAAATTCCATTGGTAATAATAAGATCCACTCTTTTCTTCAATTCCGGGCCAATTACTTGTCGAGCTGCCTTTCTTAGTGATTTAATGTCGGCATCAAGAGCTCCAGTTCTAAAATCTAAATTTAATTTCAGCCCCTTTAGTTCCCCGATATATTGTTCATCAATTATAATGTCTTTATCATTTTTTATTTCTGTTTTTAAAAATGTATCTTGTTTAAGGCCTCTAGCTAGTACACTTGCTCTTCTATCAATAAAGCTTTTTGTTAATTCTTTATGGAATCTATCTGATAATTTATCTTCCATGGTTTTTGTTCTTTCAATCCAATAATCTTGATTTTGTACCCAATTCTTTTTGTTTGCAACATAAGCCCAAGTCCTGATATTTGATATTCTATTTGCTAAAGTATCTATATTTCCATCTAATTTATCCAAATTTTTTATTTGTTCTCGCATATATGAATTTGGTACTCTTTCTTTATCCGAAATTAAAAAATTAAAAACTTTACTGACTACTTCTAGGTGATGACCATAGGTATGTTTAACAAAATCAGGTATTTGACAACAATCCCACAAGATTTTTAAAATATTTTTTTCATTAGGTATTTTAAATTTTGCATTATTTTTTAAAAAGTATTTTAAGATTTTTTCATCTTCACAGTCATTTATTCTTTTCAAAAATAATTTATCAGGTTTCTTTTCTAAAGAATTGATTAAAGTTCCGAAATTATTAAAATCTAAATTAGAATTCCTCCAAAAAATTCTTTGAAGAGATTCTAACTTGTGATTTTCAATTAATTCAATTTCTTCGGACGTTAAATTTTTACATTGTCCCGTAATACCAAAATTTCCATCATTTACATGACGTCCTGCTCTTCCAGCTATTTGAGATATTTCTGATAGATTTAGTTTTCTTAGTTTTTTACCATCAAATTTTTTTAAATTAGTAAAATAAACATTATCTATATCCATATTAATTCCCATTCCAATGGCGTCAGTAGCAACTAAATAATCAACATCACCTGATTGATATAATTCTACTTGAGAATTTCTAGTTTTTGGACTTAATGAACCCATTACTATTGCAGAGCCACCTTTTTGTCTTCTAACTAATTCTGCAATTGCATATACTTCTTCAACTGAGAAGGCAATAATTGCAGTCTTTCTATTTAGTCTAGATATTTTTTTTTGACCACTATAAGTAAGTTTCGAAAATCTTTCCTTACTTATAAATTCTACATCATCTTTGAGAGACTCAATAATACTTCTCATGGTATGGGAGCCTAAAAACATTGTTATTTTTTCAGCTCTTAAATTTAAGAGACGATCTGTAAATATATGTCCTCTTTCGTGGTCTGCGCACATTTGAATTTCATCCACACCAATAAATTCAACTGATTTATCTATAGGCATTGATTCCGTTGTACATAGAAAATATTTTGCATTTGCAGGAATAATTTTTTCTTCCCCAGTGATTAAAGCGACTTTTGACGGATCAACTCTTTTTAAAACTTTTTCATAAACTTCTTTTGCTAATAATCTTAATGGAAATCCTAAAATTCCACTTTCAAAACCCAACATTGTTTCAATTGCCATATAAGTTTTTCCGGTATTGGTTGGTCCAAGAACTGCAGTAACTTGTTTTTTATTTAAATCCATGTTTTGTGTTTAAGTTTTGAATGTACACTAGATCTAGTTTAGCTTTTAGAACAAAAGAAGTCTGAAACATGACCGAATCACTTATTAAAAAGTTCTCATTTCAAGTTATTAATTTCCAAACACTAACACAATAAGCATAATTTCCATATTGTTTTTTTTCAACTATTTTATTTAAATATTAAAATATTAAATGACAAAAATTTTATGGAAATGTTCTGATGAAAAATTAAGAAAATCAAATTTGTTTAAATTTGAAAATTTTTTAAAAAAAAAATATGGATTAAACCATAAAAATAATTACAAAAAATTATGGAAATGGACAGTCGAGAACTCACCAGAATTTTGGAAATCAATTTGGGAATTTTCAAATGTTAAAGGTCAATTAGGAAATAGACTTATACAGTTTTCTGAAATATTTTATAAAAATGAATTTTTATCTGACTCTAAATTAAATTTTACAGAAAATTTATTGCCAAAAAATGATAATTCATTAGCAGCAACCTTTATTAGTGAAAATGGATATAAAGAAAACAAAACTTGGAGTGATCTTAATGTAGATATCGCCAAAATATCAAAATTATTAAGAGAAATTGGAGTAAAGAAAAATGACAGAATTGCTGCCTACTTGCCAAATTGTCTAGAAACTATGGAAGCTTTTTTGGCATCAGCAGCCATAGGAGCTATTTGGTCTTCGTGCTCGCCTGATTTTGGTACCAAAGGTGTAGTGGAACGATTTTCTCAAATAAATCCAAAAGTTTTATTTATTGTTGATAAATATTTTTATAATGGAAAAGAAATAGAAGTATTAAGTAGGTCAAAAGAAATATTAGAAAATATTCCATCTATTGAACATTTAATTGTTGTTCCTTATCCAGGGTCAGATATTTCAAAAGAGAAATTTAATTTTAAACGGGTAAACGTTTTAAAATGGAAAAATATTTATGATTATAATGAAATTAATATGAATTTTGAGTTATTTGAATTCAATCATCCGTTAGCAATCCTTTATTCTAGCGGAACTACTGACAAACCTAAATGTATTTGTCATAGGGCGGGGGGAGTTCTTTTACAACATATTAAAGAATTGTATTTACATTGTAATATAAATCCAAACGACAAAATTTTTTATTTCACAACATGTGGCTGGATGATGTGGAATTGGTTGATTAGTTCACTAGCTCTTAAAGCATCAGTTGTATTATTTGATGGTTTCCCAATGTATAAAAAAAATGATCTCTTAATTAAAATTGCAAATACTGAAAATATATCCTTATTCGGTATTAGTGCAAAATATATAGATACGTTAAGAAAAAGTAGAATCACAACGATAAATAAATTTGATTTATCCAATTTAAAAACCATCTGTTCTACCGGATCTCCTTTATCTAAGGATGGATTTAATTATGTTTATCAAAATATAAAAAAAGATGTTCACCTAGTCTCCATATCTGGAGGTACGGACATAGTTTCTTGCTTTGTACTTGGAAATCTTTACCAGCCGGTAATTTCGGGAGAAATACAAAATAAAGGGCTTGGTATGGATGTAGACATTTTTGATGAAAAGGGTAATTCGATCAAAAATAAAAAAGGAGAACTTGTTTGCAAAAAACCTTTTCCTTCGATGCCCTTAAAGTTTTGGAATGATGAAGGAAACAAAAAATATAAAAAGGCGTATTTTACAAAATATACAAATATTTGGCACCATGGAGATTATGCTGAAGTGAAGGATAGCGGGGGGTTTGTAATTTACGGAAGATCTGATACGACACTCAATCCGGGGGGCGTGAAACTGGGAACGGCAGAAATATATTCTGAAGTAGAAAAATTTGATGAAATTGTAGAAGCCTTAGTTGTCGGACAATCTTGGGATAATGATATTAGAATTATTTTATTTGTAGTATTAGATACTAAATATAATCTTACCGAAGAATTAATTATGAAAATAAAAAAACAAATTAAAAAAAATGCTTCTCCA
>Ga0187827_10007089_pt1 | contig 12571 bp, 16 predicted proteins | sample ETNtaG_39_FD_167969 | JGI IMG/M metagenome (GOLD analysis project Ga0187827, IMG submission 167969) | Marine microbial and viral communities from oxygen minimum zone, Eastern Pacific Ocean - ETNP2014_SV_150_PacBio MetaG (Illumina Assembly) | ecosystem: Environmental > Aquatic > Marine > Hypoxic... | reverse complement strand
TACATTGGGTATTGATGAGCCTTTCGTTCTGGGGCCCTATACAATAGAGATGACTGATCTCTACTCGACTCAGGAAGCCGAGAGACAATTATACTTCGTTCTGCTCGACATCTACAAAGGAGGATCTAAGATCTATGAGGCGGACCCCTCCGTCGCGTATTTCTTTGATAGAGAGATGACGATTCGATATCCCTGGGTGAAATCGCAAGGTCTGTCTGACCTCTACCTTATTTACGAGAGCTCCGCTGAGGGCAGGGCCACTTTTACGTTCAAGATAATTCCCCAAGTAACGTTAATATGGATCGGCACAATTTTGGGCATCCTGGGATCTATTGTGACCATTTGGAAATTTAAACGGAAGTAACAAAAAGATGAAGATAAAAGTAGGAAAAGCCGCTTTTCTAACGCTCGTGATACTGAGCTGCTTATTCCTCGTAGGTGGGACTACTTCATACGCGAGGGACCCCGTTTCCAGCGTTACGAAGGAGCTTATCTGTACTTGCGGATGTGGAAAGGTAGCATACGATTGTTACTGTGACCTCGCGAAAGAGTGGAAAGAGCAGATTGCCGTGGATCTGGCTGCAGGGAAGACCAAGACCCCGATCATTGCCAGCTACGTGGAGGTTTACGGGGACGGTGTCCTAGCTACCCCGAAAAAATCTGGGCTCGAGCTTTCGATCTGGACGTTGCCGGTGATTGCCATTATTTTAGGCACTGCTGTAATCTACACTTATGCCCAGAAAAAGTCTCCCATCCCTGACTCTGAGGTTGACTCGGAGATTCTGGACTCTGGACATTCGAGTGGGAGGAAGAAAAAGAAAGACAATGATATTTCAAAATCCGTGGAACACTACGATAATCTACTCTGGAAGGATTACCAGAAAAAGAAAAATAAGAAAAAGTGTTAGATCCAGTGAACACCTTTGCTTTTCAGCTGTGACTTCCCCATGAAAGAAGTTTATTCGTTTTTCGATGATTAAGAGCGTCATTCCTGAGAGAACATCAAAACGCTGCAGCCAGGTGTCTCCGAGTTTTACGGTTATTACTTCTAAATCCGTTATATACAGCTCTCGCGCGCCCTAATGATGCTTCTCTTTTTCTTTTGTTACGCCATCTCCATCCTCGAGCTCAAAATCAACAAAAGCGGAAGGGCTTTTGTCATTCTTGGAAGACGTGCTCAAATAACAGGAACGATACACCACCGATCGCTAGTAGGAACGCTAGGAGGAGCTGGATCTCCGGTAAAACCTCTATTAACGTATAGCCCGAAAGTATCCGCCCAGCCGCTTGGGTGCTGGGAATCAGGACCGGGACAGAGACCGGGAAGAAGAGGAAAGAGAGTAGCAATGTCTTGCCCTCTGAGTACATAACAAGGGCCGAGACCAACGAACCTACCAGAGCTAGGTCCATCACCCCCATCACGAACAGAACTAGGATCGCAGGAATCACGGCAACATCTAGGTTAAGGAATATAATTGAGGATATAATGGTGGTCAGCAGAACTAGGAGAAGGACCACGAAGCTGTAGAGCACCTTCCCCATTAGCACCACGAAGGGTGACGTTGGAAGGCTCCGGAGCCCCGCGATAGTCCCCCTATCCACCTCCCTGGAGAAGCTCGTTGTAAGGGCGAGAATATTTGAGAAGTAGATCACGATCCAGAGGGCTGCCGAGAGGACCGCGGGATTCCGGATGAATAAGCCCCCCCAAGCAAAGCTGCTCATCAGGATGGAGGTCAGCGCGAAGGCGATTATGCTCAGGAGTTCGTGGGCACGCCTCAGCTCTACAGTGAGGTCCTTCACAGCTAAGGCAATGGCGAACCTCAGGTTTTCTCCCTCCCCCATCAGAATTTTACCTCTCTTTCGATTCTTCCATTCCTCAGGAAAATCCCTCTCCCGCAAAGTCTTTTTGCCCAGTCCAAGGAGTGGGATGAGATGAGGATCGAGGCGTCCCGATTCGACTTTAAATGCTTAACCAGGAGCTCGGAGGCGTCAATGTCCAGACCCGAGAAGAGCTCGTCGAGGATTAGGACCTTAGGATGACCTAGCATAGCCCTGGCTATATCTGCCCTTTTTCTCAGCCCAAAGGACAGGTGTCGAGCCTTGGTGTTCTTCCATCTTTGCATGTCTGTCATCTCGAGAACCCTTCCTAAATCCTCTGGGGAAGCGGAAAAGAACTTGCCGTAGAACCTAAGGTTCTCGTTCACGGTGAGCTCATCATACATAAAACTCCGGTGCCCCACGAGTCCCACTAAGCGTTTTACCCTCTCACGATTTTTTCGGACATCGCTACCCATTACCTGGACCCGGCCAGAGGAGGGGGAGATCTGCCCTGCAACGATTTTCAGAAGCGTTGATTTTCCTGCTCCGTTGGGTCCTAGGAACGCCACGAAGTCACCTAGGCCAACCTCGAGATCAATGCCCCGAAGGGCGGGTAGAAGATCGTAGGTTTTGGTCACCCCTCGAAGTTGCACAGCCTGGGACATCGTAGAACAAGCGGTGGGGGGTTATTTATCAACTTTATTTCGAGAACCAGGTAACTCCGATGTAACCTACCCCCACCACGCATAGAAGCATCGCTGCTATGAAGAAATTACTAATCTGAGGCGCCTTCTCCTCTGCAGACTCGTATTTAGACGGGCACTTTACGAGGAGTTGGTCTGACTCTATGTGACCGTCATTAGTGACACTTCCTATCACTACCACCTGCGTGCTATGGTCGAAGTTCTGAGGAAGGGACCCTTGGAAAACAACTGAGAGACGCTGACTTTGGTCGAAGATATCAAACTTGACGATGCCTCCCTCCTCCTGAACTAATGAGTCTAAATCAGCCACTCCAATCACCTGAATATCCCTTCCGACGTACCTTTCCGGGTTCGTCAGGATCTGAACCACTGAGATATATGGGTTCACATAGGTGTTCAATCCGTTGTAGGCGAGGAACGCGCTAGCGACAAGGAAGACCGCGACGACGCCGTACTTTGTGAGTACGTTCAATTTATCAATCCTCAATCTCTTCAAGGCTTTTTTCTATATCAATGCCCCGCTTTCGGAGCCACAGAGCTGTTACTATTAGGCTGACCCATGTGAGAGTCAGGACGAAAATAGGCTCAATCGGCATTCTGAATCGCCTCCACCCGTTTGAGTTGTAGCTCGTCGTTGCGCAATTGGACTTTGTAAGCCTTTCTCATTAACCAACCTGTGAAGAGTATCCCCGCGAATATATTCATGATCAGTGCCTGAATCATGGTACTCGTGAGCCCGAACTCGCCATCCGCAGAGAGTCTCGGGTGAAGTGATGGCCACAGGATAAAAGACAGGTAGCTGAGGGGAACTGTGAGCACTGCAAGAATGTTATAGACCGCGGATACCGATGCCCGCCTCTCCAAGTTCTCTACCGACATCCTGAGGAAGCAATAGCCCAAGTAGGCTAGCCATAGTATGAGAGTAGTCGTTTCCCTCGGGTCCCAGTTCCAGTAAACCCCCCAGGTTGCTTTAGCCCAGATAGACCCTCCAATGAGGGTGATCATCCCATAAACCAGCCCAAGGATGGCGCATGACTGGGAGAAAGCGTCTAGCCTACGGTCCTTCTTAATCAGATAAGCGATTGCCGTTGCTGCAGAAAGGACAAGCATAATATATGTCGTGATGGCTCCCGGCAGGTGGAAATAGAATACCCTTACAAGTTCTCCCAATTCAACCTCCGCCGGAGCGATAAACAAGGCAAAATATATTGCTAATAGGTTAGCTACTGCAGTGATCCAAATATAGATGTCGTCCCTAAACTTCACGTCACTACCTCACGAACCCTGAATTGTTAGTCGTTCCGTTCATTTTGGCTTTCCTTTCCATGCTCACGTTGACAGTCTTTTTCGTTGGCTCGAACAAACATAAAAGGATATCTCATTCGTTCCGGATGGTATTTATTCCTGCGATACTTTCAATATCGACATCCCCTCAGGATGGTAAACCTTTGGACGCATGGAGCTACGTAGAGATATCCAAGCTGAAGCTGGTCTTCCTCCTGGTAATAACATCACTGGGGGCAATGTTTGTGGCATCCATTAAAACTGATATCCCCCTCACATTATCCCAGATCGTGTTAGGGAGCCTTACGGCTATCCTTGGCAGCGCGGGATGCAATGTTCTTACCTCCTACATTGACAGGGACATTGATGCGATAATGGATAGAACCCGAAAGCGACCCCTACCATCCAAGAGAATAGACCCAGCAAGTAACGCTTTGATCTTTGGGATATTTCTATCAGGCGCTTCAATTGCTTTAGCTGCCTTTCAGAACGTCCTCGCTTTCGTGTTCATCCTCCTCGGTATCCTTGACAATGTCCTAGTCTACAGTTTATTGACAAAGAGGCGGAGTTCATGGAATATTATCCTCGGAAGCTTAAGCGGGGGATTTGCCCCTCTCTACGGCTGGGTCTTCGTCACTGGCACAATTGATATCACTGCATTCATCCTTGGATGCATTGTTGTCCTTTGGGTACCCAGCCATATCTGGTCCTTAGCGCTCTACTATCGATCTGACTACGAAAAAGCAGGTATCCCGATGCTTCCCGTAATCGTGGGGACAAAGACGGCTATCCGATGTATCGCCTTTACGGTAATCCTGATGATGGTGGCCTCATTCGCTCTATATCTATACGGGGGCTTTGGCATCATCTATCTATCGGTAGCGGTTATTACCGGCGCAGTTGTGCTGGGGGCATATCTGTACCTCTTTTTACGCCCAACCCAAAAGCTTGCGTGGACCCTGTTTAAGGTCTCGAGCCCCCAACTGTTTCTACTCTTCACCGCAGCCGTTCTTGATCTCTATTTGGCTTAGAACACCATCTGGCTAATCTGATGATGATTTATTAGAATCGCCAGATAACATCATAATGCCCAGATTGAAAGTGACTTTCTATACAAAGAACGAGTGCACTCTCTGCAACTTAGTCCTTGATATGTTAAGAGACCTCAGGGAAGAGCTCTCCTTCGAATTCTATATAGTAGATATCACCAGGTCATTAGATGCCTGGAGGCTTTACTGGGATAAGGTACCCGTGATCGAGGCCGGAGAGGAGTTTCTCTCAGGTAGGATCGATGAAAGCGAACTCAGGGGCTTTTTGTTGAGAAAAACATAAGAAAAAGGGAGTGTCTGACCTGAACAAATGGAGCAGGCTTCTCAGGACATAGACCCTGTTCTCGCAAGCATCAAAACCGATATATATTTCGGGTTGGAAGCTACTCTAATCTTCAGATGCACTTCGGAGAGATATTCAATGAATCTAATGGATAATATGCTGTCGAGAACCATCAAAGAACTTATGTTAAGTGTCGTGACCCGAGGAGCTGATAGCGCCCTCGAAACCGCGTTGGCGCGCATGATCGATTGACAAGGAGTACGTTAAAGATGTCTATTGTTGGAGACTCAAAAGAGAATACGAAGGAAAAGGCGATCGAAGAGGGATTTACCCGCAGGGTTTTTCTCACTTTCCTAATGGGAGTTTCCACGGTAATGACAGTCACTCCCTTTGCACCTATGATAGAGTACTTTTTCAAGAAACCGGAGAAGAGGGGGGAGAAAAAGAAAGTTGCCAACGTGAGTGATTTAGAGGAGGGTTCCACCACGATCGTCTTCTTTCCGGGGGAAGAGACTGAAGACCGCACGTTTCTGGTCCACTTGACCCCTGAAGAGGTGGATCAAGCGATCTCAGAGGGACGGGATGAGTTCATAACCGAAGGGTTTGTTGCTTTCAATAGCATATGTCCCCATCTCCAATGCCCAGTGGGACCCCCAGAAGGGACCCCTGAGGAAGAGGAGTTCGTCTGCCCCTGCCATGGTGGGGTATACAATAAATTCGATGGCACCGTTTTAGGAGGGCCCCCGCCCGCACCTCTCCCTGCCGTGACTCTTGAGGTTGATAAGACAACAGGTGATATCTACGCCACTGGGATGATCGGCAAAGTCGGAAGGGGAAGAGTATAGTCCAAGAAGGTTCATGAGTTGAATAAAACTGAATTCCTTGTAGAGAAATTAAAGGAAATTTTTCGGTGGATAGAAGACAGATACAAAGCCACCGTTTTGTCAAGCGTCAGGCTCAACTTCCCACTCACATTCTCTTCCATTCTCTCTAACTTGGGGATGGCGACTTTCATCAGCTTTATGATAGCATGTGGAACCGGTCTTTTCCTCCTTCTATATTACACACCGACCCCGTGGAACCTCGCGTATGATTCGATTAAATTCATCACGGAGGAGGTCATTTTCGGGCACCTTATTCGAGGCCTCCATTACCACGGTTCAAACGCTATGGTCCTGTTTTCTATCATCCATATCATCTACGTCTTCTTCAAGAGAATGTACAAAGGGAGATTCGACTTCCTATGGATTACCGGTGTCCTCTTAGGGGTTATCACGGTAATGGTGGCGTTTACGGGATACACTTTAATCTTCAACGAGTTGGCTGTTGAAGCACAGAATATAATGATGGGCATTGCTGAGGCTGTCCACCCCCTTGCGAAGCTTCTTATGGCGGGGACTAACCTCACGGACAGGTCCTTAAGGCTCTACGCTTTCCATATTGGTCTCATTCCCGCAATGATGCTCGCGCTTATGGGACTGCATTTTCCCAGGGCCCTCAAGATAAGCATACCTATGATCATTGGGATCCTCGCGGTTATCTTCCTCGCCACAGCAGTGTACCCCGCTGAGGTGGGCATAAAATTCGATCCGTCGATCTCGACGGAGTTTAAACCTCCTGAATGGTACTTACTCTGGGTGTTGACCCTCCTCAGGACCTGGGCTCCCGTGATCATCGTGGGGGTCCTAATCCCAGGAGCTCTGGTTATGGTCACTATGGGGGTTCCCTGGATCGACCGGGGACGTAAGCCCAAGCTTACTGACAGGCCGGCGTTTGCGGTGATGGGTATGACCTCTATTATCTACTGGATATACCTTACCTTGAGAGCGGGCTATGGGGTAGGCCCTCCAGCTCTCCAAATTCCAGTTCATGAAGTCGTAGGAGTCTTTCTGCTTTTCCTTGGCGGATCCGCATTCATCTTCAGATTGCTGACCCCCTGGCTCAAGAGTAGACCCAGGGCGAAAAGGAGACCGGCAACTGGTTATCTCAAGGGTAACCTATCCCTCGGGATATTGTCCCTAATTGTTCTTATCCAGGCAGCTCTCCTATGGGTTTTCTCCTCGGCATATATCCATAGCAACACGGAAATGATGGCCTTCTCCCTAGGATTCGTCATCCTGGGCTTTGGTATAGCACAACATGTCTATGCTGTGGCAAATCCAAAAACGTGATTCTACTTTTTCAACTTTTGAACATTTGGCGTAATCTTATAGTTATGTAGTATTGGATAGCGTTTCTTAGTTATCCCTAAAAATAAATTGATATTTCTTTAGCTCCACGTTGGGGACTACATTAAACTAGTTAATCTCTACGTGCTAATCATCATTTGATCTTGTAGTAATAGACCGCCACGATCACTGCTACAAGAACTATAAGTGCTCCTCCCCCGTATGCAACGTAGGTAATCAGTGTGGCCTTCCCCTTATCCTCTTCGAGCCCCTCTTGGAGCTCCTCTAAATCCGCTAGAATTTCTTGGTGCTTGTCCGCGGCCTCAAGTTTTTCGCCTTGGAGCGTGAGGATCATCCGTCTGTCGTGGATATCATCCTCTGTGTGACAGACTGCGCAGGCTTTCGACTCAATCTCAAAAGTATGACTCTTTTCGTATAGATGACAATCGCTACATTTGACTCCTGAGCTGGCATGAGTCCCATTCAGGAACCCCTCGTACCTATGTTCACCTTCTGAGCCCGTGTGGCATCCCCCACACAGCTCAGGGGATGTGTTCACCGTCATCGTCAATCCCGCCTCATGGCAGGCCTCACAGGTGACTCCCTCTGAGGCGTACTTCCCTGATGCGGCGTCGAATCCCGTGGTATGACACTCGAGGCATTCTGATGGGCTACCCTGTGATTGCCACTCACTTTGAAATGCCTCATTCGCGAAGGCATTAGCCATGGGCGAATCCTTCCACTGCTCGTATTCGACCTCGTGACACTCTTTGCAAGTCTCAGAGCCGACATACTCATCTATGCTCTGAGCTATCACTGTAAAATTCGCCCCCAGCAATAGGATACCTGAGAGCGATATTGCAATTAGACAGGCGCTGACCATGAATCTCATACGGTTTCTCTTGGTGCGCGCAGACATGAACATTAGATGTCATCCTCTGAATTCTAAGGAGTTATCGTGTTTCAGCATTTATGTATTTCTTTCCTTTCCCTTGTTTTTTTTTACTAAGATGAAAGAAATACTTCCTTAACCTTTCTTAAAATGAGATTTGATCCTTTGAATGATTTACAGATTGATCATAATTCATATCTTGACTAGAAGAAAAGGCATAACATCCCTAGTTCTCCTAAATCCCATGTTAACAGATAGATTCAAAAACTTGGGGTAATGTTCAAGGTATCGATCCGAATGCTGGAAACAAAAGGCAAACAGACTACCATTTATCTACTATTCTCACTTATGATTTTTATGTTAGTTACCAACTCATCTTCAACTACCGAGAGTAGAGCTATACCTGAATATGTGAGAGAACTCCCGAAGGCGTTAAAGGGGGTCTGTAAGGTCTGTCACGTAAGAGCCTCCGGGGGACCTTTGAACAGCTATGGGGACGATTTCGAATCGTCCGGTAGGCGCACCAGTGCTTTAAACGATCTTGACTCCGACGCCGATGGTTTCAGCAACGCGGAAGAGCTGGCGGCGGGGTCCCTTCCAGGAGATCAGGATTCTACGCCAACGAGTAAGAATAAAGGAATCAACTTATACCTGCTGATGGGCGGGGCAAGTGTGCTCCTCATAATAGCCAGTGTGGCGTTTAGGGCGAGAAACCCCCCTGACTCCTAGCCGAGAATACCACATAATGGACATTTTGTCTTAAGCAATCTTATTATTCTACTTCTCCGGGCTAGATAGTGGAATCCCCCCCTGAAAATAATCCCAACCTCGGTGAGTCATCTGGTTAAAACTAAAGGATTGGCGCTCCTCTCGGGCGGTCTCGACAGCACCCTCGCAGTCAAGGCAATGGTGGACCAGGGATTAGAGATCGAGGCGGTCCACTTTACGACCCCATTCTGTAACTGCGATAAATGCTCCGTGGATGATGTAAGCGAGCAGTTTGATGTCCCCGTTCACCACATCTTTATGGGGCAGGAGTTCCTGGACTTGGTGGCTGATCCCCCCCACGGATACGGGAGCCACATGAACATTTGCATCGACTGCCGGATCAACATGTTTCGGGGAGCTAAAAAGCTGGGGGATGAGATCGGGGCCGAGTTCTACGTGACCGGGGAGGTCCTAGGCCAGCGCCCCTTTAGCCAGAGGAGGAAGGCAATGGAGCTCATCGAAACTGAAGCTGGGCTCGACAGAAAGATCCTGAGACCCCTATCGGCCAAGCTCATGGGGAAAACCGAGGTAGAGGAGGAGGGGATCGTCGACCGGGACTCGCTCTATGCAATCCAGGGGCGTCGGAGGATCCCCCAAATGGAACTCGCAGAGGAACTTGGAGTCTACGATTATCCGTGCCCCAGCGGCGGTTGCCTTCTCACCGATCCCCAGTTCGCGATAAAGCTCAGGGATTATCTTCACTACAAAGGGAAGCTGAAGCTGGATGACATGATTCTTCTTCGCATCGGCAGATATTTCAGGATCGGCAAGGCCAGGGCCATCGTGGGACGGAATGAGAAGGAGAACAACGTTCTCAGCGCCCTAGCCGAGAGACGGGGATTCCTTCGTTTCGAGGTTAAAGGGCACATGGGACCAGTCTCGATCCTTCTTGGGGACGCCGAGGTGGGAGTTGTCGAGAAGGTTTCCGCCCTCACCGCGCGATACTCCGATGCTCCCAGGGATAAGGTCGTAGAAGTCGAGTGCATAGGTGGTGACACCGGTGTTCTAAGGGTCTCCTCTATGGGAGACGAGGAAATCAAGACCCTTAGGATTAAGGAGTAAACCCATTCGCGCGTGTAATCCAATGCATGGGGCCCTCAGCTTTTTTATTATCCTCTGACCCGAATTTTTCCAATTCTTGTAAATGATGAAAAGATAACCTGTTTGGCTGCAGGATCCCTCAAAAATGGGAATTGAACAGGCTACTTTGATCATTGGTTTTTTCTCTGACATAACGGGTTAATCTCATGATACCCGCCTACAGGGAGCCGAACATTATCTTTTTCTATCCACATAATCTCACTGAGCTCTGGAATAGGATCCCAGTATCTTGATGAAGTTGGTATGCCCCCCCAGCTCTTCGATAGCATCCCGCATCAACGGTTCATCCTTATGCGCCTCAATGTCTATGAAGAAGGTATACTCCCAAGGCCTTCCGGGGATAGGGCGGCTCTCGATCTTTGTTAGGTTGAGTCCTCGGCTTGCAAAGACTCTCAATGACTCGAGGAGGGTCCCCGGTCTGTGATCTACAATATAGGCAATGGTGCTGCAGTCTTTACCGGTAGCATAATTTTCACCGCTTCCGATCACGAAGAACCTTGTGTAGTTTTCGCTGTCGGTTTCTAAGCCCCGTGCAAGGACGGCCATATTGTAGACTTTTGCTGCCCTGGCACTAGCTATTGCAGCGGCATCGTGAAGACCCTTATCCCTGATCATTTTGACGCTCCCGGCAGTATCATACCAGGACACAGGATCAAGGTCGTGGCCTTCCAGGTAGGCCCTGCTCTGACCAAGGGCTTGGGGGTGGGAGTAGACTCGCTTCAGGTCCTCGAGGGTTACTCCCTTATTCGCGATGAGACAGTGAACCACCCTAAGGACCGCTTCTCCCTGGATCTTAAGGCCCCGCTCCAAGAGGAGGTCAAACGTGCGCACGATGCTCCCCTCAAGGGAGTTCTCTGCCGGGACTAGGCCCAAGTCAGCTTCACCGCCCTCCACGGTTTCGAAGACGTCCCTTAGGTATGGTCTGGGGACTGGCTGAGCTTTGTCCCCGAATTGCTGGATAATGGCCTCTTCACTGTAGGCGCCAAGCTCTCCTTGGAAGGCGACTCTCATTACTCCTGCTCCCGTTCAGCCCTAGTGCATAGCGCTATGATCTCCATGAAAACTCTCTCCACGCTCTCGGAGTCGATCCCCGCCTCCTCTGCGAGGCCTCGGACCTGCTGGTGGATTTTCTCCTCCCGGTTTCTATCCTCGATTGGCTTATTATGGCGGTGCTTTACTGCCCCAATCTCCATTGCGACCATAACTCTTTCTGCGATGTTTTTCACGATCTCGACGTTGAGCATATTGATCTTTTCTCGTAGGGCCCCAATCTCCTTTTCATAGGTCATTTTATGTCCCTTCCTAATACCTTAGGGATCATCCCCACCCTGATAGCGTGATCTGCGAGGATGAATGCAACCATCCCCTCTACGACCGGGACGGCCCGGGGTACTATGCAGGGATCATGTCTTCCCTTGATGAGCAGCTCAGTCTCTTCCATCTTGAATATATCTACCGTTTGCTGGGATTTCCTAATCGAGGGTGTAGGTTTGAACGTGACATTGCACGTGATGGGCATCCCTGTACTAATGCCGCCCAGCACCCCCCCGGCATTGTTAGTCTCCATTGTTATCTTACCCCTCTCGAGTTTGTACGCGTCGTTGACTTCATATCCTCTCGCCTTTGAGTAGGCTGTCCCGAGGCCGAACTCGATGGCTTTAACCGCAGGGATCGCGAAAAGAGCCTTAGAGATATCCCCCTCCAACGTGTTAAAGACTGGGCCGCCCACCCCAGGGGGCATATTCAAAGCGATGCACTGGATAGTCCCCCCAAGACTATCCCCCTCTTTGGCGGCCATTTGGATCGCCTCTACCATAAGGGCTACCGCCTCAGTGTCGGCGCATCTTACTGGGTTGCCCTCAGTATTTTCTTTGATCTCCTCAACGGTCCTATCACCCGCTACGACATTGCCTATCTCGATGGTATGGGCAAAGACCTCCACCCCAAGCGTCTTCCTTAGCAAAATTTTAGCGACCGTCCCGGTCATAACCAGTCCTGCAGTGATCCTCCCCGAGAACCGCCCCCCGCCCCGGTAGTCATTAAAGCCCCCATATCTTACGTGGGCTGTCCAGTCTGCATGGCCGGGCCTGGGGGTCCATCTTCTCTCCTCATATCCCGAGGAATCCCTGTCCTTGTTCCAAACCAGCATACAGATGGGCGCCCCCGTTGTGCGGCCCCTATGCATCCCTGAGATCACCTCTAGTCGGTCTCCTTCGTTCCTGCTCGTGGTTAGACCGCTTTGGCCAGGGCGCCTTCTGTCTAGGTCCCTCTGGATCTCCTCTGGATCGACCCTGAGTCCTGCTGGGCATCCGTCCAGCACTACGCCAATGCATCGTCCGTGGCTCTCTCCGAAGCTGGTCATCTTGAGTGTTTTTCCTATGCTGTTATCCATAGTTTCATCTCCCGATTCTTGCGCCGAGAACCTTGAGGTCATCCCAAAAATCCGGGTAGGACTTGGAGACGCATTCGGCGTTCTTGATCGTTGTTTCTCCTCCAGCTACGAG
>Ga0187827_10007083_pt1 | contig 12576 bp, 9 predicted proteins | sample ETNtaG_39_FD_167969 | JGI IMG/M metagenome (GOLD analysis project Ga0187827, IMG submission 167969) | Marine microbial and viral communities from oxygen minimum zone, Eastern Pacific Ocean - ETNP2014_SV_150_PacBio MetaG (Illumina Assembly) | ecosystem: Environmental > Aquatic > Marine > Hypoxic... | reverse complement strand
ACTAAATCGAGATTAGATGTCATAGAAAACAATATGTCAGAGATTAAAAGTTCTTTGACTGACAGCAGATTGGTGAAGTTGGAAATGAGATTAGAGGAATTAAATAAAGAAATTAAACGAGTGGATATGAATCTGATGAGTTTGGAAGACTGGATTGATGAAGATATACTTGGAAACATAATGCAACAAAAATGAGAAAAATAAATGATAATAAAATCTTTAAAAATATCAAAACTGCTTGATGTAAAACTGGTTAAAGAATATTTACCGATAACAATGAGCATAGTGACGCTTGGAGTTGTCATATGGCTGTTAAATTAAAATAGGGAAATGATTAAGATATGGTTTTTACTGGTGTTGCTAAGCGTACAAGATGGCGACCCCCTCATTTACAAAGGGATAATGGGATTTGACAGCGAAGAATCGTGCTTGGAGAACGGAGCAATGGCTGAGAAGTTTATGCTGGAAGTTGAAATGCGTAGAGGACTTGGTGATGAAAGGACTGTGAAAATGGAGAGTTTCTGCATTCCTTTTGACATTTTCGACCAGAAGAAAAAAACTAAGGAGTTTGAGAGTTGAAATGCCTGATGAAGCAATTTGTTTGGGAAAGGAATAAATGAGAAACTTTATTTTAAATTTTCTTGAAGTTTATGGAAGTAAAATAAGCCAATGGGCGTGGCACAAGCGTTGGAATAAAAGGAACAAAAAATGAATTTTACTGTAAAGGATAGTATTTGGCTTATTGGAATTGTTGCAGCCATGTTTATTGCATGGGGAGTAATGGGTCAGCGTGTCGTTGCCCTTGAAAAAAATGTTAATAAACTGGAACAAGCAATAATATCTTTTGCGAAAATGGAAGTTCGTCTTGCTGTTATTGAAACAGAAGTTAAAAATATAAATACAAAATTAGATGAAATGAGAAAATAATGACAAAAGCAAGACCACCTTTTACAGAGATACCAAAACCATCACAACCTGCTCAACCAAGTTTTGATATTGACAAGTATATACAGGAAAATATTGCTGACCCGAAGATAGCTCAAGCTGCTCAACAATCTTACACAGCACAAACTGTACAAGCAAATGAATTATTAGGTGGTGCAACTATGGCTGCTCCAACAGCAGTAGGTGGGGCTACAATTGCAGCTACTCCTATAGTTGGACCTACAACTGCTCCAACAGCTACAACGATTGGACAACCTACAGCTTTAACTGCACCAACCATGACAGCAGGAATGGGTACTGCTCAAACTGGAGTGGCACAAACTGGTACAGTTTCAACTCCGGCTCAAGTAACAGCACAACAACAAACGGCATACACAACTGGTGCGTTACCGGCAGGTGTTACAGCACAACCAACATCTTCGGCAATCGCACAAGCGGCAACTGGAAGTTTATCTTCCGGAGCTTTGGCGGCTTCCATTACGGGAACTGCGGCAACTGTTAATGCACAAGTTTCGGCATTACCGGGAGCTATTGCAGGAGCAGTAGCAAGTAATCCTGCTAGTGTAACTGCGGCAGTTGTCAGTCAACCAACGGCAGTTAATGCACAAATTGCGGCATTACCAACAACAACTTTAGTATCAGCACAATTACAAACTTTATTAGCTGGTGTTGAAACAGGAACTCTTCCAACTTGGGCGAGACCTGCGGTGGAAATGGTGGATGCTCAACTCGCACAAAGAGGAATGAGTCGTTCCAGCATTGGACAAGACGCTTTAATTAATACGATTATTCAATCAGCGATACCAATTGCTCAAGCGAATGCTTCCATGCTTCAGCAAACTGCTATGGCTAATTTAAGCAATCAGCAACAAGCGGAAGTTTTAACAAAGCAACAACAGTTTCAAACGCAACTGACAAACGTTGAAAATGAAATGAGGGCAAGAACAGGTACTGCTGGATTTGCACAACAAACAGGATTGGCAGGATTGCAGACTACACAAGAAGCAATCATGGCTACTGCTAGTCAACAACAGCAAACTCGTTTACAGAATTTAGCGAACTTACAATCCACTTCATTAACGCAAGGTCAACTGACACAGCAAATGGAGTTGGCAGGTATGAACAATCAGCAATCTGCGGCATTGGCTAATGCTCAACAAGTTGCTGGTATGGATGTTTTGAATTTAAACAATGCACAACAAACTGTTGTATCCAATTCAAATTTATTTAGAACTTTTGAATTAACTAATTTAACTAACAGTCAACAGTCTACATTGGCTAATGCGGCAAAGTTAGCGGCATTGGACATGACGAACTTAAATAACAGACAACAAGCACAAGTCATTAATGCACAAGCATTTCTTGGAATGGACATGACTAATCTAAGTAACAGTCAGCAAATGGCGGTCTTGAACGCACAGCAGAAACAACAATCCATGCTGTCTGACCAAGCGGCTACAAATGCTTCAAGACAATTCAATGCAACAAGTCAGGCACAGACTGACCAGTTCATGGCTAATCTTGGCAACCAAGTTAACATGAGCAATGCACAGCGTAATGATGCAATGACACAGTTTAATACAACCAATGCAAACAGAATTGCGGAAGTGAATGCCGGTAATACATTGGAAGCGGCTAGACTGGAAGAACAATTGAATGCACAGATTGCTCAATATAATTCTAATCTTGGTTTTCAACGAGACCAATTCAATACACAGAATGCATTAGCTGTTGAACAGGCGAATGTACAATGGCGTAGACAAACGAATACTGCTAATACAGCAGGACAGAATGCGGTTAATCAAGCGAATGCCATGAATGCATTTAACTTGAGTAATCAAGGTTTATCTTTTCTTTGGCAGGAAATAAGAGATGCGGCTAAATGGGAATACGAAGCGGCAGAGAATGATGAAGAAAGGGCGGCAAGTATGGCAGTTGCGGCTTTAACAAATGAAGCGGCAAGTGATGCTTCGAAGGCAGGTCTTATTAAAACAATTGGAGGATTTGCTTTAGACTTATGGAAAAATAGATAAAGACTGAATGAATGATGTTGAAGCAAGTATAAATTTATTTTTACAAGCTGATAATTATAAGGAAATGTTCAAGGGTGATATACCATCTGTCGTGGATTATATATTACCAGCTATAAAATTAAATCAATACCGAGTTTTTAGACGAGGTGATAATCCATATGCCTATACAAGTTGGGCGTACATGAATAGTGATGCCTCTGATAAGTTTAAGAAAACAGGAATGATTGAACATGATTCTTGGTGGAATAATGGCGAAGAAGTTTGGCACATTGACACAGTTGTTAAAAAAGGTTTTGATGTTTTACCTGTACACAGGTGGACATCACAAAATATCGCTGAACTGAAAGGTGATAAAACAAAAGTAAATTGGGTAAGAATAGGAATGAAAAATAATAATTTTTATGTTAAGAAAATAGGACACGCATACGCAAGGAGTGAATTAAATGGGTAGTATTTTTAAAAAAGTCAAAAAGATAGTTTCCAAAGTAACAAGTCCAGTTACCAAACTTTTTAAAAAAGTTGGAAAAGGAATTGTTAAGGTTGGTAAAGATATCTGGGGCGGTATTAAAAAGATTGGTGGTAAAGCTATGAAAGCTTATGGAATGATAAGTAAAAAGCTTGGACCAATTGGCATGATAGGTATGTCCATGGCTATGCCTTATTTACTTGGAGCATTTGGTACATCTGCTGGTGGACTGTGGTCTGGTTTTGGAAAATTCATGGGTGGAACAAATCCTTTAACGGGAGCAAAATTTGGTTTACAGGCAAGTCAAAATCCATTCTTTAAAGTTTTTGGTCATGTTGGTAAGGGAGTTTATAATGCTGGTAATTTTGTAGGTGGAACTACAAGAGGTATATCTCAAACTATTTCAAAATCTTTTGGAAGTTTTGCAAAAGGAGATGTTAGTCAAGGATTTGCAAATCTTTGGAGAGGAACTGGAGAAGTATTAACCGGTAAATCCGGCATGGGTACAATGAACTATGCAAGATTAGGTTGGGAAGGAGCAATGCCCCATAAACAAGTTTTAGGAACACAATTTAAAACTTTGTATAATCCTAAATATCTTACTCAAACTGGTGGTGTTCGATTAGGTAACTATAATATTGCAAATCAATTTAACTATGATGTTGTTAAACAATCTCTAATAAATACTAAAGATTCAGCTTATAATCAATTAAGTAATTCAGCTAAACAATATCATAGAACTGTTGTGAATCAAACTGGTGTAGATTGGAATACTGGCTTAGATTATATTAATAAAAATGGTGTAACAGATGGTGTTCTTGATATGTCTATGTCAAAAGATTTTGCTGATATAGGTGCAGGAAAGATAGGATGGACTGGAGATAATTTAACTAAAACTGAGAAAGCTTGGAACTTACAAGCTGGTGGTGGTTATAAATGGCAACCAAAAGAAAAGGGAGATATATACCAAACTCCGGAAAGTCTTCTTAAAAAACCTAACTTAACTGAAAAAATGTTAAATGCTGCACATAAAGTTTTAGGTGATGACCAAGATGACCAATTACCATATGTATATGGTAAAGGAAATCAATATAAAGCTAATAATGCAAATGCTGCATGGTTGGCTAGTAATGTAGGTTACTCTGTACATGGCGGAGCATTAACTGAGGAAATGAAAAAATATTATCAAGCTCTTGAAGGTAAAAAATTAATGGATATTAATCCTAATATATAATTTTTAATAATGGTATTAACAACGAAAGGTAAGAAAGTTTTAAAGTCAATGAAGAAACAATATGGTTCTGAGAAGGGGGAACAGGTATTTTATGCTTCAAAGAATAAGGGGAAAATAAAAAAAGTAGAGAGAAACAATGGCAGAAATAAATAAAACTGAACCGAATGCATTTGAAAAGGAAAATATAAATCCTTTTAGTTCCCCTATTCCGGGTGAATCTATGACTGTTCCACAGGAAACTCGTCATGCATGGGAGAGTCCTGCAAAACATACAACAGTTCAACCAGTCATGGAAGAACTGTTTTTAAATTTAACGGAAAAAGAAACTTATATTGAATTACTTAATCTTTTAAATAATGACACACCGATAGACCAACTGGCTCAAGTTATTCTTTATCGTGGAATGACGGAAGGTTTGTTTAATCCAGACTTAATGCTGTTATTAATTGAACCTACTATGTATTTGTTAATTGCAATTGCGGAAGAAAATGATATTTCTCCTGTTGTTTATGAAGGACAGGATGAAGAATTGGCAACAGATGAAACAGTTAAATCACAAATTAATAAAAGAAAATTAGAGAAAAAAGAAATTAATAAGGCAAGTGTTCCAGCTTCTATCTTGCAACGGGTAAAAACTTTACCGAAGCTGGAAGAAATGGAACAACCAATAGAAGAAGAGGTAGCATAAGATGGCACTTAATTGGGGTGATGTAGCATTAAACTTAACAGCAGGAGCTATTGAGAAAGATGAAGTTTATCGTAAGGAACAATTAGAGCAACGCTTTAAAGAGCTTCAAGATAATAAAGAACTCTATAGAGCTTTGGCTACTACTCGTTATTCAAAAGATTTAGATAAGTATTATAAAGAAGCAGAAAAGTATGAAAATTTACAGGATGTTTATACACAAATACAATCTGCTAATGCTGGTAAAGGCATGAAAAAAAATGAAGCAGCAAGAAAAATTATTTTTGCCGACCCAGAAATGTTTGCTGAATGGAACTCTTATGGTTCAGGAAAAGGTTCATTTACTGCTAAAGAAGCAATGGTTCAAAGAATTATGTCTGGATTTACAGACAGGACAATTGAAGGTAAGGTTGTTGGTTATGAGTTTTCTCATCCGGGATTAGAATTAACTTCACCAAAACAAAAGGATTATTTTCAAACTCCTGAATATTGGTCTGACCTTGCAAAAGAAATTGAATCAAAGGAAATGGGTCCTCTTAAAAGACAACTCGTTAAACTATTTAGAAGAAAAGAAAATCATCCTGCGGAAGTAGACTTGGATACTCTTGAACAAAAAGCCGGTACGGACATTAAAAAATATATTAATAATCAATTATATACTTCTTCCAATATGGATAAAGGTACAAGTATTCTTTCTGGTAGTGGTACTGGTATTCTTAAATCACAGTTTGATACTGATGGTCGTAATGAAAAAATTTATTCAACACAAGAATCTAATTATAAATCATGGACAAATAAAGCTAATACAACTCAAGAAATGTTTTCTATTCTTTCGCAAATGGGTGATGAATGGATAAAAAATAATCTTATACAGAAAGCATGGGCTACTAATGAAGTTCGATTTAAAGCAGGTGGTGAAGCTTATGCACAACAAGTAAGAGCTTTATGGAAAGATGTTGTTGATTTTCATTATGAAAATACTTTTTATGAAGAAGGACTTTTTGAAGGTAAAGGAACGACACAAACAGCGATTGATACAGATTTAGTAAATAATTTTTCATTCAATAAAATAATTAACACTTTCCGAAATGAATATGATAGGAGAAATATTTCAATTGATGTTAATGACCAAAATTTCGGTTCAGTTCTACTTGAAAAAATTGGTTTAGGTGATAATTTAGATTTAAATATTCCATACTTTATTGACAGCGACCTTGTACCTTTTATTGAAAAGACTGTTGTTGAAAAAGATGGAAAGAAATATTTAGAATTAACTGAACCAAATATTCTTAAAGAGGATATTAAAGATGAATATGATGTTGTTATTGCACAAGGTCTTCAATCCTATATTGTAGATTCAATAGAGAAATATGTTACAAAAGGAGAAACACAACTAGCAGATGTTGAAGGTTTGGAAAGTTTTGTCAGAGCTAAGATAGTAGAATATTATGAGGATGTTTATCCAAAAGAAATAGATAAATATAAAGAAGAGACAAATAAATATTTTGATACTATCATTACAGAAGAAATGATTCAATCTGTTATGCAGGATGAAAATGCAACACGACAGGAAGTTATAGAAGATTTTCAAAAGTATCCTATTAAAAAGAATAGAAAATTTAGTTTCCCAGATGATTTTGATTTTGAGGGAACAGAAACTAAACAAGCTATACAGGAACAGGAAGAACAAATTAATAAGGCAAATAAACTTCCATTCAGATATGATGGAGTTTTATCATGGGAAGAATGGAATAATAAAACTGCCGAAGAAGTTTATGATGCCTATATAACAGAGAAAATACTTTAATAAATTAGGAGTATATAATATATGGCAACTGAAGGTTTCCAAATCGGTCAAAATTTACAGTCAGTCCTTGACAAAGACACACCAATAATTCCTATTGGTAGTGATGATACATCCCAAACAGATACAGATACAAAAGTAGTAGATGCTGTTGCTAGTGAAGTGGCAACGGATACTGCTGCTGATAGTGGATTTGATATCCCTAGAATATTTCGAGACGAACCAACTAAAACACGAAAACATTTATTTGGAGCTGCTGAGACAACTTGGTTGCTTGGTGATATAATTCGTTTAGGTCAGATAGGTATTAAGTCATTAGGTCCTTTAACATGGGAAGAATCTCACAAGCAAATCGAAGAGGAAAGAAAAACAAAACTTTGGCAAAGATTTCCAGAATTTAAGGATGGAAGATTTATGAATGACCCTGAAGTTTGGGCTGGTCGTATTGTTAGTATGATGACTGACCCTGCATACTGGGTAGTTCCTTGGGGTTGGGGAGCTAAAGCAGTACAAATGGGCGGAAGTATACTACCAAGAGCTTTAAAACTTGGAACACTTGGAGCTGGTGTTGGGGCTGGAGCTACTCTTATACATGGAACAGCAAGGACAGGTCTTGTTCCTAAAGGTAAGGATATTGCAAAAGGTGCAGCATTAGGTGCTGTCTTATCCCCTATTGCCGCAGGTGGACAAAAACTTATCGGTATGGGTATAAATAAAGCACTACCAAATCTTTTTAAAAATAAAAAAGTTATTGAAGGTGTTATGCAAAAACTTCGAGGAGAGCAAATAAATAAATATGGTTGGGGTGGATTAAATAAATCACAAGTTACTAAACTCTATTCTATTTCGAATAATCCTGCTATTAAGACACTACAAAAAGAAATACAACGATTGTCAGAGACAGGTATTTTTTTAGGAAAACCTAGAGAAGTAGTAAAGAATCTTGTTAAAAATCCTCAACAAAAATTAACTAAAAAAGATATTATAGCTTTAAAAAGACTTAATTTAAAATCTTTAAAGAATAAAAAAATAAATACAAAAACTGTCAGAGAAAATAATGAAAAAATATTTAAGGAAATAGATGATTTATTTACAAAATCAGCAGGAGATATTGCTGAAGGACAGCATAAACTTTTATCAAAAGTTATGCAAGAAAGTTATAATGCCGGTGGATTAACTTCTGCTTTTGTTAGAGCTATGGCACATAATATTGTTCGACCAGTATTCACGGGCGGTGTAGGTGGAACAATTGGAACTTTAGTAGGTGATGAAGAGGACTTTCACAAATATATGTGGGGTGGTGTAGCTCTTGGAATGACTCATAAAGTTTTGATGAGGGGCGGTATAAAGGGTATTCCATTAGCAAGACAAGAAGGAATTGCCGGAACATTAAAACATTTTATGATGAGTACGATTGATAGAAATGCTCGTATACAGACATCATGGGGTCAAGCACAAAAATTAGCACAGCGAGGACCAATCCATGATGAAGTTTCAAATCTTCTGTTTATGAGATTTACGGAAACTCCTAGACTTAAACCAAAATTTGGATTCTTAGGTTATGGTTGGGGAACAAAAGTTGCTGAAGAGGGAATTGGAAAATCTGCTTCAGGTAAATCTATTGAACAATCCGAAAAAATGATGAATGAATTTTGGATGAGTGGCAATAAACTTATATTTGCGGCAGTCGGTGAACGATTTGGTAAGAATTTTTCATTATTATTACGAAAGGCAAAAGCTAAACAGAATAGTTATATTAAAAGAAGATTAACAAAAGATGAGCAATGGGCGTTGGATACTCAGAGAGACGCACTTCGAGTTATTCGAGGAGATACAACAAGTGTAAGTGAGGAAGCTCAACTGTTAGCCAGTAAAACAAAGGGCTATATGAAAGAGTTTAGAAAATATTATTCTGATGTTGGCTTTACGGAAGCAAAATTTATTGAAAATTATTTTCCAAGAAAATTTGACTTCGCCCTTATTAATAAAGATAGAGACGCTTTTATTCTAAAGGTAGCCGAAGCTATCGGTAATGTTCGTAAGAGTACCGGTAAAAATAAATGGAAATTAGATGATGATGAAAAAGTTATTATTAAAGTTCATAAAAATATTCATGATACTCATAGAAGATTTAAGGCAGAAAATATTGACCTCGCAAAAAATTATTTACGAAGAATAGAGGGATTGGATAAAGAACCTATCATGTCCATATCAAATGGAAGAATGCAATTTAATTCTCTTCCACTCAGTAATCATATTCGATTGGAAAGAAAATTAAATGGTCCGTATTCTAAAGTTGAAAAGCTTCTTGAACCTTGGCTTATTAATGATATTGAATTTGTACTCCAAGACTTAACATTATCTACAACAAAATCAGTAGAGTTTGCGAGAGTGTTTGGTACAACGGGTTCATTAATGGAAAGTTATTTTACCCGTCTTGCAAACCAATATAAAAATAATGGTTGGGAAAAAATGGGTGATGGTTTTTATGGAAATGGTACTCATAAAGCTGATGCGAATGCAATTAAGGATGCAGTTAATTCTTACTTTGGTAAGCTTCATTTTAATAGTGAACGAGGTGATGTTCATAAAAATATAGCATCAACTCTTAGTGCCTTATCAAATTTTAAAATGATGGAATTGGTTACGATTGCCAATCTAGGAGACCTTATTCAACCATTTCAAAATAGCAGATTTTTCTTGTCAGCATTTCGTGGCATGAATCAGAAAAAATTATCAGATGCTTTGGAAATGGAATTAACTGGAGAAGTTAGTAGAAGTATTAGAAAAGGTATGATGTATAGTTCTCATACTGATTCAGCTCCATCTTTCTTTGGAGGTCAGCGATTTAATTATTCTAATTTTATTGGTAAAAGTAATGAATGGTATTTCAAAGCAATAGGACTGGAAGGTGTTACAAAAATTGCAAGAAAATATGCATATAATGTAGGAGCATTGGATGCTCATAGAACAGCACAACGAATTGTTAAGAAACTAGAAAAATTTGGTGTGAAAGATATTAATGATTTAAGAAGATTCAAGGATAAAGCTTCTCTTGAAGATATTAAATGGTTGATTCGATTAAATATGATACACGAAAAAGGTGGAAAAATTTTCAATTCACAGGATATTATTAATCTTGGTAAGACTAAAAAAATAAGTGACGCATTAAAAACTTATAACAATAGATTACTATTACAACGAGCAGGAAATTATACAGCTAATAGGGATGCCATCATTCCAACTGTTGGCAATAGATTATTATTTACACAAAGTCAAAATCCAACATTACGATTGATAGGACAATTCTCTTCTTGGGCTATGGCAAAGTCTTCCCAAACAAATGCCATGCTACAAAGAATAGAGGGTGGAGAATTAAAAACTGCTGTTGGAATGCTTGGCGGATTGGCAATGTATGGAGCTATTAAAGATTTAAAAGATTTGATAAAGCGTGGTGAGGTAATGCAGTCATTTGAAGAAGCAACTGAAAGTGAAACTTCTAAAGAATGGTGGTCAGAAGCCGCACAATATAGTGGAATGTGGGGGTGGTTACCAACAACTGTCATGAATACGCTTCGTTGGGATGTGGGAAGACCTTTCAGTTTTATTCCTGCTATGCAGATTGCTTCAGATTTTTGGAACGCTGGTCTTTCATTAGGAGAACCATCTAAGTTTTTTAAAGCAGTTGATAGTTTTGCACCCTTTCCAAACATACGAAAATATTTATCAGCGTTGGGTGTACCATTTATAACCTATAAAAAAGACCCTAATATAAAAGAAATAGATAAAGAGAACTTAATAAAGGGAACATTGTTCGAAGGTGGTTGGTTTGCAAAAGGTGGACTGGCTGAACAATCAAGAAAATTATTTTCAACCGGTGATGTTGTCAAGGAAGTTTCCTTTGGTGACGCATTCAGAGAAGCAAGAAATAATAAACAAGAATTGTTTAACTGGAATGAAGAAGGTCCGTTTACAACTCAACTAGCTATTGAAACTCCGGAAGAATTTAAAGCTCATCTTGGAGTGGAAAAATTTGAAGGACCAGATTATGTTCTTAAAGAAAAACCAGAGAAAGCACATAGCGAAAAAGTTTTAAAGGAAGTAGTTCAAGATGCGAAAGTAAATACTACTACAATTGTTCCAAAACTAAAACCTGTTAAATCTTTTGAAGAAGAATTAAAACAATTAGAAAGTTCTGGAAAATCTGATATAGAAAATAAAGAAGGAATGTTAGGTTTATTTCAATTTAGTAAAAAAAGATTAGATGATTATAAAAAAGAAACTGGAAAGACATTTACCAGAGACAAATTTAAAAATAGTATAGTTTTACAAGAAGAAGTTTTTAATTGGCATATTAAAGATATTAAAAATTATATAAAGAAAAATAAATTAGATTCTTATATAGGAAAAAAACTTACAAAAGTTGAAGGTCAATATGATAAATTACTAGGACAAACATCTCCTATTACTTTAAATGGACTTCTTGCTGTTGCTCATCTAGGTGGTCGAACAGGACTAAAAAAGTTTTTACAAACAAATGGTACATATAATCCGGCAGATAGTAATGGAACAAGATTATCTGATTACTTGGAAAAATTTAATTTTAATAAAGGTGGAGAAGTTGTACGACAAGGATATCGTTATGGACAAGTTGCTAAACCTATTATTCAATATGCTTTAACACAAATTACAAAGACCAAAGATACTTATAAAAAATTTAATAATATCTTTAAAGACTATGAAGCTACCGCATCATTATTAGACTTTGGTTCTGGACTAGGAAAAGGTACACCAATATTAAAAGGAAAAAAAGTTATTAGTCTTGAACCTTATGCACAGCATGACAAGATTGCAAAGATAAAAGGAAGACTACCAGACTATGAGGATGTTGGTACATTAATGCAACGAGAAGGAATAAATTCACAGACTGGTGTTGCAAACCATATGGTTTTAAATGTTATTGACAATAAATTAAGAAGAGATTTAGTCGTTAAGACAATTGGAAACTTGTTAAAAAAAGATGGCATTGGTATTATTACAGCACGAAGTAAAGCTGATGTTAGTAAAATATCTACCGGAAAAAAATATAAAGATGGATTTATTGTTAAACAAAAAGAAGAGGGTGGACAAACTATACATACTTTTCAAAAAGGATTTGGTAAAGATGAATTACAAAAGTATATAAAAAATATTTTAGGTGGTACTTTTGAAGTAAAAAAAATTCCAAACAAATATGAAATAAGCGGTAGTGGTGTCATCATTAAAAAACTTGATGATGTTGTAAAACTTTCAGTAGGCGGACAAGTAAGACAGTTATTAAATGGTGGTGGTTCTACTTGGACTAGTCCTCATAGTAATACACCAACAGCTTCATCATCCAATACTAGTAGTAGTGGTTATAGTGGTGGT
>Ga0187827_10007082_pt1 | contig 12578 bp, 7 predicted proteins | sample ETNtaG_39_FD_167969 | JGI IMG/M metagenome (GOLD analysis project Ga0187827, IMG submission 167969) | Marine microbial and viral communities from oxygen minimum zone, Eastern Pacific Ocean - ETNP2014_SV_150_PacBio MetaG (Illumina Assembly) | ecosystem: Environmental > Aquatic > Marine > Hypoxic... | reverse complement strand
AGCTGTAATCTGCCCATTGGTTAAAAAAGATGGATTACCCGAAAAAGCACGGGAGATCATGGATATATTGAAACCCCATTTCAAAGTCTTGTATGACCAGCAAGGCTCTATTGGAAAACGCTATTATCGCCAAGATGAAGCAGGAACTCCATTTGGAATTACGGTAGATCACCAATCTATGGAAGATGACACAGTTACTATAAGGGACAGAGACACACAAGAACAAACTCGTATTTCATCAGACCAAATCCTTCCATTTATTTTAGAAAAAATGAAATAATATTCCTGATTTCATTCATATTTATAATATTTAAATCACTTGCTCTCATAGATTAGGGTTGTATAGATTACTAGAATGTTTAACAGGGAGTAGGTATCATTGGCTCCTTATTTTTAGATAAAACAAGCAAACAAGGAGGTACGAATGAAAAAACTCACAGGGGTTTTATTATTCATTTCATTATCCCTGCCGCTTTTTGCACAGTCCATTTCAGGAACCATTACAGACAGTAATGGAAACCCATTGGCTGGCGCAAACGTCGAGGTAGTAGGGACAGGCCAAGGAGCTGCTGCTGATGCATCAGGTGCCTATTCCGTAAGTGGAGTAGCTGCTGGATCATATAGTGTTAAAGCATCTTTTATTGGTTATAATTCAAAAACATTATCTACAACTGTCAGTTCAGGTGATGCAACTCTCAACTTCGCACTTGATGCTTCTGCATTAGCTGGTGCTGCGGTTTCCGTTATTGGATCTCGCTTCGCTCATGCTGCACAAGATCAAGCTGTGCCTGTTGATGTGTTCACTGCACAAGAGATAAGAAAAGCAGGTTTTACTGAAACTGGACAAATACTTCAGGCACTTGCCCCATCTTTCAACATGCCAAAAACGACGATTTCCGATGGATCGGATTCTGTCCGCCCGATGACACTTCGCGGTCTTTCTTCAGGTCAGGTATTAGTCTTAGTGAACGGAAAACGTCGCCATACAACAGCTTTAGTTCATGTGAATAATAGCCCTAGTCGTGGTGATACAGGTGTTGACCTGAATGCCATACCTGCTGCTGCTATTTCACGGATTGAAGTTCTTCGTGATGGTGCTGCTGCACAATATGGATCTGATGCTATTGCTGGTGTGATTAACATTGTCTTAAAATCTGAAAGTGATGGCGGAAATTTTTCTGTTTATGCTGGTCAGAACTTTCATAAAGTTGAAGCAATTCCAGAAACTGCTAACCTTTATGATTGGGTTGGAAATGGACAGCGCTATGAATGGAATCCAACTGGAACTATAGATATTAATGAAGACTATACTGCAGGTAGCGAAGCTCACATCACTGGAAGTGAAGACTATCTAAGAACAGATGGTAGACAGATGCAATTACAGTATAACCGCAGTTTTTCAATTGGCGATGAAGGCTATATCATGTTTGCTGGTGAAGCGCGAACAAAAGAAGCATCAAATAGAGTCGGCTTCCAAGCTGGTCGTTTGTACGAAGTTAATTCACCTTATTGGTCGGACGATGAAGCTGAAACGCAACGACTTCAACCGGGTAGTGACTGGTATATTAATCCACAACGTATGATTTGGGGAGACCAAGCTAAAAATAACTTTGGGGCAATGTATAATTCTGAATTACCCATGGGAGATAAACGCTTTTATTCCTTTGGTGGATATACGGTTAGACATGCCGATACGGGTTGTTATACACGAAAACCAAATCAAGGAAATAAAACCTGGTTAAGTTCTAATCCAACTGGTTTTGTGCCTCATATTCAACCCACAATCACAGATTATTCTAATTCTTTCGGTATGGAAGGGGTTATTGGTGGTATGTCCTATGATTTGAGTAACACATATGGTATTAATGACTTTCATTTTTTCATGAAAAGCACCAATGCATCATATGGACCTGAGCAACTTCGAAGCTATGATATTGGTGGTTTCAAATTTGAACAAAATACAACAAATCTTGATTTCACTACTGAAATGGCTGGAATGAATGTGGCATTCGGTACAGAAATGCGTAATGAAAAATATCGTATTTATGCTGGTGAAACAGCTTCCTATGCCAATGGTCAAGCTGGTACTAATATCGCCGGTTGGGATTCATCTTATGTTGATACCCTAGGTGTAACACAATACGTAGATCTTAATTCCGCCACTGCCGGTGGTGGTTGTCAATGTTTTAGTGGTTTTAGACCATCTAATGCTGCTGCAACTCAGAATGCTAATCGTCGCAGTTTCGCAGGATATGCTGATGTTGAAAGAGAACTGATTGATGGAATGAGATTTGGTGGCGCTGTTCGATTTGAAAATTACAGTGACTTCGGAACTACCGTTAATTTTAAAAGTTCTTTACGCTATGAAGTATCTGAAGGTATTGTCGTCCGCGGTGCAGCGAGTACAGGTTTTAGAGCTCCTGCTCTTGCCCAAGCTTTTCAATCCAAAGTGGCAACCAACTTCATGTTAGATGATGATCCTGAATCATCAACTTATGGTCAGACTCTGGCTTATGAAGTGGGTAACTTTCCTGTAGATAATCCTTTTTCACAGGCTTTGGGTGCAACCGAACTTCAACCAGAACAATCTACCAATCTAAGTGGGGGTCTTTCCGCTAATTTTTCAGGATTAAGACTAAGCGTAGATGGCTATATAGTTAATATCAATGACAGGATTGTGATGACAGGTAATTTTTCTGCTGGTGATAGTGAACTAGGCCAAAAGGTTGCCTCTTTATTAGCCACGAGTGGTGTACCAGAAGCTACAAGTGGACGGTTCTTCTTCAATGGTGTTGATACTAAAACACAAGGTGTTGATATTTCTGCTGCATATTCTATGGACCTAAGTTCAATGGGAATGGTTGACTTATCTGTAGCATACAACATGACAGCTACAGAAATTACAGAGGTGAGAACTCCAAGTGGATTATCTGAAGTTTTAAACGCAGATGCGACATTATTTAGTAATCAAGAACGTCGTACAATGGAGAGTTCACAACCAAATAACAACCTTCATTTGACGGCTAATTGGTCTAAAGATGCTTGGGGTGCCAAATTGCATTTTTGGAGAATTGGCGAATCCTTAAGCCGTGGTGCATATAAAAAAGATCATGATGGTGATGGTGTGAATGACAGCCCACTTACCCTTGATGAAAATGCTGGAGGTGAATGGAGAGAATGGACTCGTACCTATAAAAATGCAGCTGGTGAAAATGTGACGGATCATGAATGGGTACAAGTTTTCGGAAATGTATCAGTTATGGATCTTGAAGTCAGCTATGATATGGGTGCTGTTACAGTATCCGCTGGTGCAAACAACATGCTGGATGTCATGCCTGCAAAAGGTGCGCAACCAGGATCAGGAAATAATGGTGCTTTTGTCTATGATGGACTTTCTCCTTTTGGGATGAATGGTCGATTCATGTATGTCAAAACATCCTTTAATTTCTAATCCATTTTAAATGAATATAAAAAAAGCCCCGGCTCTTGCCGGGGCTTTTTTTATACAAAGTCATTAATAGTTAAATTATTTTAATTGTCGTTTAACAAAGTTAAGTGAAAATCGTGCCGACAGATTTGTAAATCGGTTTGCAGTAGAAATTGCTTGATTTAATTGATTGTTTTTTAATTGTTCTAACATTTGTTTCTCCCAATTGAAATGATTCACTAGTATCATATTTGTTTGTACCTGGGATTGAGACTGAATGTGATCCATTGTTCCTCGATCCATTATATCCACTTTTTGTTGAATGTGCCTATAATTCCACCAGGCATTTGAATAGGTGTCCTTTGGGTCATCTATAGAAAACCTATTATCAATTTTAGTCCCGACTGGGTAGATTGGGAAATAGGGTCCATAGGCAGGAGTTGCAAATGTAAACCAAAATACGGGTCCAAGTTCTATTGGTAAATTTGAGCGTAAATGAGCAACAAAAGATGATTGACATAAGTTGGTACAAATTGGACGCTTAATGCCTTTTTCTTGACATATGTCTCTCCATGGTTCAAAGTCTGTTGGTGAACAATAATGGCCTGTATTTTGATATCTATCTTTTAACACTTCCATTAAATCTAGTGGAGTAATAGTTCCTTTTTTCGGATTTAATAATTCATTAACGCGCCCTTCTCTCTCACTGTCATAAATGTCATTCATATAATCAGGATTACCGTAAGCCAATTTAAAATTAAACGGTCCAGCTGATGGGTTGTACCACCCGCTATTAATCGCATGTGAAATTAAATTGGCACTAGAAACATCATAATTTTCTCCAATTGTAAATCTATTTGCAATAGCAATGATTTCATTATCTTTAAGCTTTTTTGCAACCCAAGTGTGAGTGGTTGTTTCTACTATCCAGCCCTCAATCGGGTCAGCCAACACATAGGTAAGCCCTCCCCAATCGGCTTGTCCAAATTGCTCAATTAACGATCCAATGAGTAATACAGCTTCATAAGATGTTGAACACCTTTCTAAAATAAGTTGCCGAATTGCATAACGCCTTATTCCTTTACCTTCCATAGGCAATTCTTTAGAATTCATCCAATTACAACTCATCGTTAAACCTGCTTCATTCATCCCGACAAGAATATTATCATATGGAAGTGTTACCTTATTTAATTCATTTGATTGAATTGCTCTTGTATTTCCGGAGGCCCAATAGCCTAATTTTTGACTTGGCTCAGTTAATGATACATATGGAACCCAGATTGAATCAATATCCGTAGGGGTATTGCCTTTGGTCCTCCATAACCGACCTACTGTATTTTGCCCCATATCTTCATTATGAGCATGAAGAATAGAACCATCTTTACTTAATCCTTTACCAATTAGGATTGTCGTACACGGGTAAAGTGATGAGACACCAACAAAATAAATAAGGAATATTTTTATTGCTTTTAGCATTTCTGTTTTACAAGTTACAAAAAATAATTCAATATATTGATGTAGTAATTCAAACAATTGAATTCACCAGAAATTTATTATTAACATTAATTTTTATTACTTCTACTTTGTCCGCTTCTCTAAATTCTCCATTCTATTATTGGGGTCAAAAGGGCTTATTATGAAATCACCGAAAGCATCACCAACACTTGTGATGAATGAAAAAGTAAATGCCATGTGGGCTGATGGAAAAGATGTACTCCATTTGGGATTTGGAGAATCGCGATTCCCTGTTCATCCAGCTTTGTCACAAATGTTTCAAGAAAATGCATCTCAAAGAAGTTATCTCCCATCTTTGGGGGTTCCAGAATTAAGAGATACAATTGCAAAATATTATTCTGAAAAATTGGGAATAAATTTTATAGATAAACAAATCATCGTTGGGGTTGGAAGTAAATCCTTATTATACGCCATGATTCAATCCATCGAAGGTGATTTATTATTACCAAAACCATCCTGGGTTTCTTATAGTTCCATTGCACGTTTGACAGGTAAAACAATTCATCGTTTTTTATTAGATGATAAAAATGATTATTCCATAAATATTCAAGCCTTAGATAAAGCATATCAAGATTTTTTTTCAGATGGTGGAAATCCTACAATGCTGGTTCTGAATACACCCAGTAATCCCGTTGGAAATGTTTCATCAGAGGATGAAATGAAATCAGTGGCCAATTGGGCTCGAGATAAAAATATTTTTATTCTTAGTGATGAAATTTATAGCTTAGTCACTCACGAAGGATTTTCTCATAAAACCATTGCAAAGTATTATCCTGAAAAAACAATTATTTTTGGAGGACTCAGTAAACATTTATCCTTAGGTGGGTGGCGGTTTGGAATGGCTATTCTTCCAAATAATGAACATGGAAATTATTTATCAAAATCATTTCAATCTATTGCTGGTAGTATTTGGTCCTGTGTACCTGGGCCCATTCAATATACCGCAATTTTAGCTTATAGTGGAAATCAAGATATTGATGCCTATATAAAAATGTGTACCCATATCCACGAATTACGAACTAACTATGTTCATCGTAAACTCAAAGAAATTGGACTTGATAGCCCTTCACCTTCAGGCGCATTTTACCTTTACCCATCTTTTAAAAAATGGAAAGATAAATTAGAAAAAATGAATATTTTTTCCTGCCAAAATTTATCTGAATATTTGTTGGATGATTTTGGAATTGCTACATTACCCGGTAGTGCTTTTGGTAGTGATCTTAATAATTTTTGTTTAAGATTGTCTACCAGTTTCTTAGATATGGAAACAGATGAACAAGCCAAAAATATCATTGATGCCTATTCAGATGATTTTGATAATTTTATCGAAAACCATCACCCTAGAACTGCTCTATTTTTGGAAAAAATGAGTCAATTTATGGCTCTCCTAAATGAGTAGATGATGAAAGAAGTTGTAATTATTGATGCAGTGAGATCCCCCATTGGACGTGTGGGTGGAGCATTATCATCGATTCGTCCTGATGATTTATTAGCTGAAGTATTAAAAGGACTCATTGAACGGACAGATATTGATCCATCCTTAGTAGAAGATGTATATGCGGGGTGTGGAAATCAATCTGGGGAAGATAATCGCGATGTTGCACGAATGGCAGTTCTATTAGCAGGCTTTCCATTAGAAGTTGGCGGTGTTACGGTGAATCGAAATTGTTCTTCCGGACTCGAAGCAGTGAATCAAGCCGCCAAAGCTATTATCGCTGGCGAAGGTGATATATTTATTGGAAGTGGTGTTGAAAGTATGAGTCGCGCACCCTTAATTGTACCACGACCTTCAACTGTTGGAAAATTAGGACATAGAACTGTTTTTGATTCAACGGTTGGTTGGCGATTTGAAAATCCAAAAATGAATAAAATATATCCCATCGTAAGTCTAGGAGAAACTGCAGAAAATATTGCAGAAGAATGTAATATTTCTCGGGAAGAGCAGGATCAATTTTCAATTGAGAGCCAACAAAAAGCCATCAACGGAATTAATGATAGAAAATTCAAGAATGAAATTTGGCCCATATCCATTCCCCAAAGAAAAGGTGATCCCATTTTGGTAAATACGGATGAGCATCCAAGATATATTAAACAAGATGGCAAATATAAAATAAATTTAACATTAGAAAAGCTGTTATCACTTAAACCTGTTTTTAGGAATAATGGAACGGTTACTGCGGGAAATTCTAGTGGTATTAATGATGGTGCTGCAGCTGTTTTGCTCATGAGTCGTGAAAAAGCAGATGAGTTAGGACTAAAACCATTGGCACGCTGGGTGGGCTCAGCAATCGCAGGTGTGGATCCTGGCGTCATGGGGTATGGGCCGGTTCCTTCTACTCAAAAATTATTATCAAGATTCAACATTCCGTTAGAAGAAATCGATTTGATAGAATTAAATGAAGCTTTTGCTGCACAAGCCATTGGTGTAATAAAAAAGTTAAATCTTGATCCAAAGAAAGTAAATGTAAATGGCGGTGCCATTGCCCTAGGTCATCCATTAGGATGCTCCGGTGCCCGTATTTTAACAACGCTAGTACATGAAATGAATCGTCGAAAATCCAAATATGGATTAGCCACCTTATGCGTAGGTGTTGGGCAAGGTGTTTCTACATTAGTTGAAAGAATTTAAATGGAAAGACCATTAACTGGAATCCGCGTCATTGCCTTGGAACAATATATGGCTGCACCTTATTGCTCGATGCTACTTGCGGATGCAGGTGCAGAAGTCATCAAAATTGAACGTCCTGGAACAGGGGATCCCCGACGATCTATACCTCCATTCGCGAAAGGTGAAAATGGAGAAAAAAAAGCTGGTGGTTTTATGGCTTATAATAGAAATAAAAAAAGTTTTGCCCTTAATATGCGTTCAGATGAAGGAAAACAAATCTACAAAGATTTGATTAAATCGGCTGATATTGTTGTTGAAAATTTACGTCCTGGTTCTACAGATAAAATGGGTGTTGGATATAATGACCTAAAAGAAATTAACCCAAAATTAATTTATGCAGCTATTTCCGGGTTTGGGCGTATGGAAGGATATGAAGGGCCAGATTCTAATCGCCCAGCGTTTGATATTGTAGCTGAAGCTATGAGTGGAATTATGCATTTGGTCGGCTTTGAAGATAAACCTCCTTCATGGACAATTTATGGACTGGCAGATGTTTATTCTGGCTTATGTACATCTTTTGCCATTATGCAGGCATTATTTATGCGAGAAAGAACAGGTAAAGGCCAATTTGTAGATAGCGCCATGTTAGACAATATGCTTTCCTTAAATGAACGAATGGCAATGCTGTATTCTATTACAGGGAATGAACCACATCGGGGTCGATTAACGCATCTTTATCCCCGTGGAGCCTTTAAATGTAAAGATGGATATTTAGCCATGAATATTCCAGACGATATGGTTTGGGCACGACTTTGTACTTCTATTGAAAGAGAAGATTTGGTCGAAGATAAGCGCAGCAAAACAGGAAATGACCGTGCAGCAAATGCAAAATTTCTTGGACCCATCATTGAGGAGTGGTTATCGCAAAGAACTCGCGCTGAGGCTGAAAAAGAATTAAATGGGAATGGAGTTCCAGTTGGATCTGTTTATACAGCAAAAGATGTTTTTGATTCTAAGCAGATTCAGAAAAGGAAAGCTTTGGTGAATATCATTGATCCGGATGTTGGCTCTTATCAATTTGCCAGAGGGCCAGTAATGTTATCTGATGCTCCAGAGATTGAAACAAATCCAGCACCAGAATTGGGGGAGCATACCCAAGAAATTTTAAAAGAAATACTACATTATTCAGAAAGTGAAATTATAGAATTTGAAAATACTAAAACCATACAAACACACAAAAAATAATGAAAAATATAATTACAATTGTCATTCTCTTCTTTACATATGCTTTTTCTGCAAATAATGATCCTGTTTATTCAGATAAAGGAATGGTCGTATCTACTAGTTTACAAGCATCTGAAGCAGGTATTGAAATATTAAAAAAAGGAGGTAATGCTGTAGATGCTGCAGTAGCAGTTGGATTTGCCTTAGCAGTAACATCTCCATCAAATGGGAATATTGGTGGAGGTGGTTTTATGGTGTCAGCCACAGAGAGCGGACAATTTTTTACGTTGGACTATCGAGAAAAAGCACCAGCATCTGGACACAGAGATATGTTTTTAAATGATAGTGGGAATGTTATTAAAGGCATGTCTCTTTATTCGCGTGCTGCTGCTGGTGTTCCAGGCTCGGTGGATGGACTTTTAAAAGCATTAAATGATCATGGATCTGGAAACATAACTATCAGGCAAGTTATGGCACCAGCCATTCGCTTAGCGGAAAAAGGATTCACCTTATCCAAAAATGAAGCAGATCAACTGAATCAATTCAAACCATTTTTTGAACATAATGAGGGTGCAAAAGATATATTTATTAAAAAAGGACAACACCCTTGGAAACGCGGGAATAAATTTGTCCAAAAAGATTTAGCAAGAACATTAAAACGAATTTCTAAATATGGTCGAGATGGATTTTATGATGGCCCTGTTGCGTCCTATATTGTTGATGAAATGAAACGTGGGAATGGACTTATATCTCTTCAAGATTTAGAAGATTATGAATCAAAATATCGTAATCCTGTAACAGGATCCTATAGTAAGTATAATGTTATTTCGATGGGACCTCCTAGCTCTGGAGGTGCTTTATTAGTTAATATGTTTAATCAATTATCTCATTTTGCTTTGGATACTATGGGGTGGAATTCTTCTCAATATATTCATTATTTGACAGAAGTTGAACGACGCGCTTATGCAGATAGAGCCGAACATATGGGTGATCCAGATTATTGGCAAGTTCCGGTACGTTTTTTAACAGATACAGCTTATGCATCCGAACGTATAAAAACAATTCAACCACAAAAAGCATCTTTGAGTTCAGACGTATATGCAGGACACCCCTGGCCCTATGAAAGTAATGAAACAACCCATTATTCTGTCGTGGATAAAGATGGAAATGCAGTGAGTGTTACAACCACACTCAATACCAGTTACGGCTGTGGTGTTTTGGTACAAGGGGCCGGATTTTTCTTGAATAACGAAATGGATGATTTTTCTGCCAAACCGGGTATCCCAAACATCTATGGCTTGGTTGGGAAAGAAGCTAATGCAGTGGCTCCCGGGAAACGACCTTTGAGCTCCATGACCCCCACAATTGTATTGAAGGATCAAAAACCATTTATGGTTATTGGGTCCCCAGGCGGTTCAACCATTATTACAACAACTCTCCAAACTATATTGAATGTGATTGTACATGAAATGGATATTCAGGAAGCTGTTAGCGCACCACGTGTTCATTCTCAATGGCTCCCAGATGTCATTATGACCGAACCACGTGGAATTTCCAAAGATGTCAATAATAATTTAGAAAATATGGGGCATGTTATTGTGCCTTATCGTTGGGGATATATTGGCGAAGCAAACGGAATTACAATTGATGATGATGGTTTTTATGGTGGCGCAGATTCTCGTGGAGAAACAGCAGCTGTAGGCTATTAATAATTAAATTCACTTCCCCCAATAAATTATCTTAGAATAGAAACCCCGGGAATTTTACCCGCATCCAATTCTTTAAATAAATGTTCAATAATGAGCATTTTATCTGCTAGTGCTTCCTTCTAAACTTTCCCAAGGACAAAGACCAAAGATGCTAACTTTTTGGATAATTGATAAATCATTATTGATTATGAAATTTTTGCCATGTTTCTAATTTTTTATTTACCCATAATTGTGTAGGTAATTCATTTATTTCAATGTCTCCATTTCCTATAGGTGATTCATAGGTCCATATGCCTGTTGGTGTGCCAGCAATATATTCACCCGACATGGCTACATTGCCATTTGAGTACCACCATGTCCATGCTCCTTGCATTAATCCTGAATCAGATACACCATCTAATCGTTTTTTGCCATCATAATACCATTCTTGTACAGGCCCGTGTAATTTCCCATTTTGGAAATGATGCTCTACTTTTTGTTGACCAGATTCAAACCACATTCTTTGGGGACCATCTTCTACTCCTTTAAGCCACTCATATTCCCATCTGGGATTTCCATTTGAAAACCATCCTCGGTCATAGCCATGTTTTATTCCTTGAATAAATAATGCTTCCCCTTCTTTTTGGCCGGTTTCAAACCAAAGTATTAGTTTCCCTTCCAACTTCCCATTTCGGTAAGGTTCGGCTGATGAAACGACTCCATTAGGGTGCCATAATGACCATGTCCCATGTTTTACACCATTTATATATTCACCTTCCTGTTTAATATTCCCATTGGAATACCACCAATGCCACAACCCATCTTGTGCAACATTATTAAAAGAACCTTCTTGATCTTTTTGACCATTCTCAAAATACCATATCCAATGCCCATCTTGGAGTCCATCTAATAGTGAGCCAGTAAATTCTAGCTGCCCATTATTATATTTATAAAATACTTCACCAGAATAAGGTGACATTTCATTGGGTAAATATTTACGTGATGTTCCGTCTAAATCTTGCCTATCAACCAATTCAGTAATGCGTATTTGTCCTAGGCTGATTGTTTTTAGTAAAAGGGTAATGATCAATAATTTTAGGAGTTTCATTTTACCAACGCATCCTCAATAATTTGAATAAAAATAGATGAACCAACAAATAAAGCTCGTTCATCAAAGTCAAAATGGGAACAATGATGGGGAACACTCATAGGTTCACGATCTAATGGCGATGACCCAAGAAAAAAGAAGCTTCCCGGGATTTTCTGTAAATAATAAGAAAAATCTTCTCCTCCCATACTTAAATAAGGTTTACATCCTTCATTATCTGTAATCTCATAAATAGCTCGTTTCACCTTTTCGGTCGGAATTTCATGATTTACAGTTGGTGGGTACCCATCCCAATAATCTAGAGTAATAGATGCGCCGAACGATTGCCCTAGGCCATCAAGGATATCTTTGATTCTTGTTTTAATCATTTGCCTGTTTTCTTCTGTATAAGATCGTGCGGTCCCTTCCATTGTTACTGTATCAGCAATAATATTAAAATTGTAACCACCATTTATTTTTCCAATAGTAATAACCGTATTTTCTAATGGGTTGGTATTTCGACTTACAATCGTTTGGAGAGCTGTTATTACGTGTCCAGAAATAGCAATCGCATCTACAGTACCTTGCGGAGCAGCACCATGTCCACCCTTCCCTTTTATATGAATATGAAACCCATCTGCCGCTGCCATTACTGGGCCGGACTGAACACCTATCTGTCCATAAGGTTGATAATTCCATAAATGTAATCCATAGATTTCATCAACATGATCAAGGCATCCATCCTCAATCATATATTGAGCACCACCATCCCCTTCTTCTGCAGGTTGAAAAATAAATCTTACGTTTCCATGCAATTTCTCTTTCATCGAAACTAATACTTTTGCCGCACCGAGAAGTATCGCAGTATGTCCATCATGGCCACAAGCATGCATAATTCCATCATTTTTTGATTTAAAAGAAATATTACCTGTTTCCTGGATCGGAAGTGCATCCATATCGGCTCGTAATGCAATTGTGGGACCTGGATTTGCACCACTTAGTTCTCCAACAACACCTGTTTTACCAATT
>Ga0187827_10007081_pt1 | contig 12579 bp, 14 predicted proteins | sample ETNtaG_39_FD_167969 | JGI IMG/M metagenome (GOLD analysis project Ga0187827, IMG submission 167969) | Marine microbial and viral communities from oxygen minimum zone, Eastern Pacific Ocean - ETNP2014_SV_150_PacBio MetaG (Illumina Assembly) | ecosystem: Environmental > Aquatic > Marine > Hypoxic... | reverse complement strand
CATTTTTGAAACAATTATTATAAAAAATATCTGCAAAACTTGGTGCAATAATAGAACGAAACCCGAAATCTAATAAAGACCAAGGCGCATGCTCTCTGCTTGACCCACATCCAAAATTTTGTCCTGTAACAAGTATTTTAGCTGACTTATAAGGATCCCAATTTAAAACAAAATCATTTTTTACGTTACCTTGTAAATCATATCTTAATTCATGAAAAAGATTTTTTCCAAGACCTGATCTTTTAATAGTTTTTAAAAACTGTTTTGGAATAATCATATCTGTGTCAACATTAATCATTGATAAGGGGGCTGCTATTCCGTTAAATGTTGTAAACTTATCCATTCGGCAAATCTTCCACTAAGCTTATTTTACCCTTTATAGCTGAAGCAGCAGCTATTGCTGGACTTGCTAAATGTGTTCTTCCTTCTCTTCCCTGTCTTCCTTCAAAATTTCTATTAGATGTAGAGACACATCTTTCTTTTGGCATTAGTTGATCAGGATTCATGGCAAGACACATTGAACATCCAGGCTCTCTCCAGTCAAAGCCAGCCTCAATCAAAATTTTATCAAGTCCTTCTTTTTCAGCTTGTTCTTTTACTAATCCAGAGCCAGGAACAATCATTGCATCAACTGATATGCTAACTTTGTAACCCTCAACAATTTTAGCAACTTCACGCAAATCTTCTATTCTTCCATTAGTACATGAACCAATAAATACTTTGTCTATCTTAATATCGCTCATATGTTGGTTGGGCTCTAAACCCATATAGTTAAGTGATCTTTCTGCTGATTTACGCTTATTAATATCATTAATATTTTTCGGATCTGGCACCTTACCATTTACTGAAACAACGTTTTGAGGACTTGTGCCCCATGTTACTTGAGGGACAATATCACTAGCTTTGATAATAATTTTCTTATCATAGTTTGCTTCTGAATCAGATGGGAGAGATTTCCAAAAACTAACTGCTTTTTTCCAATTTTCTCCTTTCGGAGCATAAGGGCGGTTCTTGATATAATCAAAAGTTTTTTGATCTGGAGCTATTAAGCCAGCTCTAGCCCCGCCTTCTATACTCATATTACAAATTGTCATTCTACCTTCCATGCTAAGTTCTTGAATTGCTTCTCCAGCATATTCAATCACAAATCCTGTTCCACCTGCTGTTCCTATATGACCAATAATATGCAATATTATATCCTTAGCAGTAACTCCTAAGGAAACTTTGCCCTCAATTGTAATGAGCATGTTTTTTGCTGGCCTTTGTATCAATGTTTGTGTTGCCAAAACATGTTCTACCTCACTAGTTCCAATACCAAAAGCCAAAGCTCCAAAGGCGCCGTGGGTTGCTGTATGGCTATCGCCACACACAATTGTCATACCAGGTTGAGTTATTCCTTGTTCAGGACCAATGATATGAACAATACCTTGTCTTTTATCTAATAAAGGAAAAAATGTAACATCAAAATCCTTACAATTTTTTTCAAGCGTTTCGACTTGTATGCGACTATCTTCGTTTTTAATTCCCTTAGATCTATCTGAAGTAGGCACATTATGATCGGCAACAGCAAAAGTATATTGGTTTTTTCTAACTTTCCTATCATTATTTCGAAGACCTTCAAAAGCTTGAGGGCTAGTTACCTCGTGAACTAAATGGCGATCAATGTATATTAAACTTGTACCATCAACTTGTTTATGAACGAGATGATTTAGCCAAATTTTATCAAATAAAGTCTTAGGATTAAGATCTTGTTTCATCTTTTGTCTTTTCTGCTTCAGAAGCAGTCGACTCAGATTTTTCCTCAGCAGGTTTCTTTTCTTCAGCAATCGGTTCTGAAACTGGTTTATTTAATGATTCTTCTTTCACTATTTTTTCTTCTTTTGGGACTGTATCCTCGTGTTTGATATTTTCTAATTCTTCAGAAACCTCATCACTTTCTTGAGTTGCGTCTTGTATTGGTTCTTGGCTTTCAGTCATACTGTATTGATTAGCTTCTTCTCCTCTATCACGATCAGCGATACGGGAACTTTTTCCTGTTCTTTTTCTTAAATAATATAATTTAGCTCTTTTAACATCACCTTTTTTAATTACTTCAATCTTCTCAATTATTGGACTAAACAAATAAAACACTCTCTCAACACCTTCTCCGTGTGATATTTTGCGGACTGTAAATTTTGAATTGATTGAATTATTTTTTCTGGCAATACATACTCCTTCATATACTTGAAAACGCGAGCGCTCTCCTTCAACAATTTTAATTGTTACTCTTAAGGTATCCCCTGACCTAAAAGTAGGAATATTTTTTTTCGATGTAAGTTTTACAATTTGTTTTTTTTCAAATTTTTCTACTAAATTATTCATTTTTTTATTTCTATTTTTTCTTGTTCAATAAGTCTGGTCTGTTTTTTTTAGTTTTTTCTAAAGACTTATTGCTCCTCCACTCTTTAATTTTTCCATGATGGCCTGATAGTAAAATATCAGGAACATTATGTTCTTTATCTTGAGCATCAGTCCAAACCTGAGGTCTGGTATACTGAGGATACTCAAGTAGGTTGTTAGAAAAGCTCTCTTCCAAAACACTTTCTGGATGCCCTAATACTCCAGGAAGCAGGCGAATACAACCTTCAACTAACACTTGCGCTGCAACTTCGCCACCAGCTGTAATATAATCACCAATACTGACTTCCTGGAAACCAATCTCCTCTATAGCTCTAGTATCTACTCCCTCAAACCTTCCACACAGTATAACAATTTGATCAATTTTAGAAAATTCTATTAAATCAGTTTGTTTTAAAGTCTTTCCTACCGGACTCATATAAATCAAGTAGCTAGGCTTATTAGAAATCTTGTCAATAAAGTTAACCGCTTTTTCAACTACATCAGGTCTAATGATCATTCCCGGCCCACCTCCGAAAGGTATATCATCAATGCTGTTTCTTTCATCATAACCAAAATCATGAAGATTTATTGTTTCTAAAAACCATTTTTTGTCCTTTAAAGCTTTGCCAATAATAGAATGACCAAGAACTCCTGGGAACATTTCTGGATATGCGGTTAGTATTTTTACAGAGAACATTTATTTTAAAATTCCCTTAATTGGATTAACTATTACAAGTTTCTTTTTTAGATCTACTTTTACAATGTTGTCTTCATTCATTGGAATGTAAAAACTTCTATTGTTGTATTTTTTAATTTTAATTAAATCACCAGCGCCAAAATTATCTATATTAATTATATTGCCTAATAAAATATTTTTTGGTGTTTTGACTTCACAGTTGATCAAATCAAAAATATAAAATTGATTTTTTTTATTTTTTGGTAAATGATTTATATCAAAAAAAATTTTTTTACCATTTAATTGTTCAGCACAATTAATAGAATTACATTTTTTTAATTTTCCAGTTAGTTTATTTTTATTAATTTTTAAATACTGAAAATCCCAAAACACATCTGCTTCATCTACTAAATATGAGCTTAAAGATTTAGATTTAAATTTGTTAAATTCAAAATTATGCATAATAATTTTAATTTCCCCCCTCAAACCAACAGGTTTGCTAAAAGTGCCAATATGGAATAACTGTTTTTTTTTCACCAATTAAATTAGAAGAATTCTTCCTATTTATCCTTTTTTTCTTTTGCTTCTTCCTTAGGTTTTTCTTCAGCAGGTTTTTCTTCTTTGACTTCTTTTGCTTCTTCCTTAGGTTTTTCTTCAGCAGGTTTTTCTTCTTTTTTCTTTGGTAAATGTTTTTTTGTTTTTTCTGTAATTATAGGCTTATCTATAAGATTTATATTACTTAAAAATATTTTTACTCTATCGCTTGGTTGTGCTCCTTTTGCAATCCAGTCTTTGGCTTTATCTGCATCAAGTTTTATTCGTTCAGGATTATCCTTAGCTAACATAGGGTTATAAGTTCCAAGTTGATCTATAAATTTACCATCACGTGACCGTCTTGAATCTGCAACAACTATTCTATAAAAAGGGTGTTTCTTTGCTCCACCTCTTGATAATCTAATTCTAACTGGCATATATTTTCCTTTCTCAATTATTATAATTTGCTGGCAAATTTCCTTGTAGTTTCTGTAATAGGTCTCTAGGCATACCTCCTTTGCCCATTGATTTCATTTTTCTCATCATTTTTTTTGATTGAAGAAATTGTTTCAACAATTTGTTTACATCTTGAACTCTTGTTCCAGATCCGTTTGAAATTCTAATTTTTCTTGATGCTTTAATAATATCAGGATCTGCTCGTTCTTTTTTTGTCATTGAACTAATTATCGCAATTTGGTGGTTTATAACATCATCAGAAATTTTATTTTCTGCCATAAGTTTTTGAGCTTTTGAGATTCCTGGTAGCATCGACATAATGCCTGATATGCCCCCCATTTTCCCCATTTGTTTTAATTGACTGGCAAAATCTTCAAGATCAAATTTCCCTTTTGACATTTTTTTTGCCAAATCTTCCATTTCTTTTTTATCAATATTTTCAGATGCCTTTTCAACCAATGAGACAATATCGCCCATACCTAAAATTCTATTGGCAATTCTTTCTGGGTGAAAGGATTCAAGTTGATCGATTTTTTCTCCAGTTCCAATAAATTTTATAGGCGCTCCAGTAATTGATTTGATTGACAAGGCGGCGCCTCCTCTTCCATCACCATCAACACGTGTTAAAATCGATGAAGTAATTGAAACAGTTTTATTAAACCTTTTTGCAATATTTGCGGCGTCTTGTCCGGTAAGAGAATCAGCTACCAATATTGTTTCTTGGGGTTTAAGTTTTTGTGAAATGGTCTTTAGTTCTTCCATCATCTTATCATCAACAACCTGACGACCCGCGGTATCAAAAAGTAAAATATCAAATAAGTTTTTTTCAGCATATTTAATAGACTCTAACGTTATTTCTTCTACAGATTGAGAATTTTGATGATCAAAAAATTCAACATTAATTTGTTTTCCTAAAACTTGCAATTGTTCTTGAGCTGCTGGTCGATAAATGTCAGCTGAAACTAATAAGATTTTTTTCTTTGAATCTTTTTTTATAAAATTAGCAACTTTAGCAATAGTAGTTGTTTTGCCAGATCCTTGTAAACCGCAAAATAATATTTTTGTTATTCCGGTTTTCGCAATATTCAAGGACTCATTATTCATTCCCAATATTTTAATCAACTCCTCTTGAACAAGTTTGATGATCATTTGATCGGGTTTGATGGACTTTAAAACTTCTTTTCCAACAATATTCGATTTAATGTTATCGATAAAATCTTTTACTACACTTAGTGCTACATCCGCTTCTAATAAAGCAATTCGTATTTCCCTTAAGGTAATATCAAGGTCATCTTCTGAAATTGTCGCTCTACCAGCTATAGATTTAACAATCTTTTCTAACTTTTCATTTAACGTTCCAAACATATATCTCCAATACATCGCTGCACCAGGGCACGATACTCGTGGGCTGGTGGACCTATCTTTGCTTTGATAAGTTTATAAAATCACAATTAAGGAATTTCAAATGAGCCATATTAAAATAGAAGGACAAAGTCAAGGAAAGAGCGCAAATAGAGTTTTTGGTGGAAATCTATATAATAATAGCCATATAAGAAAAATATGCAAAATATAGATTTTATTAAGATGCATGGGTTGGGCAATGATTTTGTTATTGTTGACAGGCGCATCAATAATATTGAAATCTCAAAAGAATTAATTAACAAATTAAGCGATAGAAAAAGCGGTGCTGGATGTGATCAATTGATTACAATTAATCACAGTTCTTCCAATGACTATGACGCTTACATTAAAATATATAATCCCGAAGGTGACAGTGCTGAAGCATGTGGAAACGGCACTAGATGTGTTGCTAAATTATTATTTGAAGAAAAAAATAATTCTGAATTGATAATTAAGTCAGATGCTGGAACGCTAACTGCAAAAAAGAATGATGAAAAAAATATCAGTGTTAATTTGGGGAGGCTTTCACATCATTGGCAAGATATTCCATTAATAAAAAAAGTAAATACTTTGAATATGCCAATTAATATAGATGGTTTTTCTTCTGGTGTTGCAGTTAACATTGGTAACCCGCACATTGTGTTTTTTGGAAATAATATAAATAAAATAGACTTATCATCTATAGGTCCAAGTATAGAAAATAATGAATTATTTCCAAAGAAAACAAATGTTGAAATAATTGAGATATTAAATGAAGGCAAGATTAGAATGCGCGTTTGGGAAAGAGGTGCCGGCATCACTCAAGCTTGCGGCAGTGGTGCTTGTGCTGCTGTTTATGCTGGAAAATTGAAAGAATTATTAAAAGACGAAGTAGAGGTAGAATTCGAAAAAGGATCTTTATTAATTAATATTGAAAATAACAATGCAATAATGACAGGGCCGGCTGAGATTAGTTTCCGTGGAAAAATGGAAATATAATCGAATTAATGCGAAAAGAAAAACTTAATATTATCAATCTTGGTTGCCGATTAAATATATGCGAAGGAGAAGTAATAAAATCACTAGCATCAAAAAATGAATTAGATAATTTTACTATTATTAATTCATGCGCTGTTACTCAAAAGGCAGAAAAAAAAGTAAATTACGAAATTAGAAAAACAAAAAAAAAATTCCCAAATAAAAAAATTGTACTTACTGGATGTGCTGCACAAATTAGCCCACAAAAATATTCTGCGATGGAAGAGATTGATTATGTTATTGGCAATAATGAAAAATTAAACTCTAAAACATGGTCAAATATTAAAAAATCTAAATCTGTTCAGGTTAGAGATATTTTTGAAAATAATGATATCTCCCATCATTTGATCGAAGGATTTGAAGGAAAAGCTAGAGCCTTTATTGAAATTCAACAAGGCTGCGATCATCGTTGTACCTTTTGTATTATTCCTTTTGGACGTGGAAACAATCGCAGTATTCCTGTGAATGTTATAATTAATAGAATTAAATTACTCGTCCAAAATGGTTATAAAGAAGTAGTTTTAACAGGGGTTGACATTACAGATTATGGCAAAGACCTACCAGGAGGGCCTAATTTATTCCAATTAGTTAAGAGAATTTTAAGTCTTGTACCTGAGCTTAAACAATTGCGTTTTTCTTCAATTGATTGTGCAGAAATATCTTCTGATTTTTGGCCGTTATTAGAAAATCATAGAGTGATGCCTCATTTTCACTTAAGTCTTCAAGCTGGAAATGATTTAATATTAAAAAGAATGAAACGTAGACATACTAGAAAACAAGCTATTGAATTTTGTCATAAAGTTAAAAAAATAAGAAGCGATGTTGTCTTTGGAGCTGACATAATTGCTGGTTTTCCTACAGAAACAGATGTGATGTTTAAAGAATCAATTAAATTAATTGATGAATGCAATTTGACACACTTACATATTTTTCCTTTCTCTCCAAGACGATCCACCCCGGCGGCTTCTATGCCTCAGATTTCTAATGAAGTTAGAAAAAATCGGGCAAAAATATTAAGAGATTGTGGTAATAAAAATTTAGTAAAATATTTAAATCAACAAATTGGAAGAAAAGCTACTGTACTTGTTGAAGAAGTTGATCCGACAGGATCTTATGGCAAATCTCAACATTTTACAAAAATACATATCGACAAAGAGTTGCCCAAAGGATTGATCGTAAATTGTAAAATTTATAAAATGAATGAAAACATATTGAAGGCAAAGTTAATCTAAAACGACAATGAATATTTTTAATAAATTCCGTTCTGGCTTAATAAAAACATCAAACTTTCTTACTTCTAATATTGTTCATTCAATTACATCTAAAAAAATTAATCCTGAAATAATTCAAGATATTGAAACGACTCTTATTTCAGCTGATTTAGGTTTGGAGGTTACTAATCACTTAATTAGTAAAATCAAAGCTACTAAAATTAACGATCATATAGATTCAACATTTATTCTTAAATTATTATCCAATGAAATTTCTCAGATTTTATTAGAAAGAGAAGAAAATATAATTAAAACCGACGATATCTTACCCATCATATTTTTATTTATTGGCGTTAATGGAAGTGGTAAAACAACAACTATAGGTAAATTAATTAAAAAAATTGGAAATAATAAAAAAATCCTTGTAGCTGCTTGTGATACATTTAGAGCAGCAGCAATTGATCAATTAAGTGAATGGTCAAAAAGTCAAGGTGCGGATTTTTTTCAAGGATCAATCAATCAAGATCCTGCTAGTGTTGCGTATAGTGCTTGTGAAAAGATAAAAAATGAAAGATATGATTATTTAATTATCGACACAGCAGGAAGATTATCTAATAATAAAAATTTGTTAAATCAGTTAATAAAAATTAAGTCAGTAACAAATAAATCAGCTATTAATTTAACAATCAAAACTATACTAGTTTTAGATGGTACTAATGGTTCAAATATGATTAACCAAGTAGAAACATTTGGTAAATCTTTAGATGTCACTGGATTAATCATCACTAAATTAGATGGTACAGCAAAAGGAGGAGCGCTGATTTCAATTGCAAAAAAATATCAAATCCCTATACATTTCGTAGGTCTTGGTGAAAAAGAAGATGACTTGCTTGAATTCAAAGCAAATGAATTTTCTCAATCATTATTAAATATAGAGAATTAATAAATGAAAAGTATTTTTAAACTATTAATTGACATAGGTCCTTTGGCTGTATTTTTCGTTTTTTATACACGTAGCGATTTAAAAACAGCAATTTTACCATTCATGATTGCCACGATTATTGCAGTTCTTTTTTCTTATATCATAGAAAAGAAAATACCTATTATGCCAACTGTAGGAGCGGCAATTATATTAATCTTTGGCGGTTTAACAATTTATTTTGACAATGAAACTTTTTTTAAAATGAAACCAACAATTATCAATCTTTTATTTGCTGGAATTTTATATGGAGGTATTGTTGTCAACAAATCACTTCTGCGCTATCTTTTAGGAGCCGCACTTAAACTTCAAGATGAAGGATGGAATATATTAACAAAAAGATGGATAGGTTTTTTTATTGCTCTTGCCATTCTAAATGAAATTGTGTGGCGAACACAAACAACTGATATTTGGGTTAATTTTAAAGTATTTGGAATTTTGCCCATAACCTTTATTTTCACTCTTACGCAGTTTTCAACAATAAAAAAATATCAAGTTGAAGATTAGGATATTTTATTTTCTTTAAGCGCTTTTACCCCAGGAGATTTATTTCCTTCTAGCCACTCTAAAAATGCTCCTCCAGCTTTAGATATGTATGAAAACCCTTCTTCTGATTTTGCCATTTTAATGGCTGAAATTGTGTCGCCTCCACCTGCAAGTGTAATAATGTTTCGCAATTTCGCATTTTTTTTTATTGTATTAGCAATTTCAATAGTGGAATAATTAAAAGGTTTGTACTCAAAAGCCCCCAGAGGACCGTTCCATAAAATCATATTTGAACTCAATATAGTTTTTGTAATCATCTGTATTGTTTTGTTTCCGATATCAAGTATCATCTGATCTGACAAAATATCATCAATATCTGAATGCCTAATATTAACTGAATCATTCAGATCATTAGAACAAACAACATCAATGGGAAGAGTGATATTGCAATTATAATTTATTGCTTTTTTCAATATCTTATTCGCAATCTCTATCAATTCTTTTTCAACTAACGATTTTCCAACATTAAAACCTTTTGCAAGGAGAAAAGTATTGGCCATTGCCCCACCAATAACGATGTTATCAAAATACTCTATTAGGTTGTGAATTAACTCTGTCTTTGTTGATATTTTTGAACCGCCAAGAATTGCTGTATTAGGTTTTTGAGGATTTTTGAAAAATATTTCAAGATTATTAATTTCATCCAATAGACTATCACCTGCTACTGACGGCAGATAGTGGGTTATGCCAACTATGGACGCATGTTGTCTGTGTGAAGCTGAAAAGGCATCATTGACATAAACATCAAAATTTTTTGCAAGTTCTTTTGCAAAATTCATATCATTTTTTTCTTCACCTTCATAAAATCTAATATTTTCTAAAAGACAAACATCGCCAAAGCTCATTTTTTTTATTTTTTCTTCAATATATTGGTCATTAAATGCTTTAATAAAATGAATTTTTTTTATTTCAAATTCTTTGACAAGTACTGAACACATAAATTCAAGTGAAAATTTTTTGTTGTATTTTCCCTTGGGTCTGCCAAAATGAGATAATAAAAAAATTTTATTTTTTCCTTTAATCAACTTATGAATAGAGGACTTAATAGATATTATTCTTGATTTTTCAGTGATAAAACCGTTTACAACTGGAACATTGAGATCAGCCCTAAAAAGAACATTTTTTTTCTTAATGTTGTAATTATTAACAGTTTTCATCAAATTTATAGTCTTTTATAGCAATAAAAATCAATCTTTAGTGTTTTTAAAGAAAAAATATGATTTTTTCATTTAAATTCTACCATATTTAGTATATTAGAACTTTCCCAAGATACTATATATTGATAACTGATAAGGATAAAAAATGCCTTGGAATGATGATAATGTTTCTCGATTAAGAAATCTCTGGGATCAAGGGCTTCCGACTGCTCAAATTGGCAAATTACTAGGTTTTACAAAAAATGCTGTTGTTGGAAAAGCGCATCGAATTGGCCTTGAAAGAAGACCTTCTCCTATAAGAAGAACAGCTGTTAAGCCTGATAGAAAAAAAGCTCGTTCGCCTGTAATACCAAAATTAAATTTTGAGGATAATTCTGTTGAACAAAAAGAGGTTTGGATCCCTAAGAACAAATTCCATCCTACAGCGAAAAATTTTTTTTATATTAATAATAAAAGAGGATGTGAGTGGCCAGAAGGACATCCTGATGAACCTGAATTTCATTTCTGTGGCAAAGAAAGATTAGAAGATAAGCCTTACTGTTTAAACCATTGTGCAGTAGCTTATGTTTTTCCTGAAAAAGAAGAAAACAAAACAAATCAGAATAAGGTGGTTTAAATTTTCATAACAACATAAACAAATCTACAATGTTGTGGTTATATTAGTCAATTTAAGTTCTCTGATATTTATTAGGAATAATTTAAGGTATTTTTTTTGAAGTAATTTATTTTATAATGTTAGTTCTCTATCATTATTTAATATAACTGTGCGATATATTATGAAAATAGTATTGTAAATAAAAAATATTTTTTATATCTTTAAATATAACCTAAGGATATAAAAAAATCCGATCTAAATGATAAAAAATATTATAATTGTTGGTGTAGGAAATATCGGTTTTAGGCACTTAGAAAGTTTGTTAAAAATTAAGAGAAAGTTAAGAGTCATTGTATGTGATCAAAGTACTTATCAATTAAAAAAAACTAAAGAAAAAATTACTATAATTAACAAAAAAAAACATTGTGTTGAATTTTACAAAAAAATTGACTCATTTCAATTTTCTTTTGATTTGGCTATTGTGGCTACACCTGCTGATGTTAGAAAAGAAGTTATAAGTAAATTAATACAAAAGAATAAAATTAGAAATTTAATTATAGAGAAGATTGCTTTTAATAAATTAACTGAATATAGATTTGCGCTAAATCAAATAAGAAAAAAAAATATCAAAGCATATGTCAACTTTCCACGAAGAGAGATGGATTCCTATAAAGATTTAAAACAAAAAATTATAAAATTAAAAAATTTTGTAATTTCAAATATTGGTTTTAATTGGGGTTTGGCATCAAATTCATTACATATGCTAGATTTATTATCATATTTTTCAAATGAAAGAATATTTGTTTTAAATTCAAGTTTATCAAATAAAATTTTCAAATCTAGTAGAAATAGATTTATGGAATTTAAAGGTATTTTAAGATTTCTAACAAAGAAGCAAAACCTTCTTTTGCTTGAAGATATAGATATTAAAATGAATGATAAAAAATTGTTAGGCGGTATAAAAATTGAAACTGAAAAAAAGGATTTCATAATTTATGAAGATAAACATCAATTATTAGAAATAATAAAAAATAAAAATAATTTAACTATTAAAAAACATAGATTTGAATTCTTGTTACAAAGTAAAATGACAAAAAAGGTAGTAGAGAATATTTTTTTAAAAAAGAAAGTAAATCTTCCAACTTTAGAGGACTCATACCAAAATCACAAAATTTTTATTAACATTTTAAAAATTCATTTAAAAAAAATTAGTAAAAAAAATCAATTAATGATTACATAATTATTCCAATAATAATTTTATAGAAATAAAACCCGAAGTAAGCGTCTTAAAAGTTATACAAATTAGTAAAACGAATTTAATGCTTACAATATGCTGGTTTTTATGAGCAAATGCAAATGTTTAAAAAATTATTAATCACAAAAAAAAATATATGGCCATCTCAAGATATAAAATCTTCTTTACAAACTATGAAAGTAGCAAAAAATTTACTGAAATAAAATGTATTATAATGTTTTTTTAATAGGATTGGGAAATATTGGATTTAGACATTTACAAGCTTTAATGAAACTGAATAAAAAAGCAAATATATTTTTAATTGAAAATAATTCTAATAATTTAAAACAAGTTAAAAAAAAAATTATTAATAATAATAAAAAACTTAAATTGT
>Ga0187827_10007080_pt1 | contig 12580 bp, 14 predicted proteins | sample ETNtaG_39_FD_167969 | JGI IMG/M metagenome (GOLD analysis project Ga0187827, IMG submission 167969) | Marine microbial and viral communities from oxygen minimum zone, Eastern Pacific Ocean - ETNP2014_SV_150_PacBio MetaG (Illumina Assembly) | ecosystem: Environmental > Aquatic > Marine > Hypoxic... | reverse complement strand
ATGATTAAGTCAAGTTGTTTCTTTTGAAGCTTTTGTTTGGCGTTGGCGACTAGGTCCTCACTTTCTGCGGCAAACCCGACCCTCAGGAAATTACCTTTTACCTCCGCCAGTATATCCGGCGTCCTGACCAGCTCCAATCTCATGTCGGGAGTTTCTTTCTTTATCTTGTTCTTGGTGACGTCTTTGGGCTGGTAGTCAGCGACCGCCGCCGCCATAATCAGGGCATTGGCCTTGGCCGCCGCCTTGGCCACCGCCTTTTTCATCTGGTTCGCCGTCTGGACCTGGACCACCACTATGCCCATCGGTTCCGGTAAAGACGTGGGGGCGCTGATTAGGGTGACTGTAGCGACTCTATCCCGGGCGGCTTCCGCTACAGCATAGCCCATCTTGCCGGAGGAGCGGTTCCCGATGTGGCGGACGGGGTCAATGGGTTCCTGGGTGCCGCCGGCGGTGACTACGATGCGTTTGCCAGGTAAATCGTCTTTTCGTCTCAGTACTTGTTTTATGGTGCCAATGATGGTCTCGGTATCGGCCAGTCGGCCCCAGCCCGCTTTACCTGAAGCTAGGTGGCCGTAGCCGGGCTCCACAATGGTAAAGCCCCTAGCTTTGAGCTTGGCTAGGTTATTCTGGGTAATGGAGTTTTGCAGCATGGTAGCGTGCATCGCCGGCGTAATGATAACCGGGGCATTGGTCGCCAGTACGGTGCAGGTTAGTATATCATCGGTAATGCCGGTAGCTAGTTTGGCGATAGTGTTGGCTGTTGCCGGGGTAATCACCACCACGTTGGCTGCCTCGGCTAGGGCGGTATGCTCAAGGCTGTACTCTGTCGCCGGCTCGAACATATCGGTGATTACTGGCCGGCCGGTTAGGCTACGTAAGGTGAGAGGGGTGATGAACTTGGTGGCCGATTCGGTCATCACTACTTCAACTCTGGCTCCCGCCTGAGTTAGCTGACTAGCGATGTTAGCTGCCTTGTAGGCAGCGATGCTTCCGGTTATTCCTAGGACTACCGTTTTTTTAGCTAGCATTATTGTCTCCCTAAGGGAAAGCTTATTTCTCGGGCTGTGTTTGGTTCATCAGGTAGATGAGCTGTAGTCCAATCAATGTTAAATCGGGATTAATCTTGTCGATGACTTTGGTTTCTTGCGCCACGAGCTCGGCATCACCTCCGGTGACTACCACCAGCGCTTTTCCGCCCAGCTCCTTTCGCAGGCGGGTTACGATGCCTTCAATTAGGCCGACATAGCCAAAAATAAGACCGGATTGTATCGCCGAGATGGTGTTGGTGCCGATAGTCTGTTTGGGGCGGACCAGTTCCACGCGAGGTAACATGGCCGCCCGCGTGAACATGGCTTCGGCCGCCGTTTTTATCCCCGGGGCAATAGCGCCGCCGAGGTAATCGCCTTCTCGAGAGACGGTGTCAAAGGTGGTGGCCGTGCCAAGGTCGGTGATAATCACCGGGCCGCCATAAAGGTGGTGGGCGGCGGCGGCATTGACGATACGGTCTGCGCCGACCTCCTTGGGATTGTCCATGCGGATGCGTACCCCGGTCTTGACGCCCGCGCCGACCACCAGCGGTGCGATTTGAAAATACTTCTGGGATAGTTCCTCAAAGGTGGTAATCAATGGCGGGACGACGCTGCACAGGACCACCTCTTTAATATCGGATGTTGCCAGGTTCTGGTGGCGTAGTAGGTTGAGTAGGGTAGCGGCATACTCATCGGCCATGCGGTGAATACCGGTGGCCATATGCCAGGTAGCTCGGAGTTCCTCTCTTTCAAAGACGCCCAGTGTGATGTCCGTATTCCCAATGTCAATGGCTAGTAACATGACACCTCTATTTATATTTTACCTCAAAGTAATCTTTATTGTTTAACCCCGTCTAAAACACCCCTTGTGACATTTACTTCTTTACAAAGGAGAGTATAGATTGCGGAAGTGGTCATTAAATCAGGCGCTCTCTTTTAGTTTTTTTATCGTCATAGGTAGTGCTGGCAGCAGGTCAGTGGCAATCATGCCGGTATTGCCGATGGTGTCCTTGACCATCTCACCGGCTTTACCGTGAAGGTGGACACCGAGAGCCGCCGCGTCAAAAAGTGGGAGTCCTTGGGCCACTAGTCCGGCGATAGCTCCAGTAAGCACGTCTCCAGTGCCGGCTGATGCCAGTCCGGGATTGGCAATGGGGCTAACCCGACTGTGACCGTTGGGCGCGGCAATAACGGTATAGGCACCTTTCAGGACAATGTTTTTACGCCACTCGATGGCGAACTTTCGGGCGATGCCTATTCTATTTGATTGTATCCCCTCTACCGACAGCCCGCTCAACCTCGCCATTTCACCTGGGTGTGGGGTGAGTATGGCATTATCGGGTAGCCGCTGCCACCAGTTGGGGATGGTGGCCAGGGCATTAAGCGCGTCGGCGTCAAGGACGAGGGCGGGTATTTTTTTGCGGAGGAGTACCGAGCGGACAAACTGGGTGGTGGACGTGATCTGGCCTAGGCCGCAGCCCATAAGTAGGACTTGATAGTCGTTTAACTGCTGCCCGATAATCTCGGCGGCATGAGGAGCAATAATGCCAGGCTGGGATTCAGGTAGGGGGAGATAGGTCGTCTCGGTTAGCTTGGCTGCCAGAATAGGCTGCAGGCCGGTAGCGATGGCCAGGGTGACTAGTCCGGCGCCAATTCGTATGGCACCACTACAAGCCAGATAGGCGGCGCCGATGTAGTTAATTGAGCCGGCCGCCACCAGTACCCGGCCGAAGCTGCCTTTATTGGCATTGAGGGGACGTTCGGGAAGGACGATCCTGGCCCACTCGTCGGTGATAAGCTCTGTGGTTACCGGGTCCGCTAGATGGCCGGGTATGCCGATGTCGGCAACGGTTAATGTACCCACTCTTTCCGCCCCGGGGAAGTTGAATAAGCCTAGCTTGGGGAAACCGAGGGTGATGGTGTGGTCAGCGTGGAGGCAGGCCGGGTCCACGGCACCGTTATCGGCATTAAGTCCGGAAGGTAAATCGACGGCCATAACACGGAGACCGACGGTGTTATTTCTGGCCCGGGCCACTCTATCCAGTATTTCCCGAGGAGTGCCCTGAAGCGGGCGAACCTTGCCGGTGCCGAAGAGAGCGTCAATAACGTAGTTAGTTGACGAAAGTAGCTCGTCAAATTTAACCAGCTCTTCATCTTGGGCGGCCTCGAGGTAGTTAATATCGCGCTGCCGTATCGACTCAAGGTTAAGGTCTTCCTTCCTCTGGTGGCAGAGGTAGATGCTGATCTTGGCTCCCCAGTCGTGAAGGTGGCGGGCAGCCACTAGTCCGTCCCCGCCGTTGTTCCCGGGGCCAATCAAGAATAGGATGTGTTGCCGGTCGGTTGTCCCCAGGATACGCCCGATTTCTTCGGCAACGGCTTTACCGGCATTTTCCATAAGCTCACTGGTGGGCAAACCGATCCGGGCGCATTCCTGCTCTATCTGACGCATCTGCTCACTGATAACGATTTTCATGGTAAAATACCCGTTTGTACTTAATTGAGTGTAGCAATATCCGGAGCCATGGTCAAGACAGGTCCATAAAAGTCTACGGAAACCGGTTGCGGTAGAAGATGTCTTTCAGGTTCCTCTTGGGAATATGACGTACACCTTGGTGGTCTCTCCAGAGTCTGACGGAACCAGCGGCGGCCTCCACCACCGGGCTTTCGTCAGGGAAGCCCAGCGCTAGCATCAGGGCAATCTCGTATTTGGCAGGGATATTCAGAGTCTGTCTCAGTACTCGTTCTTGATAGGAAAGTATGGCGCAGGTGCCTAAACCATGTTCTAGAGCCACCAACATTATGTTTTCTGCCGCCATGCCGACATCATAAATTGTTGTCTTCCTGACACCGCCAAGTTCATTTTCTGAAGTACTGTTTACTAGGGTGATAATGTAAGCTCTGGGCCGGCGCCCCGGCGGTGGCGTGGCGAACCAGAGTCTGACGGTGTCAAAGACCTGAGGGAGCAGCGGTTCGTCGTCAACTATGATGTACTCGCAGGGCTGGCGGTTACGGGTGCTCGGCGCTAGTCGGGCGGCGTCGACGCATTTCTCTAGCATATCGTAGGGCACTGCTATGTCTTTGAACTCTCTGATTGACCGCCTTTTATTAACTGCCTCGGATACTTCCATATAAGTTTCTCCCTCTCTGGTTGTTTTAACAGAATTTATTAAGTGTTTGGGTCATAGTCACCCAATGGGTTCCCTTCCAATAGACGCGGTGGCAGGTCGGGCATTCCATGTACTGACTTTGTGTCCGGAAAACATAAGGTGGCACCCGGCCCTTGATCTCTTCTTGGCCCATTTCCTCCAGAGTCTGGTTGCATTCCAGACAAATGGCGAAAGGTCGGAATTGGCAGTCTAGGTTTAGAGTGTCTATCACCTGCCGGATTTGTGCTTCCGGCTCGTCGCTGTTAATCAGGATGGCTTTGAGTCGCTCGCTGGTGATTATGCCTCTCTGTATAATCTGGGTGTCTCGGGTCAGTATCAGTCGGCTTTCCGCTAGGGCAATGGCAACCAGATGGGCGTCATCACGGCCGTCGAAGAAAACGGTGTCATAGCCTATCATTCTCAGCCACCGGCCCAACTTACCCACGTTGTGGTTACTGGTGAATTTGAGGTTACCTGCCAACTATTTCTCCTTAATGCCACTCGCTTCACCTGAGTCAGGTATGGCAGTCGGGACATTCTAATATGAACCAGTAAATATTTTTCCCGTGCTGCGGATAGTGCCCTGCTCGTTCCTACTTTTCCACCCAGACCTCGATGCTATGCCTCTTCGTGTACTGTAAATCATTAATCACCTGCGTATGGTATGAGACGCCGTTGACGATGTGGATATTGGTAAAACCTCTCAGCCATTGGCAGGGGAAGTCGGTGTATTCAAAGCACCAGGTTACCCGGTACTCGTGAGCGTACTGGCGAAAGCCGCGCCGGCAGTCCACATAAATGGACATCATTCTATCTGATTGGCAGCCTTCAATATGTACATCTTCGACAGGAATACCTAATTCTTGGAGCCGTTTTTCCAGTTCCGCAATATTATTTTCACTGTGGGTAATGTAGCTTGGGCAGGTCTCGTAATAAAGCTCGCAGATACCGACCAGTTTTTGTGTGTTTGGCTTCACTGGCACAAGGCCTCCTTAATTTTATAAGCTGAGCCGCTGGCCCTCGTAGGCCAAGGTAATTGAAGCCTTCAGCTCTTCCGCCAGCCGGGCTATTTCGATGACTATCTCTTCTTCCTGTCTGGGGTTCATATGTACGGTGACTATCGGTGGTAGGTGACCTTTAACCTTTCTGAAGGAGATTAGTTCCTCCCGGAGTAGGCTGGGGGTGAGGTGCCGCATCTTGCGTCCGAATTCTTCATACCGGTCCGGGGCGGTAACCTCGATGATAAGCAGCTGGGGCGATACCTGCGGCCAGCATTCCGCTAGGCCCGGTCCGGTGTCCCCGGTGTAGAATAATATTTTACCATCCGGTGAGGTAATCTGGTAGCCCACCGTGGGTACGGAGTGGTTTACCGGAACGGGTAGAACGACGTAGCCGGCAATTGATACGGGTTTACCGGGCTCGATTATGGTGAAATTAAGGTGCGGGTTATCTTCTGGCTTTTCCAGGAACCTGGCGTAAACGGTACCGTTCAACAGGTGAGTCGTCAGGGCATCGCGGACCGCCCGGGTTGAATAGATATTGAACTTGGTCTCATAGAGGAGGGCGTTCATGCCCATCGCTGGGATGTCCCTGATATGGTCATAGTGCTGGTGGGTGAGTAGGATTGCCTTGAGCTTTTGCTGATCGGTAAATGAGAGGCTGGAGGTTAATCCGCCGGTGTCCATGACCAAGACATCGTCAATTAGCAGGCTGACGAGCTTGGTATTGGTTGATTCGCAGTTATGCGCGCCTAGAATCCGAATTTTCATTTTTAGTTACCTTGTTTAATTTGAAATAAGGAAGGGATTAAAATTCGTCTTTTCGTCATAGGTGTCAATCATCTCTTTTTTCTTCAGGAAGTTTACGATGGCGTAGGTGAACGGAGTGGCTGCGGTTTCAATAACCGTCTTGGTTAGCCAGTGGTAGAGCATCATTATCGGCACGAAGGACGGGGTGCCGATGAAGGCCAGAGTAATAAAGATTGAGGTATCCAGTCCTTGTCCCAGTATGGTGGAGCCGATGGTGCGACTCCATAGCCAACGGCCGCGGGTTAATATTTTCATCTTGGCCAGGACAAAAGAGTTGACAAACTCACCAACGAGATAGCCGGAAAAGGAGGCGGCCAGTAGCCTGGGGGTGTAGCCCAGAATGCTCTCGTAGGCTTCTTGTTTCTCCCAGAAAGGGGCCGGGGGTAATATCTGTCCTACCCAGGCGAAGATGACGAAAATCAGGTTACAGATGAAGCCGAGCCAGATAACCTTTCTGGTCATACGGTAGCCATAGACCTCGGTGAGGATATCGCCGAAGATATAGCTTAAAGGGAAAATAAATATGGCGGCCGGCAGAATTACAGAGCCGAGGCTTACCACCTTGACGGCAATGACATTAGCAGTGATAAGGCAGGTGACAAAAATAGTGGTGATAATCACCAATCGGTGCGTGATGTTCATAGTAAAGCTTCTGGTCGGCCTTGGCTACATCAAATGCTTGCTGCGGAAGAAGAGGAGCATACCGACGATGATAACCGTCATGATGAGGAAGACAAAGCCGAGGGAGTAGGGAGAGTTGGCGAAAGGAAGTCTCTCGATATTCATTCCGTAGAGGCTGGCGACGACCGTGATGGGGAGGAGGATGGTGGCGATGACCGTTAGCATCCGCATGACCTCATTGGTACGGTTGGAAGCCAAGGAATCGTAGGTGTCATTTAGCCCTTCAATTACCTCTTTATATTCATCTAGGGCGTCCCAGATTTTATCCACGTGGTCAACCATGTCGCCGAAGTAGACCGCCAAGTCCATTCGGGTAAAGCGGCTGATTTTGGGCTCCAAGCCGCCGATAACGGCTCGCATCGGCCAGATTATGCGGCGGAAGGAAATAATATCGCGTCGGAGTACCGAAATTTCTCTTATGGCCCCGCGTACTTCGTCGGAAGAAAAGATGTTATCTTCCACCTCTTCGATGTGGTCGACAATCCGGTTTAGTACTGGGAAACAGTAATCCACCAGCCGGTCGATTATGCGGTAGAGGAGGTAGGCAGAGCCCTGGCTGAAGTTCTCCTCTCGCGGTTCCTTGTTAAGCTGACAGTCGCGGAACAGCTTGACCAGTGGCTTGAGGTCGCCTTTGTGCAGGGTAATCAGGTAGTTCCCGCTGATGAATACCGATAGCTGGCTAGGGTTGGTTACCCGGACTTCCTTGTTGAAGACCGGAAAGTGGAAGACCAGGAACAGGTATTCCGGGTATTCATCTATCTTGGACCGCTGTACCCGGCTGAGGCAGTCGTCTAGGTCTAGAGGGTGAAAGGGATAGTTCTGGGATAGGTATTCTGTCTCGTGTTCTGTGGGGCGCTCAATGTTGACCCAGGTCAGGTCACCCCAAGTAAGCGATTCCACCCTCAGCTGTTTTTCTTTTTCCGGCTGTTTTCCTTTTTTTCTGAGTCTGGCAACGGCCATAGCGCCCCCTCATGACCGGGGTTTATCACCTGTCTTTCGAAAGACAGGGTATATTGCATTCTACCATAATCTCCTAGAAAATAAACAGACCGGCGCCACCGCTGATTTCAATCGCCTCACCAGTGATGTAGCTTGACTCCTCAGAGGCTAAAAACGCTAGGACGTTACTCAGCTCCTGAGGGTCTCCCGCCCGGCGTAGGGCTATGCTTTTGATAATGCGTTCTTGGAACTCAGGGGCTACTTCATTGAAGCTGCCGCTGTCAAAGACTCCGAGTACCAAGGCGTTGCAGGTAACCCCTTTACGGGATCCTTCTAGGGCCGCCGTTTTGGTGAGGCCGATGAGACCAGCCTTGGTAGCGGCGTAGCTGCATTGCCCCATACCGCCCATGGTGCCGGTAATGGACGAGATATTGATGATGCGGCCCCAGCCTCGCTCTGTCATACCGGGCATACAGCATTTGATGGTGTTAAAGGCCCCGGTCAGATTGACGCTCAGGTCGTGGTCCCAGTCTTTCTTGTCCGTCTTGGCGATGGTAACCGCCCGCACGATGCCGAAAGCGGCGTTATTGACTAGTATGTCAAGCGGTCCCAGCGTGGCCTCTGCTTTTTCAATACCCGCTTGGACATCGGTCAGGTCGGTCAGGTCCATCTTGAGAGCGATCGCCTTTTCTCCCATGCCATGAATTTCTTTAACCACCTCTTCCGCTTTCTCTAGATGACTATGGCCGGTAACGGCCACTCGGCAGCCGGCTCTACCTAGGGTTAGGCAGTGCACCCTACCCAGCCCGCCGGAGCCGCCCGTGACTAGGGCTACTTTACCTTTAATGCTCATGCTTACTTTCTCCTTTTCTTTACGGAGTTTATTTATAGTCGTAGAACCCTTTGCCAGTCTTGCGCCCGAGCCAGCCGGCGGCGACCATCTTGGCCAGTAGTACGGGTGGAGCAAACTGTGGGTCCTTGAATTCGTTATAGGTGCTGTTGGCGATAAAAAGGAGGGTATCTAGTCCGACGAGGTCACTCAGGGCGAGCGGCCCTATGGGATGGCCCAGACCTAATGTCAGGCCGGTGTCAATGTCCTCTCTGGTGGCCACGCCGTCTTCTAACATGCCGATGGCACTGAGCAACTGAGGCACTAGCAGGCGGTTGACGATGAAACAGGGAGCATCCCGGGCGATGATGGTGGTCTTTCCTAGGGACTGGCTGAAGTCCCGGCCGACTTTTACAGCCTCATCACTGGTGACGATGGTCCGGATAACCTCCATCAGTTTCATTACCGTCGCCGGATTGAAGAAGTGCAGTCCCAGCACCCTGTCCGGCCGGCCGGTGGCCATGGCCATCTCAATGATGGGCAGGCAAGAGGTGTTGGTGGCCAGTATGGTCTGCTTGGGGCAGACCCTGTCCAGCTCGGTAAATATCTTCTTTTTCAAATCTAGGTTCTCAATCGCCGCTTCTATTACCAAGGCGCAAGCACCGAAGTCTTTGAAGTCAATGGTGCCTTTGATGCGGGCTAGTGCTGCTTCTTTGTCTGCCAGAGTAATCCTCTCCTTTTCTATGCTTTTGGTTAGGGAAGAATTAATTGAAGCCAGACCCTTGTTTAAAAGCTCGTTATTTATTTCGGAGACGACCACCTGATAGCCTGATTGGGCGCTTATTTGGGCGATGTCACCACCCATCTGCCCACAACCGACCACGCCAACTATTTTAACTTCCATAGGGTTTCTTTCTCCCCGAGGTTATCTGGCTTTAAAGTCAGGGTTTCTCTTTTCGATGAAGGCTTTTGTTCCCTCGGTATAGTCCTCCGTGCTCATGAGGTAGGCTTCTAAATCGTTCTCCAGCTTTAGGCCAGCTTCTAGAGTCAGGCTGCTGCCTCTGATCATGGCTTTCTTGACGGCCCTTACCGCCAGTGGTCCTGCCTGACAGATGGTCTCTGCCCATTCCCGGGCAGTGTGCATTACCGCCTCGGGAGGGACCACCGTGTTTACCAGGCCAATGCGGTACGCTTCTTGGGCGTCAATGGTCTTCCCGGTAAGTAGCAACTCGGCCGCCTTGCACCGAGGGATCATTCTAGGGAGTCTCTGGGTGCCGCCCCATCCGGGTAATAGACCTAAGGTTACCTCAGGTACCCCGAAGCGGGCTTTCTCGGAAGCAATCCTGATGTCGCAGGCCAAGGCTACCTCCAGTCCGCCGCCTAACGCTAGGCCGTTGATGGCGGCAAGGAGCGGCTTCCATAGCTCCAGTCCGCGCATCGGGGTGGTGGGCAGCGCCCGTGGGCACTGCGGAAGGTTCTTTTGCAGGAAGGGCAGCATATCTTTAATATCCGCGCCGGCACAGAAAGCCCGGTCGCCGGTACCGGTAATGATGCCGACCCATAATTCATCGTCATCTCGGAAGGCTACCATCGCTTCGTGCAGTTCCCGGATTGCTTGGACGTTTATAGCGTTCATGGTATCCGGGCGGTTGATGGTAAAAATGGCGATTTTGCCTTCTTTATTAAACTCAATAAGGGCCACAGTAAACCTCTTCCTGTTTATTTTCAGCCTGTTGGTAGTCCAAAAGTTGCTCTTGATTTTAACAGAGGCTTACTCTACCGTCAAGATGGGATAGGGTTAAAAACTCTTCGCTACTCTGTTTAAGGATAGTGATGCTATAATAAACACTGTGGAGAAACTTAAATCCGGCGCGGAAAAATTAAGTTTGCAGCTTACGCCGGAACAACTTGAGCGGTTCCAGACCTATTATCAGGAATTGATAGACTGGAACCAGCGGCTGAACCTTACCCGCATTACTGACTATGAAGAGGGGCAGGTAAAGCACTTCCTTGATTCGCTCACGGTGGTTCTGGCGTTGAAACCGCCAGTGGACGGCGAAGGTCTACGTCTTATTGATGTCGGTACCGGGGCGGGCATGCCGGGAATCCCGCTCAAGATTTTACTGCCCGGTATCAGTCTGGTGCTGCTGGACGCCACCGCCAAAAAGGCTGCCTTTCTGCGGCACATCAGGCAAAAACTGGGACTGGATGACGTTGAAATTATAGTTGGCCGGGCGGAAGACGTTGCCCGTGAGGCTTTATACCGAGAGAAGTTTGGGCTGGTGCTTTCCCGGGCGGTGGCCAGCTTATCCACCCTTGTCGAATTAACGCTACCTTTTTGTGCTATTGACGGCCGCTTTATTGCCCAGAAAAAAGGAGGCGTTGACTCGGAAATAAACCGGGCGGCTCGAGCGATTGGCTTGTTGGGGGGAGAACTGCGGGAGGTGAGAAAAATTACCATTGAAGAATTTACCGACGAGCGTTGGCTGGTGGTCATTGATAAAGTATCGGTGACCCCTCCCCAATATCCCCGCCGCCCCGGCATACCGGCCAAAAAACCGCTTTTATAACCGATTGCCGGTTGCTAAAATGAAGAAGCAGTATTAGAATTAGAGTATAGTGAAAAAGTTAGAAGCTCTTGGTAGAGTGAGGAGGAAAATATGAAAACCGGAACGATGAAAGTTAAAATCGGCCTGGCCCAGATGCTGAAGGGCGGCGTGATTATGGACGTGGTCACTCCCGAACACGCTCGGATTGCCGAAGAGGCTGGTGCCTGTGCCGTGATGGCGCTAGAAAGAGTCCCCGCCGATATCCGGGCGGCCGGCGGCGTGGCCCGTATGGCTGACCCGACCGTCATTGAGAGCATTATGAAGACGGTTTCCATACCGGTAATGGCCAAGTGTCGTATCGGGCACTTCGTTGAAGCTCAGGCACTGGAAGCTCTCAGCGTGGACTACGTTGATGAGTCCGAGGTGCTTACCCCGGCCGATGAAAGCCATCACATCTGGAAACATGACTTTAAGATGCCCTTCGTCTGCGGCTGCCGTAATCTGGGGGAGGCCCTGCGTCGTATCGGTGAAGGGGCGGCCATGATCCGGACCAAAGGTGAAGCCGGTACCGGTAATATCGTGGAAGCGGTGAGACATATGCGGGCAGTGATGGACGGCATCAGTGAGCTGGTCAGAACGCCGCAGGAAGAGCTGATGGCCAAAGCTAAAGAGGTGGGCGCGCCTTTTGAGCTGGTTACCGAGATACATAAGACCGGGAAACTGCCGGTGGTGAACTTTGCCGCCGGCGGCGTAGCTACTCCGGCCGATGCCGCGCTGATGATGCAGCTGGGCGCCGATGGTGTCTTTGTCGGCTCGGGGGTATTCAAGTCCACTGACCCTTCGCCCCGGGCCCGGGCAATCGTCAAAGCCACCACCCATTATAAAGACCCGGCCATCATCGCTGATGTCAGTAAAGGTTTGGGAGAAGCTATGTCCGGACTGGACATCAAGCAAATCCCGGAGAGTGAGCTGCTGGCGTCAAGGGGATGGTAGTATGAGAATTGGTGTTCTTGCCTCGCAAGGAGCCTTTGCCGAGCACATCGTTAGGTTGCAGCAACTGGGAGTGGAAGCTGTGCCCGTCCGTTTACCCGAGGAACTTATGGGTCTGGACGGGCTCGTCATTCCCGGTGGGGAGAGTACCTCTATTGGTAGGCTGATACGTGATTGTAACTTGGCCGATGAGATAAGAGACCGGGTACAAAACGGTCTGCCAGTATTGGGCACCTGTGCCGGTATGATACTTCTGGGTAAGAAAACCTCGGATGCTTATCCGGATCCCTTGGCCGTGATGGATATCACTATCCGGCGTAATGCCTTTGGTCGGCAGAAGGAAAGCTTTGAGACGGAGCTCCCGGTGCCGGCGCTGGGTAAGAAGTCTTTTCCTGGTGTTTTCATCCGCGCCCCGTTGGTTGAGCAGGCTGGCGGCAAAGTGGAGATACTGGGCAGGTTGGCTGATGGTACTATAGTGGCCGCTCGGCAGGGAAAGATGCTGGCTCTGGCTTTCCATCCCGAGCTGACCGATGACCTGAGATTTCACCGCTATTTTCTAGATATTGTCGCCGGATACAAGTGACGGTATTCTGGGGGGGGCTTTGCAAAA
>Ga0187827_10007079_pt1 | contig 12581 bp, 10 predicted proteins | sample ETNtaG_39_FD_167969 | JGI IMG/M metagenome (GOLD analysis project Ga0187827, IMG submission 167969) | Marine microbial and viral communities from oxygen minimum zone, Eastern Pacific Ocean - ETNP2014_SV_150_PacBio MetaG (Illumina Assembly) | ecosystem: Environmental > Aquatic > Marine > Hypoxic... | reverse complement strand
GAAGAGAATGGCCTTTTGACATGTGCGTACCGGCAACCAGGCCTCGTCTTATTAGTTGCCGAACAGCTCTTTCTTCCTCAATGATACTCTTATTATAATCTCCAATAGAAGTCTCTATTTTTCGTATAGCATTTATTAACCCCCTCAATTCATCAGGGTCTGCTGACAATGCATGGTCTCCACCTTCCTGGTCCTTACTTAAAGTAAAATGCTTCTCTATTATGTCAGCACCCATGGCAGCTGCAGCTAAACTTATATCAGGCCCAATAGTATGGTCTGAATATCCCACTGGACATTTATACCTATCCTTTAAAAACTTGATAGAGAGAAGATTTGCCTTATCAGCCGGCGTCGGATATAACGATACACAATGAAGTAATATTATCTTATCGTGAGCAAAAATATCAAATACCTTATCAATCTCACTTAAGTCTGAAGCTCCGGTAGAAACAATTACTTTTCGGCCCTTCTTTGCGATATACCGCAAAAGGATATAGTTTGTAATATCTCCAGATGACACTTTATACGTATCCACCATAGGATCAAGCATGTCTACACTATCCTTATCAAAGGGTGTAGACAAAAAGCATATACCTTCATCTTGAGAAGCCTGAGACAATTGACTCCATTGTTCACTGGAAAATTCCAGCGTCTCGAAGCGCTCTAATTGACTTTGAGGCCCACCAGATGATTTCTTATACACAGGCACGTTCGAACTTATCAATTTCTTTGCACTGAATGTTTGAAACTTTACAGCATCAGCTCCACATTCTCTGGCTTTTTTAATAAGAGCCAGCGCTGTATCAAAATCACCATTATGATTAAGACCTGCCTCAGCTATAATAAATGCTCTTCCTTCGCCTATTATCTGCTCATTAATTTTCATTGTTTTTTTCTTGCGTATACTATCAGTTTAGAGCCCATATGATTTGATAAAATATAATCCTCCAGGGCCTTTGCCTGTAATTCACCAAACATAACTTTCTCCATATCATTTTGAGAATATTCATAAGGGCTACTATAATCTAAATAATTTCTTATCTCATCTGTTTGCGATATTATTGTGTATACTTTAGTTACATGATATCCCAACTCAACCAACAGCTTTTTTAATGTATAAGGCCCAAAATACCAAAGGTGATTCTTTCCATTAAAAGTTGAACAATGCTCCCGTAAGACACGGGTAACCAGACTGTGACCATTGGGGACAAAAATAATTAATATACCATCATCAGCAAGCAGTTCATAAGACTGTTTTAATATTAAGCGAGGATCTGTCAGATGCTCTAAGACACCCCACATGGATATTACCCTGAAAAACTTTTCAGGATAATCTGTCTCATGCAATAATTTGGATTCTACATTGAGCCTAAGATCATTTACAGCGTAATCTACCGCCTTTTTGTGGATCTCAAGTCCATATTCCTTCCAACCGGCCTCTTTAGCCAGTTTCAGAAAGAGCCCGATCGAACACCCGATATCCAGTATGTTACCTCTTTCAGGATACAAGGTATTTATATCCGTCAAGACCGGGCCAAGTTTATTTTTTATATTAAACTCTTGCTCTTCTCTGGAAAGAAGTACCTCTACCCAACTGTCAGAAGAAGGGCTGTCTTCATAATTAGAAATTATCTTCTCCTCATTCAACTGAGGATTCACATAAAGCAATCCGCATCCTTCGCATTTAACAAAATTGAATCCATCCTTTTTAAAACTTAATTTATATCTTTTAGAAAGACATACCGTGCAATGGGTCTCTCTCAAATACTCACTTTTTATATGACCAGTTATCGGGTCCAAAAAAGTCTTCATCTCTTTTTCAAGTATTTCCCAGTGTTTGTCCCTATATGTTCTTTTTACAAATTCATGTACGGACATCTTTAGCCACTCCTTGGTTTAATAAATCCACTCTCATCTGTTACACTCTTTAAGACTTTATCTTCCGGAGTAATCTCAATATCAATATAATATTTCTTATTGTTTTTAACAAAGAAGGCATTCTTAAAAGGACGGAATGTTGCCGCTCGCAATAAATTTATTAAATCCTCAGCCTTGTATTCCTGTTCCAGGTCAATATTCAACTGATTCGCAAAGTCAATCTTCCCATGATAAGTTCCTTTTGTTTCTTGTTTCTTGCGATTGATATTTCCTGATTTAATTTGAGGCCAGGTAGTTTTAAACAACTCAAACTGAGCGGTTTCTAGTCTTCTGTATAAGCTCTCTGCAGTATCGGAAAACGAGTAATCAACCTCAACCTGGGAAATAATATCACCAGTATCTACTCCATCATCAATATAATGCATTGTAACTCCAGCCCTGGTCTGATCACGCATAGTCCAAAAACAAGGGTCTGTGCCTCTATTAAGAGGGAGTAATGACTTGTGTGAATTTATGACACCAAATTCTGGAACCTTGAGACACTCAGAAGGTAATAAATGTCTGTAGCCAATACTAACAACAATATCAGGCATTAACCCATTGAGTTTATTTAAAGATATCTTATCTTTGATTAACTCAATAACATTTTCATTCTGACTGATCAACCATTTATAGCACTGATAGCCGACACTGTTTACACCAAGAAAAAGTATTCTCATTACAAATTTATTCCTTCAGTCCATTAGAAATTAGATTGAATATATCCTCTATCCTGAATAGATGACCTTTTCTATATAATTGAGAAAATATATTCTGGATAAATTCATAATCTGCTTGTGTATCAAGCACCCAACGCCAATTTGTATCGAATGGTATCTCTTCCTGAGTAAAACTATTAATCTTAAAATTCTCCGGATTATGAATGATATACTGGGTTACATGCTCCCGATATGCCGGATCCAGTTCCATTTGACATAATCTTTTTAATACATCAAATGTAAATACTTCAGCCACAATTCCTCTTGGAAATGTTCTCTTTATTGTATTCGATGTATAATCCCCACCATGACTTAAATGATAATCTATAATTTTGTCTACAACAAAAGGATCTACTAAAGGGCAATCACCCGTTATTCTTACAACTATATCTCCCTTATACTGGAGAGCAGCCCGGTAAAATCGATTGAGAACATCATCTTCATCACCCCTGAAGCAGGAAATCCCTTTCATTCTTGCCAGTCTATCTATCGGATCATTTTCCTTGATAGTTGAGGTAGCGACAATTATCTGGTCAATTTTTTCTGCATAATTTAATCTTTCAATAATATGCTCTAAAACTGTTTTCCCCAGGATTTTTTTAAGGACTTTTCCAGGTAAGCGTGTGGAACCCATACGTGCCTGAACTATCGCAAGTATCTTGAGGTTCTTTTCTGCTATATTAGTCACTGATTCGTAACAAATTCCCTGATAAGAAAAGCAATTCTTTCTATCTCTTCCCGTGAAAGTCCCGGGTACATTGGCAATGTTAGAACCTGGCTGGCCATTGCTTCTGAAACGGGAAGACTGTCTTCACCACAGTTAAATTTCTTAAACAATGGTTGTAAATGCAAAGGTGGATCCCAGTGTACACTCACACTTACACCGTTTGATCTCAGATATAAAGCCAGTTCGTCACGGCTTTTACTGAACTGTCCTTCCTCCACCTTAATAACATAATAAAGGAATGAATGCTTATATCCCAGCAACTCTACCGGAGGACAAATACCAGGTATGTCTTCAAGCAATTCCGATAAGTAAAAAGATAATTCACGACGTTTTGATATAAAAGAATCCAGCTTTTTTAGTTGGACAACGCCTATAGCCGCAGAAATGTCAGTCATTCTAAAATTATGACCCAGGTCATTTACCTCATAATACCATGGTTTATCTGTACTTATGCGTTGTCTAACAGAAGAATCCATTCCATATGAACGTAAAATGCGGACTTTCCTGTCATTATTCTTATTTTTACAGACTACCATTCCGCCCATCGCAGTAGTCATTGCCTTCATTGGACCAAAACTGAATACTGTAATATCACCTAATTTCCCTATCTTTCTTCCTTTATATTCCGAACCCAGAGAATGAGCAGCATCCTCAATTACGTAAAGTTTATGTTTTTCAGCCAGCTCCAGTATCGGATCCATGTTAGCGGACATACCTGCATAATGAAGCACAAAAATTGCTTTTGTTTTTGGAGTAATTCTTTTTTCAATCTGACAGGGATCTATGTTATATGTTACAGGATCAATGTCAACAAAAACGGGATAAGCATTGTTCTGTAAAATAGAAAGCCCCGCCCCGATAAAATTAAAACCGGACAATAAGACTTCGTCTCCTTCACCAATATTAAGCAGAGAAAATGCTAAATGCATTCCAGTGGTGCAGCACGTTACTGCCGCTGCATTAGAAACTCCGAGCTTATCTTTAAAATCCTTCTCAAATCTTTCCACCATCGGTCCGTTCAATATCCATTTGGATTTAAGGACCTCTCTAACCATTGAAACTTCTTCTTCATCTATCAGTGGTCTTCCTAATAAAATTTGATTCATTTTATTACATCCTCTATAATTTCCAGAACCCTCTTCCGACCATATCCGTCAACTAAACGTCTTCCATTTTCAGACATTTCATGTCTTAATTCGCAGTCAAGCAACAACCTTTCAACGGCAGACCTAATAACTTCATCACTACACTCTCTCCCATATCCCAGATCAATCACTGTTCCCAGTTTTGCAAAACGCATAGCATTTAATGCCTGATGCTCTACCTTGCTCATTACCACACCTGGGGTACCCATCCTGGATATCTCGTATAAACTCGAACCTCCCCCTGCAATTACAGCAATATCCGCCCACCACATTAACTCTGCCATGTTTTCAACATCCTTCTTAATCTGGTAGGTAAGATTTAGTTTTTCTAAACCTTTCTGAAGTTCCTTCTCACCGCTAAACGCCGATCCCAGGACTATCTTTAAGTTTACACTTTCTCTTAATGGATCTAATGCCTTTGCCGCCTTCAATGTGAAGAGATCTGGATCACTTCCTCCAAAAGAAATTAAAACATTAAGGTTTTTATCCTTTCTTGCAGGCCTTGTATCAAGATGTTTTTCAAAATGTTCGTTGAGAACCTTATATGCAGCTCCTGTATAGTAACGGGTTCCATCAACAAATCTGCTTGAACTTTCAGGACCTTCCATTACTGCATTTATAACGATGTCCGAATATCTGGTGCCGTCACCTACGTTTTCAAAAGACAAAACCTTGCTACTACACGTTTTTATTCTCTCCATGTAGTGTTTTGAAGTATTTAATAAATCAATAATAATAAGACATGGTTTTTGGTTACTTGCTATTGCCTCAATATCATCCAATTCTGCTTTCTCTGATGAAGAATTAATTCTATAGACCTTATGACACATTGATTCAAGCTTTTTCTGGCCAAATTCGTCTTCCTTTAATAAAAACAAGATATTATAATTCTTCAAGCAACCTGCCAGAATATCCCCCCTGTAGATATGTCCCATCCCAATGTTGGCACCTCCATCTACCCGATAAAATATATCTCTAACATTTTTTTTCGGTATTTCTTTATTCATATTCCGCTAAATGCACGTTGTAGTAGATTTTATCCTTATAATCATTTATCTCTCCATTCTTCAAACTATAGGCCATTTCTTTAATACCATCAAGCACCGTTTTCTCAACTTTATATCCCAGAAGATTAGATATCTTATCAAAGGAAACTCTGTAATTCCTTGCGTCTTCTTTCTTTGTAATTAATACCAATTTTGATCCTGAAACAAATTCTTCAACCAACACCCCAATATCTTTTATCTGATAATTTTGTGAATTAGATCCCACATTGAAGATTTCACGGTTCACTAATTCATCAGGAGCTTCCAATACTGCTAAATAAGAATTAGCAGCATCATCTACGTGAATCATGGGCCTCCATGCCTCACCGTGGAAAACAGTCATTGTTCCTTCCATTGCGGCTTTTGCAGTTAAAATATTTACAACCAGATCAAAGCGCATCCTCCTTGACTGTCCGTATACAGTACCAAACCTTAGTATTGTCGGGATAATGTCTGAATTATTGCAGTTCATAATTATCTTTTCGGAATCAATTTTAGTCTTTGCATAGGAAGAAATCGGGTTCAGAAAAGATCCTTCGTTCAGTATTATATCCTTACTTGCCCCATAAACGCTGCAAGAAGATGCATATATTAAACGTTTTGTTTTAAACATCTTGCAAATCTCAACCAGCGACTTCGTCGCTTCATGATTTACCGTAACCGTCTTTGTAAAATCAATGTTACACGCAGGATCACCCACAATACCTGCCAAATGGCAAACAGCATATACATCATTAACTGCTCTGCACAAATCTTCAAGATGCCTTATGTCACCATTTATAAACTCAAAATTCTTGTTTCCTTTAAACGGTTCTATTCCATTATAATGCAATAGAGAATCTAAAACCTTCACCTTGTAGCCTTTTGCCAGAAGTTTTTCTACAAGTGCACTTCCCACATACCCTGCACCACCTGTGACTAATACCTTTTTGTTATCCATTTTGTTATCCATATTCACACAGAAATAAAACTGTCTTTGTATGTTTTGATTGTTTCCTTAAAAGGGACCAGGCTTTTAATCACCTGTCTCATACCACTTTCAATATCATACTTTTGAGGTCCCAGAAGACTCATAAATTTCTCATTACTAATTGTCATTTTATGCTCTTCTTTCTCAACTCTCGGATTCTCAATATGCTGAATCTTAGTTTTTATACCACAATCTTCCGCTGCATTCTTAATAGCGACTGATAACTCTTTTATACTCACTGTCGCTGTTGCCTGGTTGTAAACATTAAATTTATTGTCTATCTCAAGTCTGACAGCATTTACATTGGATTGCACACAGTCCTCCAAGGATATTTGTGGTTTATTCTGCTCTCCTTTTCCGTAAATGGTAATAGGAAAGCCGGCCAATGCCATGGCACAAAATCTGTTACCGACTACTCCAAAGTAAAAATCAAAATCAAAACGCGTTGAAAGTCTGCTGTCAAGAGCGGTCTCCTCCGTCTCGGTACCGTAAAGAATAGCCGTCCTCAAGTCGGTAATTGACATTCCCCACATCCGGTTTGCCAATACAAGGTTGTTAACATCATTTGATTTACTCATATGATACCATGATCCTGCCATGCCGGGGTATGGTAATGTATCCTTTTTCCCTTTTCTCTTAACATCAATAAAACCTTCCGGTATCTCAAATTCTGGAGCACCATAAACACCCATAGTGGTCATCTCTATAAAATGTGTTTTATCAATAAGGTTATTCTCCTTAACGGACCACAGCAGGTTTCTAGTGGATTGATTATTGTTAAACTGAGTGTAATTTGCCAGATGCCCGTTAATGTGCGAATACGGCGCAGAAGGCTGGGCAGCACAATGTAAAATCACCTCAGGCTTAAAGACTGAAATAAGCTGATCAATGAAGAGCTTGTCTGCAAGATCACCTTCAGCAAAACAAATATTCTGAAATCCATGTTCTCTGGCAGCTTCCAGACGAGTCTCCATAGAAGAGACAGGAATTGCAGAAACAGAACCGCACTCCTGTACCCACCTTCTTCTAGCCAGATTATCCACACCAATAATTTTTGCTTCTTTAAACTCTTTTGAAAGTTTAAGGGCAGTTGGCCATCCTATATATCCATCAATTCCTGTTAACAAAATATTCATGTTACTCCTTAAAAACAAAGATTATTGTATTTCTCTCCACTTCCAATAAGTAAGTAAAAAACCTTAGATTATTTTACGAACTCCTGGCAATCACAATCACAGCAAAGCCTTTATTACCGCCTGCAAATATATTCTGAAAAAGCAAAAGCCTTGACAGCAGTCTTGAGATTGGCAGAATTTCCAGTATCCGTCCGAAAATAGTATTGTCATATGGATGCTCATAGGAACTTCTGAGAGTATTCTCATCAAGCAAACCCTCCTCAAGCATTCCATCATCTCTATTCTTCAATTTATATAAGTAGTTCATAAGAACCCTTGCATAATATAATACTGGAAAACCAAACATCTTCCTGTTTCGTATTTACCCAGTTTTAACAGCACGAATGTAAGAAAATATTCCCCACTTTTTCTTCAGAACCTTAATATTTTTAAATCCTGCTTCAGTTAACAATAGCTCCAATGGAACTTTCATATTGTCCCTTATCTCCTTAACATGATATCTTGATAAGCCAATCAGTTTACCTAAAAGGGTGCTGGGCTTGTCAACATCCACGGTAACCAGTTCGCCACCTTTCTTTAAGACCCTGTACATTTCATTAAAAGCTGCTATCTTCAATTCCATAGGCAGGTGATGTAAAAGAAAAACATTAAAGACACAATCAAATACTTCATCTTTAAAAGAAATACTTCCTGCCGATACTCTTAGAAATTGAATGGGTGATTGAGCATTATGCAACTTATTCTTTGCCAGTGTAACCATTTTCTCTCCAGCATCAACACCTATTACGCGTCCACCGGATGGAAGCCGTTTTACTATTTCCAGGGAAAGATTCCCTGTACCACAACCAACGTCTAAAACACTTTTAGCCTCTTTGAGTTTAGCCATGCCGGCAATTTCATTCCTTAAGTTATTTCCTCCCCCAAAAATCATAAATACAAAATAATTTACTATATCGTAAATATTGGCCCAGGAATCTATTACACGACCTCTGTTTTTAACATGAAACTCGTCGTTCTCAGTTATATGTTTGTTATAATTCGTTGCCAACAAAGCTCACCTTCCCACAAATTCGATGAAATGAGGGATAAAGAACAATTTAAAGTAATAGATAAATACTGTAGAAATCCATAGAAACAATAAGATTTTTTTTATAAAGTTCACTTTAATACAAATATTTATCTAAAACAAATACTAATCTAACACCTCTTAATTCTTTTTAGATTAGATACAAATATCATAACAGGTATGCAAATAAGGGTGCAAAGACCTAATCTCAAACCATAATTAAAAGGAATTGGATCGTAAACGAATTTTACCAGATGTTCACCCTCAGGCATAACAACTGCCCTCATGACAACATTTGCCTTCATAATTTCTGTTTCTTCCCAATCAACAAAAGCCTTCCACCCAGGATAAAATGTATCACTAAGAACCAGTATCCCCCTTGAGGGTGTATTAATACTTAATATAACCTTATTTGGAGAATAATCTTTAATCTCGACACTTGCATTATTATGTTGACTGTCTGGTCTATTTTCGAAACTGGCAGGTTCTTCATTAAGCACCACAATATCCATTGGGTTAAAATCTTTGCTTCTTAGAAAATCCAGAGCCTCCTGTTCATCACTGATTACCACGTAATCTGACAAAAAGAATGCGCGAGGCAGTGAATGATTGTTTTTATATACTTTTACCTGTTCATCGCTGTATGCCAATTTCACTCTCTTATCATTTATATCTTCATAAGCTACAATATATTTCACATTTAAAAGACTCAGCAGATTTAGGTTTTTACTTAGTGAGTCTAAAGAAGGCTCTGAACGCCAAATTGAATCATCAACACTCCCTAGGTTTCCCATAAATCTATAATAATTATTCATAACCAGAGGGCTATATGCGCCCACATCAGATATTTGGTAATACATGTTATAATTAGGTAGAAACCTTGAATAATCATCCTGAAATACCTTCGGGACAAAGCCATAAACCCTGTGTAAACTGGTATCACTTTGCAAGAATTCTATTGCCCCAGACGCTTTAAGAGATTCCTTAACTGGTGCCATATTCCCTCTGAAGCCTGTCCCAAATGAACTGAAAATATACAAATCAATAATAATCAGTACTATACACGTAGACTGAAAGATTCCTATGGAAACCCTCCTCCTAACATATTTTATGATGAAAAAAGAAAATATTAGAATTATAATTGACGATATAATAAATGGATTAAAAATATATGTATTTGCAACTATTGATTGATAAGCGGAATCTACTTTATCGTAATATACATCAAGCGAGTGATTGTGGAAGGGTTTCCCATAGATATTTTTTTCCACATAATTTCTGCCAAAGTTTATTAATAACCCCTTACCGAAAAACAGGATTATATTCGTGATAATTAAGATTGAGGCAGCACCTGCAGAAAGATAAAACATGGCTTTTGTATACTTGGTATTTTGTTTTTTATCTGCAGAAGTTGAACAATATCTGTCAAATCCATAACCAGCCAGTATGGCAAGAGAGAAAATTGTAAAAAATAGAAATTTTGCAGGGACCCTCAACCCATAGAACCCTATGGCCTTAATAATAAAAACATAAAGTGGACTATATTTACCAAAAGCCAGGAGCAATGAAAAAATGGTCAGGAAAATAAAGAACCAGGAAAACCGGTCCTTTCTAAAGAAAGCGACTACAAGTGAAAGAAGAAATGGCAAGGTTCCTATATACAACAAACCTCCAGAAGTAAAAGTACATCGCGGGAAAAGTAACTGTATCAGTCCCAATGGAGTATAAGATCCCAGCATACTGAATTCAATACCAATATCCTGCCGGTTCGAAAACTGGTTTAACTCCACAGTAGCAAACAATTGTGCTGCAGAAAGTCCAAATGCCACAAAGGCACCAACAAGGTAGAAAGAAGAGATAAGCATACTTTTCTTTAAACCTCTATCTTTTAAATGATAAAAACACAGATGTACAACAAAGTAAAGTGTCGAGAATATAATCGAATACAATGCGAACTGGAGATAGCCTGCTAAAATCTGAACACTGATAACAATCCCTATAAGTATTCCATAAAGCAGTTCCTCTTTTTTAAATAGTTTTTCCGTAAGGAACAGTACAAGCGGGAACCAAGCCAAAACCTTCAGTGACATAATGCTGTAAAAACAACCCCCATAGCCGCTGCCAAACAAAAAGGCAATAACAGTAATGGTAGCAGCGGTCTTGCTCATGCCGATTTCTCTTACATAGATATACATAAAGATACCGGCTAAGACAAAATGCAGGAAGATGTTATAAGTATATGCTATCTTATACGGAAGGAAAAAATACATAATCAAATTAGGAGGATACAGGGCTCCAATCTGACCCTCTGCAAGTATGGGGAACCCGCTGTGCATATATGGCGTCCAAAGTGGAAGAGAAAGATTAGCCAGTGAGTCTGCCAGAAATCTTGACCACGGGAGATGCTGTACGCTGTAATCTCCCAACAGAAAAGACTCCTTCAGGATGATAAACTTCCAGAGAAAAAGAGAAATAACAAAAACAAACGTAATCACAAAAGGATTTTCTTTGAAGAATGAAATAGTTTTCACTTTATTCATACTGCTTTATTAATTACTGAGCAGATTAGCCCAGGCCCTCTTTACAATAAATTTTAACTGTGAGACAGACTTTATTTCTCTAAGAAGTCTGTAAAAAATTGTCGGCCTTAAATAGAATTTCAGATTAGCAGATCTCTGAAACTCTTTTAACTGGTAAGCCTTCATCCCGTCAGGAACATACGGAACATCACATTGTGACATCTTCGTCCAGTCTAAACCGTCTATCTTGTGCCCCTCAAGCAGCTCTTCATATACACTTGTACCCGGTAGAGGGAGAAAATTATAGAAGGCTGCCCTGGTAAGGTCTAATTCTCTGGCAAAATCTATGGTTTTCCTGATATCATCTATTGTCTCACCTGGATAACCCAGAATAAAGAAACCATTTACATCCAGTCCAACACTCCTGACCATATCTACCTGTCTTTTAATCTCGGAGATTTTCAGTTTCTTCTTCATCATGTCTAATACCCTTTGGCTGCCTGACTCTATACCAATCGAAACATAGTAACAACCCGCTTTGCGCATCAACACCAATGTCTCCCTGTCAAGGCTGTCCAGCCTTAAACCATTCGGGCAACACCAGCTGATATCAAGCTTTCTACGTATCAACTCTTCACAAAATTTACGGGCAAATTCTTTATCTAATGTGAAATTATCATCTAATATGTGTATCTCCCTGACATTATACTTATTATAGAGAAGGTCAATCTCCTGCATTACATTTTCTATGGATCGGAACCTCAGCTTTCTTCCAGTAATGTTGTAACCGGCACAAAATGTACACAGGAAGGGACATCCTCGCGTTATAATCATAGGAGCAACCGGTTGATTCTTGAAAATGACTCCTTGTGGTGCAGACTGATAACCTGAAATATCAATCAGTTCCCAGGCAGGAAAGGCAATAGTATCCAGGTCGCTCGGAAACGCCTGGTCATTACAGCAAACTTTACCATTGCTCTTCCATATTAAACCCGGAACACTTCGTAACTCACTTTCATCTAGAAAATCTCTATTCCATGGTTCAGCAACACTGGATAAGTACTCAATTATCTTAAGAAATCCCTCCTCTCCCTCTCCCCTGAAACCATAGTCTACGCTGGGATAGTCATCCCAGATATTCTCTGGTCTTGAAGATAGGTGCGGTCCACCTACAAACGTCACAATCCTGCTATTGATTTTCTTTAAAATACCTATGCTTTGTTCAACAGATGGTATATCGTGTGAAAAGGAAGAGAATCCAACAACATCAGGATTGTATTCTTTAACAAAGTTCTCAAATTGAGGATAATCGTACCCTCGCTGAACACAATCAAGG
>Ga0187827_10007076_pt1 | contig 12584 bp, 12 predicted proteins | sample ETNtaG_39_FD_167969 | JGI IMG/M metagenome (GOLD analysis project Ga0187827, IMG submission 167969) | Marine microbial and viral communities from oxygen minimum zone, Eastern Pacific Ocean - ETNP2014_SV_150_PacBio MetaG (Illumina Assembly) | ecosystem: Environmental > Aquatic > Marine > Hypoxic... | reverse complement strand
AAATCCGAATAACATATTCCATTCCAAGAGTAATCAAATTAAACCAACTAGAAAAGCTTTTCGATGTTCCTTTCGAACGCTCATTAAACGTATAGGGAATCTCCTTCACCGTCATTCCCTTCTTGCGAATATCGAACAACAATTCAATAAAGTACGAACCATAGCCCTTAGGATACAGTGTAACCTCGTTAAACACCGATCGCTTCAACACAATAAAGCCACTATCATAATCCTTAATCCCATATCCCAACACAAAGCCAGCCAATCCATTGATCATCGTACTCGTAATCGTTCGAATAGGAGCACGCGTATCTTTTGCACCCTTCACATATCGAGATCCAACAACCGCATCATATTCTTTCAATAAATCAATCATCTTTGGAACTAACGCAGGCGGCATACACATATCACTGTCCATCCATCCGACAATATCGCCTTTAGATTCAATGATACCTCGATTATATGCCGTAGCAAGACCCTTAGTCTTCTTCCGCCTAATCAGCGTAACGTGATCATACTTCAAACCAGCAACTAAATCCGCAGTTCCATCCGGACTGTTATCATCAACCACCACAATCTCCAAAGGTTCTTTAATTTCTTTCGTTAAACTATCAATCATATCCTGAATGTTCTCTTTCTCGTTAAACGTAGCAAGAATAATCGAAATCATGCCTTGCTAGCCTCCTTCAACGCATCAACAATAGTAGTAACCTGTTCCTCAGTTAAGTTAATTCCAGAAGGCAGATACAATCCCGTCTCCGAAACCTTGTCAGAAACCGGAAAATCACCTTCACAATTAGGATACCGATCATCGCCACCTTCAGTATACAACGGCTGTCTGTGAAAAGGAAAAAATAACGGACGTGAATCAATGCCCTTCTCTTTCAACACTCCCATTAGTTCTTTAGGCGTCATCCCAAAAGAATCTTCAAGAAAAATAACATACATCCACAATACAGGTTCAGCCCAATCCGCCGCACCCTGCACCCTAATACCAGGCACATCAGCAAGTAGACCATCATACAACGCTTTAAGCGCCTTTTTCTTTGCTAAGATCGCATCAACACATTCCACTTGCGCATATCCAATCGCAGCCTGAATATTAGTCATACGATAATTAAATCCAAGAACAGAATGATGGAACCGAGGCTCCGTAAAACCCAAATCACGAATCAGGCGAGCTTCCTTTTCAACATCCGCACTATCCGTCAGCACCATGCCACCCTCTCCCGTCATCAAAATCTTGTTAGAATAAAAGGACCATGCGCTAGCATCTCCAAAACTACCCACCTTCTTACCCTTATACGAAGCACCATGTGCCTCAGCACAATCCTCAACTAACAACAGGTTATGCTTTTTAGTAATCTCCAGAATCGCATCCATATCACAAGGATGCCCATACAGATGCACCACTAAGATTGCCTTAGTCTTACTGGTTATCTTCTCCTCAATCTTACTCGCATCAATCCCCATCGAAGGTTCCTCAATATCCACAAGCACCGGCTTCGCTCCCGATAAAATAACCGAGTTAGCTGAAGCAATATTACTCAAATTAGGAATAATAACTTCATCACCCGGTCCAATGCCGAGTGAAGCATAAGCAAGATACAGAGCAGAAGTTCCATTTGAACAAGCAATACCGTGTTTCGTTCCAATAAAACCAGAAAATGCTTTCTCAAATAAGGGTACAAATCTACCTAGAGAAGAGATCCAATTAGTGTCCATACATTCCTGGACATATTCTTTTTCCTTGCCAAAAAAAGCAGGTTCACAGACGGGAATCATCGTATTTATCGATTCTGAAAAACGGAACTGTTTATATAAACTTTTGCTATTGTTTACGTTTCAACCTACAGTAACCCTACTGACGCCCATCGAGGAGCATGAGATTCCAAGGGAAGCTCATAAGTGCTCCGTGCCTCAGTAGGGTCACATCAAGAATCACACACATCTTCCCTCCACAAAAGTTTATAAAGTAAGGTTCACTCTAAAAGCACATGGAAATGCAGCCTCAATTCGAGAAAAAGTACCATATGCTAGAGGCAAAGCACTGGTGGTTTAAAGCGAGAAGAGACATGGTCTTGAAACTTCTAAGAACAACAAAAAAGGATGCAAAAGTAATAGATATCGGCTGCGCAGGCGGAACAACACTCAAATTTCTAACTAAAAACGGTTTTTCAAACACCTCGGGCATCGATCTAAGCAGCAAAGCCATCAAGCACTGCAAGTCTCGTGGAATAAAAAACGTGACATGCCAAGATGCAACTAAAACCACCTTCAAGGACAACACCTTCGACACCCTAGTATCTTCAGACGTCGTACAAAACATCCCAGATGACAGTAAAGCACTCAAAGAATGGCACAGAATAGCAAAAAAAGGAGGAAGACTAATCCTTTTCACCGACGCCTACCAATGGCTCTGGAGCAAGCACGACGAATCCGCCCATGCTCTACGCAGATATTCACTTTCACAACTAAAAAGAAAGGTAAAACGCGCAGGCTGGACCATAGAGAAGAGTTCCTATTGGAATATGATGCTTCTTCCACCTATCGCAATCGTACGATTCCTAAAAAACCTAGCTAACAACAAAGAGGGAGACGACCTAGACCTCCCACCGAGAATACTCAACCGATTAATCACCGCATGGATGAAAACAGAGAACTCACTCTTAACACATCTCAACGCTCCGTTCGGAGTAAATGTAATGATCGTAGCAAGAAAACGTTAACAAGAGAGAATGAATCCAGATATACTTCTTGAAAATGAATTGTTACTTCTTGATACAATTGAACCTTCTTCAGAACAAGAGGAAAGAATACTGGATAATGTAAGGCGTCTTTTGATGTATGGACACCGAAACAGAAATTATTCGAACTGCTGTGGCACCTACCTCTACGTAGTGGGTCAAGAAGATTCACTCTTGGGAATAGGTCCACCTCAATTTACTTATTGGTATAATATAGAAAAAGCAAAAGCACCCTCACTCGGCTCTGCAGTCCTCCTATTCGATAAAGCTGAAGATGAGGAAGGTTCACTCAACCATGTAACATGCTTTCTCAAGCAAGAAGATGAGGAAGTACACGTATTTAATCAAAGAGGATCGGGAGGATCATTCGGAATTGATCGCGTTTCCAAACTCAAGCCAGGATTTGGTACACACCACGACTATTTCAATGTCTCATTACCAGATTAACAATTCGCAAAAATTCCTTTCAAATACTCATCAGGTAAATACTCAGTAGAAACTTCAGCTAAATCACATAAACCACCCTCATGATCAGCACCCTGTTCCAGCAACACCCAATTGCCCTCTACAGCAACAACCCCATACCGTTCAGAAGAAACCAAGAAAGAATACTGTTCTCGAGAGATCAGATTCGCACTTCTTTTCGCATCCTCCACCGCCTCGCCCAAGTCTAAGACAATATACTCAGGAAATCCCGTAAATTCAGGTCTATTAACTACATCCTTCAGCCGATACGCATGCTCTCGCCCACTCAAATGAGGAATAACCCAATTAGCTGCCGCAACCGAAGCATCTTCCGGCACCAGCGAAATAATACTCATCCCATTCTCAACATACGGCGAGGAAGGATTAAAATCCGAGACATCATATAACAACGCAAACGGACCATAAAAGGAAAACGACAGCACGCTAGTAGCCAAAGCAAAGAACGCAAGCGCAGGAACAATATTCTTCCTCACAACATACTTGAGTTTCAGTTTCGGCAACCATTTGTTCAACACAACAATCCCAAATAATGCAGAAAGAATAACAAACACAATCGAGCTGACCTGGTGATGATACACAATATCAGCTAATGAACTTCCCTGCCGAGCAACCAAGATGCCAAATTCAGTAGTTCCCAACAAAAGGATGGGCAACCCAAACAACGACAACACTCCAAATCCATATTCCATGAACAACAACCCTAACAATCCAATCGTGTCCACAGAAAACAGGTGCTTAATCGTATCTAAGGGAGTATCGTTGTAATAATTAAAGACATCAAAGCTAATTCCTCTAGGGAATCGCTCAATAAAGTAAGGAATCACAACCTCCAAGTTAACGTACAACCATACTGCACCTATTACAGCCAACACCGCACCAAACACCCTCTTTTTATCTTTCAAAAACAAGTAAATACCAAACGGAACCAACAGCAAAGCAAGATTTTCCTTACATAAGCCTGCCAACACCAAGAACAACACCATCAATCCATAGCGCTTCTCCACCAAGAAATACACAGCATACATCAAGAACGGAACCGCTAACGTTAAGGGATGAAAATCAAATAAAGCAGGGTACCATAAAGCAGGAACAAAAAAGTAACCAACAAACAAAGCAAAAGCCGCAATCTCATGTTTCAAATACTTGCGCCCAAGTAAAAACAAAGGAATCGAACCAATAGCAATGGCCAAAGACTGAATCACAATCAGCGTCAGAGGACTAGAAAACAGCCAATACACTGGAGTCAACAAAAACAAGATAGGCTGTACATGATCTGCAAGTATAGAGAAACTTAAAATCGAGCTAAAGACAGAACCCTGCGCATATCCGTGCATCACCTGGTTGTATAATCCCAAATCAAAGGCCGTAGAGTAAAAGGAGTGATGTTTCAAGCTAGCAAGCAACGTAACCACAACAAAGAACAATGCAGCAGCACAATAAACAAACTTCATCGGAATCTTCTTGCTTTTAATCTCAACATCCAACAGCAATAAAGCAAGCAACACATACAAACTCAGAGCAACCATCAATAGCAATAAAGACGGTAACGACGAGAAAGAAGCAAAATTGCTAGGAATAGCAACAAAAGAAGTCACAGGAAATAAACCAAGTACAAAAAACGAGAGAAACGCAATACTTTGCTTCTTCCGAACAACATCAAGTGCAATCTTCGATCTTTTTACAACAAAAGAGCAAATCCCATGCCAAACTCCGAGGAATAAAGCAACAAACAAACAAACAACCAACAAACTCAAACCAACATTGTTCATGGCATTTCCAATACCCACAACCAAGTTCAAACTAAATAATCCAGTAAGAATTCCAGCTACAATAACCACAAGTCCAGAGAGCATAGATGATTGTTTCATACCCATAAGAAAGCAATTCTATTTTTAAGACTTTTTGTTGAGAAGTTCAATAACCGCATCCGCAAATCCAGAAACATCGTTAACATCAACAAGCTTACCTTTCTTCAAGACCTCAGGATGACTGCCTACAGAAAAAGCAACCGTAGGCTTACCACACTGAAAAGCCTCAACAATAGGGATGTCAAATCCCTCCCACAAACTACAAGTAGTATAAACGGAGCAAGCAGCATAATACTCGGGCAATTCCGCATCCGGAACAAATCCAGCAAACGTAACGCCTGACACCTGCATCGACTTCAATTGTTTAGAATACCCAGAGAATGTATGTTTCCCCACAATCACCAACTGAGCATCAGGAAACGATTTCTTAACCCGCTCAAAAGCCTGTAACAACAAATGAACACCCTTGTGCGGACTAATTCTGCCGACATACAACAGCGTAGGGCCCGTGAGCGAGTGCTTCTTCCTAATCCGAGCACCAGAAACCGAACCGTTAAATCGTTTTGCATCAACAGGAATGTATTCAACCGTACTCGCAACTCCCGTTTCTTTCTTTAACACACCAGCTAAGAATTTCGAAATAGAAACCGCTGCGTCACACGATCTAACGAAATGATTATTGAACGCATTAAACAACTTCAGATACTGCTTTTCAAAAAAGGAATACGAATCAACAATTCCAACACCCGCATTATGGTACACATACTCAATCTTCGCGTTTTTTTTCTTTGCACCAGCACCAAATACTGTCATTGGATACAAATGCGCAATGACACGATCAAAACCAGCCAATTCCTTTGCAACTCGACCAACCTTGAATACATCCATAAACAGCAACAACCGATACATCCGTTGAAAAAAACCATTTTTAGGCATTCCCAGTCCATGAACAGTTATTCCGGCAGGCTTCAAACTACCTTCCAACGTGTACACATGCACTTCATGCCCCTTTTTCTTGAGCTCAAGTGCCTGCCCCTCAACCAGCCTATCAATACCCGAAAACTCATGAAAAGTAGGTGTTAGTATGGCAATCTTCATGTCCTTCATCAATGGAGAAACGTTTAAAAAGCTTTCTCAACCTTCATACGAGATGAAAGCACTTATCACTGGAGCAGGCGGTTTTGTCGGCGGCTACCTCAAAAAGCATCTCGAAGAAAACGACATTGAGGTCGCAGGTCTAGATAAGCATCCCAATGACAACACCACCCATACCGCAGACATCCTAGATAAAGACAAGATGACCGAAATCATCAAAGAGGTCTCACCCGATTTAATATTCCATCTCGCAGCCCAATCCTCAGTAAAGCAATCTTGGCAAGAGCCAGAAGTAACCAAGGAAGTCAACGTACAAGGAACAAAAAATCTTCTCGATGCCGTACAAGAGAATAATCTCAATCCAAAAATACTCCTAATCAGTTCAGCCGACGTCTACGGCATACCCGAAAAATTACCCATGAACGAAGACCTCCCTTTACAACCCGTTTCTCCCTATGGCAAGTCCAGAATCGAGCAAGAAAAGCTAGCACTCTCCTACGACCTCAACATCATCATCTCACGCAGCTTCACCCATACCGGTCCAGGACAAAAACCTATTTTCGTTTGCAGCGACTTCGTAAAACAGGTAGCAGAAATCGAGAAAGGTACCAAAAAGGAACTAGTAACCGGAGATCTCTCCATAACAAGAGACATTATTGATGTAAGAGACATGGTAAACGCCTATCTCATCGCCATCCAAAAAGCAGAACCTAAACAAATCTACAATCTCTGCGGAAATAAAGGCTACAAACTCCAAGACATCGTAGATATCCTAAAAACCCTAACCAAAACCGAAATCAACGTCAAGCAAGATCCCGACAAAATCCGAAAAAAAGACATTCCAGAAATGGTCGGCGACAACACCAAGTTCACCACCGCAACCAACTGGAAACCCAAAATCCCGATGCAAGACACATTAAAAGACATGTTAGACTTCTGGCGAAAAGAGTTGTAAGAAATCCCCATCCATTCTAGGAGACTACAAAACGTAAGGTTTATAGACAGATTTGCACTCTCGAGCAACATGAAGAAATTCACAAAAGAGGAAATCGAGGGTACCAGAGATTACTTCAAAAAAAAAGGATTTGAAGAAGTAGAGGTTACTTTGGGCGAAAGAAATTTCAGCTATTTCGTTCTTCCCCAGTCACTAGCACCCGATCTACCAGATTTTGCAAACAGATGTAGTGGCGAACCTTCAGATGGATATGTGCTAGGTGTTTCAGATAGTATAGATGAACGCTTCAGGCAGTATGTAGCAGCCCACGAATTTATCGAGTTCACAGAAATAGGAATGGATGTAGAACACAGATGTGCAGGAGCACTTGAAGAGGAGTTACAACTAGTACCTCCCGAAATTAAGGATGAGTATGTTGAAATGAGAACTAAATTTTTTAGGAATTTGATTGAGTATTGTTCAAAGCAACCGGATAGTTACACTCCAGCAGACATATCTGAATTTAAGCAATCGCTGAATTCACTAGAACAAGCAGCTAACTAGCGTAAACTATTTCTTTCTAAACAAGAACCAACAACCTATCAACACACCAAGTACGGGCACAACATACACCTGAACCGTAAATGGAACACCAACCAATCCTAAATTGTAGCCAATAGCACCATAAAACGCAGTTCCCAAGATAAAACTCATAATCGACCTTTCAATAAGAGACAACGAAGGCAAGGCATACAATAAAAAGTAACCAGGAATAAAAAACAACCAAAACAATCCAAGAGTAAGCTTCAATACCGTAAAGACCGAAGTTGAATGAAACACAATCTTCAAAACAATAAACACTACCAAGAACAAGGCCGACATTACTTTACCCTCATCAACCAATTTAGACATTGAGACACTCCACCCCAGGCTGCGTATTATGAACGAGAGAAACTAAAGGATTGGAATAAATCTCATTGGTCCAATTATTCGAAAGCAAAACCTCTCGAACCAAGCTATTATACTGACCAAAAGCCGGCTGCGAAGTCTGTTTTGTAATATAGACATACTCCATATCACAAAGATCCTTCCGTGCATCTGCCAACGGAACACGCGCAGAGCGAATATAAGAATCAACGCACTCAAAAGACTCGTTCCTAGGCTTTAAATTCTGATCAAAGTAACAAAAGTCAAACACACCTCGATCATGAATCCTATCAATATATCCATCCGTAAATCCAAATGAAAAGTTACGCTGTAATGTACCGGTCTGAATCAATTTAATGTAACTATTCGTTCCCACCTTAAACGCAAGATGTTCCGAATTGTACAAAGGCGCATTATGTATCAATGTATCAGAATACAAATAATGCACCCACGCATCCGAAGGCAAATTAGCAGCTATCCACTGCAACCCATCCCAGTCATACTCATTCATAATTCCCTGATTCTTTCCGATATCGGCACCAAGCGAGCGAGAAAACAACAAAATAAACACAATACTAACAACAAACGGAATCAACGTCCTATACTTCTTACTCACAAACTGCAACACAAAATAGAGTGCCAAACCAATAAAGAAGGCAGCATAAATAATCCAGAACAACCGCTGAGCATACGCTCTCTTTCCTAAACCAAGATAAATCAAAAAACCAAGCAAGAATGAATACAAGAACGAATAGCCCGTCAACTGCAACTTTTTCTTATGCATCAAAAAGAATACGCCGACACCCACTAAAGCAACAACTCCCATCCACCCCATCTGCGGAACATCAAAGGCAGGATATCCACCACGCGCAACATCAAAGTCAAATGCCCCCCGATATCCTTCAGTCTGCAAAAAGGTAGCAGAAAAAATAAGAAGAGAATAAAAGGTCAACGCACCAATAACCAAAACAAATACTCCCGTCTTCTTCAAAATCGCAGGAGAAATCTTCCTCTCACGATAAAATCGATACAAGAGAAACAAACCAAAAAATCCACCAGCATACACAAACTCAGGCTGATGAGATAGAGCAATTGCAGAAAACAAGAAAGCCATAATCCAAGGACCGTGCTTAGAATCAAAAATCGTCAAAGACCATAAAGAGGCTATCATGTACGTTATCCCGGGAACCAACAACCAGTATCCCCAATAAATCAACGGCAGCAACCTTTTCTGCAACATAAACAGGGCAAAAGGCAATGCAAGTAATGCAACCGCAACCGATCCCTTCCGCCACAACAAATACGCAGCCAACACCGCAAACAGGTAAATGAACACCGTAAGCATAAACAACGTATCGTGCGTCTCCATCCCAGTCAAAACACTAAAACTAGCCGCAAGCTCATACGGCAGCGGCGGGTGACTATCCAATACTCCTTCGTAACCACCAATCGAATACGGAGCAGCATACTTCAATCGTCCATCTTCCTTAGCATATTCAGTCATCGCATGATGAAAGAACGCATCCGAAGCAGAATAAGCGGTAGGAAACTCATGCTCAACAACGCCACCCCACGGCTTTCCAACAGCCAACATCAAGAAAACCAAGCTAAACACAACTACAGCAATCGCCTCATATGGTATCTTAAATTTTGTAATTACAACCCCTCAACACGATATAACACAAATCTACTTTTAAATCTTTTGAAGATACTGCTGACGCCCAATGAGGCGTGTGAGCTTGCTCACAAGTACGCCGTGCCTCAGCAGTATCCTGATACTACTGAAGCCACTTATCCAACACATTTATAAAAGAAATTTTACTTTCAAGGACCATGGAAACCATCCTAGTTACAGGCGCTGCAGGCTTTATTGGAAGCAATCTAACAGAGGAATTGCTTAAGAACAATAAAGTAATTGGCATCGATGACTTTAACGATTATTACGATCCAAAGAGAAAGGAAAAGAACCTAGAGCAAGCAAAAACCCATGATAACTTCACCATTATCCAGGTAGATATTCGAGATAAAACAAGTCTACAAGACATCTTCTCACAACACAAGATTGACAAAATCGTACATCTAGCTGCAAGAGCAGGAGTAAGACCCTCAATAGCAAATCCAGATCTCTACCAGGAAGTAAATGTCCAAGGAACAAGAAATCTGCTAGAATGCGCAACAGAATTCAAAGTAAAAACCTTCATCTTCGGTTCAAGTTCATCCGTATACGGCACCAATGAAAAAACACCCTTCAACGAAGAAGACGAATTAAACAACATCATCAGCCCGTATGCACAAACCAAGAAAGACGGAGAAGAATTGTGCAAAGAATTTCATAATCAACACAACCTAAACATCACCTGTTTAAGATTTTTCACCGTGTATGGTCCAAGAGGCCGTCCAGATATGGCGCCCTACATCTTCACAACCAAAATCCTCACCAACCAACCGATTGATAAGTATGGTGACGGTTCTTCACAAAGAGATTACACTTACGTAGCAGACATCGTACAAGGTATCGTAGCAGCACTAGAAAAGAATCTAGAATTTGAGATCATTAACCTAGCGAGAGGAAAAACCATAACATTAAACCAGTTCATAGAAACCATAGAAAACGTAACAGAAAAGAAAGCAATCATCAACCAGATGGATAAACAAGAAGGAGACGTACCCATCACCTTCGGCGACATCACAAAAGCGAAATCATTATTAAACTATCAACCTTCCACCGACCTACAAGAAGGAATAAAAAACTTCATGGAGTGGTACCAAAATGAGTAATGAAGGAATATCGATAGTAATCCCTGTCTACAACGAACAGCTCGCCCTAAAGGAAACCATAGAGGCAGTGCATGAATCTATCAAAAACATCAGCGATCAAACCGAAATCATCGTAGTAAACGATGGAAGCAGCGATAACACCAGAGATACGCTTAAGGATATTCAAAATATCAAAGTCATCAACAACGCCTACAACCTCGGTTATGGAGCTTCATTAAAGAAAGGAATCAAACTAGCAAAGTACAACTGGATTCTCATCACCGATGCCGATGGAACCTATCCCATTAAAGATATTCCTCGATTAATCAAAGAACGAGACAACTACGACATGGTTGTAGGAGCTCGCATCTCAAAGAACGTCCACGTTCCCGCAATGAGAAAGCCCGCAAAGTGGATTCTAACGAAATTAGCAGAATTCCTAACCTCAAAAAAGATCCCAGACCTTAATTCAGGACTAAGAATCTTCAAAAAAGACATCGCAAAGGAATTCTGGCACCTCTTTCCGTCAAGATTCTCCTTTACCACGACAATAACACTAGCCTGTCTAACAAACGACTATCTAGTAAAGTTCATCCCCATCGACTACTACAAACGAAAGGGAAAATCAACCGTCAGACCGATCAACGACTTCATGCACTTCAACAAAGTCATCTTCAAGATTGTATTATATTTCAATCCGCTCAGATTTTTCCTCTGGCCAGGCTCAATTCTAGCAATCGCAGGATTCATCTACGGCCTCTACCAGGTACTCATTACAACTCCCGGCAATCTAGGCCAATTTCCATTCATTCTCTTCCTAGCAGGCATCCAAATCATCATGCTTGGATTGCTAGCAGAAATCATGGTAAAGAGCCGTAAGTAAATGAAATCATTCTCCATAAAAGATGTAGAGAAACATTACGATGATACGTTAGACTACGATGAGATCAACGATAAAACACCGTCTCATAACCTAAGATTCATCGACGGCTTAAAGATGTCCAATCTAAAATCGGGAGCAAAAATTCTAAACCTCTTCTGCAGATCAGGAAAAGCAGAAGAATACTACAACAAAAAGCGAAAAAACCTCAAGTTCGATTCCATGGACGTCTCTGATAGATTAATCAAGGAAGCAAAAAAGAGATTCAAGAAAAATAAAGTAAAATCAACCATCAAAAAGTTCACAACACATACCCTACCCTACAAATCCAACAATTTCAACAACATCATCAGCTATGAAACCCTTGAGCACGTACCAAAACCAGGAAAATTAATCAGTGAATTCGCAAGAGTACTCAAAAAAGGAGGAGAATTAATCCTATCAACACCCAACACCTCGTGGGACTGGATTCATGAGCTGGTTGCCAAACTAAAGATTCACCATCCTGAAGGACCTCACAGAATGGTACCAAGAAAAGAGATCATCAGACACCTTAACCGAGCAGGCTTCCAAATCAGAAAGGAAAAAACAGTCATCCTTGTCCCCGTAGGACCAAAAATACTAAGAAAGCTAGGCAGTATAATTGAAACCATGGGCGGAGAACCATTAAGAACACACATCTGCCTCAGAAGATACTTCGTAGCAACAAAAAAATGAAAGTAGTAATACTATGTGGCGGAAAGGGAACCAGACTGAGGGAGTTTACAGAATCCATTCCTAAACCCTTAGTAGAATTAGGAGACAAACCCATTCTCTGGCACATCATGAAGATCTATGCAAACTACAGCCATAAAGACTTCATCCTCTGTCTCGGCTATAAAGCGAAAGAAATCGAGGACTATTTCGCAAAAGAGGAAAACAAGGAACCCGATTGGAACATCACCTTCATC
>Ga0187827_10007071_pt1 | contig 12587 bp, 8 predicted proteins | sample ETNtaG_39_FD_167969 | JGI IMG/M metagenome (GOLD analysis project Ga0187827, IMG submission 167969) | Marine microbial and viral communities from oxygen minimum zone, Eastern Pacific Ocean - ETNP2014_SV_150_PacBio MetaG (Illumina Assembly) | ecosystem: Environmental > Aquatic > Marine > Hypoxic... | reverse complement strand
CGAAAAAGGACATCATAATGAAAAAAACAAAGTTAGGTATAAACGGGTTTGGTCGTATAGGCAGACAGGTGTTAAGGCATGTGCTAACCGATTATTCTGAAACACTGGAAGTAGTCGCTGTAAACGACTTAAGCGATAAAGAAACAAATGCCCATCTTTTTAAGTATGATTCAACCTACGGGATGTATCCGGGGAAGGTCGAACTGGGAGATGAAGAACTCCTGATAGACGGAAAATCTACGGAAGGTTGGAGTCTACAAAAAATAAAATCGATTTCGGAACGAGATCCAAAAAATTTACCTTGGGGGGATTTAGGGGTAGATATAACAATAGAATCAACCGGATTTTTTACAGATGCTAGCAGAGCATCAGACCATTTAGATGGAGGATCAAAAAAGGTAATCATATCTGCTCCCGCTAAGGGAGAAGATATAACTATTGTTATGGGTGTTAACCACACCAACTATGACCCTACAAATCATTCAGTTGTTTCCAATGCATCATGTACTACGAACTGCGTCGCTCCAATGGTTAAAGTTCTTCACGATAGTTTCAACATCGAAAAAGCTCTCATGTCTACAATTCACGCCTACACAAACGACCAAAATATTCTCGACCAAAATCACGAAGATCTAAGAAGGGCTAGATCAGCAGCAAATAGTATTATTCCAACGACGACTGGTGCGGCTAAAGCCGTCACTAATGTAATACCCGAATTGTCAGGACGAATAGATGGCATGGCCTACCGAGTGCCGGTAATCACGGGATCAGTTACTGATTTAACGGTAAAACTTTCAAAAAATGTTTCTGCTGACGATATTAATGATGCCTACATAGAATCTACACAAAAAGAACTCAAAGGAATATTAAGTTTTTCGAATGATCCTCTGGTGTCGTCGGACTATATCGGGTCGGAATACTCATGTACTATTGACGGATTATCGACGACGAATTTAGGTGACGGGTTTATTAAAGTTGTTGGATGGTACGATAACGAATGGGCTTACGCGAAACGGGTAGTAGATCTCGCCGAATACATTTCAAACAGAGGATTATAATAAACCATTTTTAAAAATTACACAATACTAGTATAATTCCAAGTAATTTCAAAATTTATTGGCTTATCCATAAAATTTTGGGCGGGTTCGGTGCCGCGCATATACACCCAAGGGAAAATAAATTATCCCAAACATTAAAACAAAAAGCCGAAAGGATTTCTCATGGTTATAAAATCTGGAGCAAATAAATTGAAGAAGCTCCTCTCTCGATCAGACAACGGTCACCCAAAAAGTTGGAAAAATCAAAAGAGGCCCGAAGTCGGTGATTGGCGTGAAAAGGCTGGGCTTGCTCAAATGTTGAAGGGAGGAGTTATAATGGATGTCGTCACACCTGACCAAGCAAAGATAGCTGAAGATGCTGGCGCAGTATCCGTGATGGCTTTAGAACGAGTTCCTTCTGATATTAGGAAAGACGGAGGAGTAGCACGGATGTCCGACCCCGATCTTATCGCAGGTATTATTGAAGCGGTGTCAATACCAGTAATGGCCAAAGCTAGAATAGGTCATTTCGTTGAAGCCCAATTATTGGAAGCAATGGGTGTTGATTATTGCGACGAATCAGAAGTGCTTACACCAGCAGATAACGAATTCCACATTAATAAATGGGATTTCAAAATGCCTTTTGTATGTGGATGTACAAATTTGGGAGAAGCTTTAAGAAGAATTGGTGAAGGGGCCTCAATGATTAGAACTAAAGGTGAAGCGGGCACTGGCGATGTAGTTCAAGCGGTCACCCATGCTAGAGAAGTGTTGGGCAACATTAAAAAAATCAAAAACATGCCAACCGAACAATTAATGACGGAAGCAAAAAACCTTGGGGCTCCTTACGAACTAATACTTGAAATTCATTCAACCGGAAAACTGCCTGTAGTGAACTTCGCCGCAGGTGGTGTTGCGACTCCAGCCGATGCTGCTCTTTTAATGCAAATAGGGGTAGAAGGAATATTTGTCGGTTCAGGGATATTCAAAAGTGAAAATCCTTCAAAAATGGCCGACGCCATTGTTAAGGCTACAACTCATTATAAAGATCCAGACATATTAGCCAATATTTCGAGGAATCTTGGTGACTCTATGGCTGGTATTGAAGTAAATAAAATGAGTGATACTGAAAGATTAGAAAAAAGGGGTTGGTAACCTTATAAAACCTTGAGTAATTTAAAAAAAGGTCCAAAAATCGGTGTTCTCGCACTACAAGGAGATTTTGAGGAACACATAGGTGCCTTCAGAAAATTGGGACTTACTGCCATAGAAGTAAGAAACCCAGACTACCTAGATGAGTTGGACGGTCTGATAATACCAGGTGGAGAAAGCACAACCATAGCTCGATTAGTCAAAATCTTTAACTTTGAGCAAAAAATTAAAGATAATGTAAAAAGAGGTATGGCTCTTTGGGGCACCTGTGCGGGGATGATACTGATAGCAAATGATCTAACTGACTCCTACCCAACACCTCTAGGATTATTGGATATAACGGTATCAAGGAATTGGTTTGGAAGACAAGTTGATTCTTTTGAATCAGACATAGTTGTTAAAGGACTTGGAAATCAGGAGTTTAGAGCCGTTTTTATCAGGGCACCTATCGTAAAACGAGTCGGTCAAAACGTAGAAATTTTGGCCAAATTGGAAAAAAATTATCCTGTGGCAGTAAAAAGCCAAAAAATCTTAGCGACAGCTTTTCACCCGGAATTAACTGACGATTTACGGCTCCATAAAATGTTCTTAAATATGTCGAATAAAAAACATAAAGCAAGCAATGATCAGAAACATAGAAGTAATTGACGCTCCAAGGTTGTTATATTTCAAACATCAAAGTTCCCTGAACATGTTATATGACTTTGAAGGATCACTTACTAACACAAACACATCATTCCCTGCATTGAAATATATTTTTAAATCGCTTTCCCCATACTCACATAACGACCACTACCTTTGCTCCAATAAAACCATAATAGATGCAGTAATCAGAAGTGTAAAAATACACAACGGTTTCATATGGCATGTTGCCGAACTGTACAGCCGGAACTCTTCAATAAGTGTTTCGGAAAAAGCAATTCACAAAATGTGCGATTTAGCTGCCTCAAACGGGGCATATCAAGTAAATATAAGGCTACCCGCAGAATCACCACTTTATAATTCCCTGATAAATTTAGGTTTTACAATGGTACAAAAAGAAATTTTCTTGCAATTAAATTGTAGTTTCAAAACCATCATAGATATTCCAAAAATTCATACATTAGGAGAATTGAGACGAGAAACCCCTGCAGATCTATTCTCGATATATCAAATGCATCTTAAAATATCTCCAGAAAAATTAAATTCAATTCGAATCTTAAATTTTAATGATTGGTTAGATAACACAAAAAATATAAATAATTCGTCACAAAAATTCGTTTATGAAGAAAAAGGTTCAATAGTGGCCTCGATTGAAATTGCTACAGTTGAAAAAAACCTGTTGGTAAAATTTGACTGTTCATTAATCGATAAAAAAATAATAAAGAAACTAATTGCAACGATTCTAACCAGTGGTTACGGGAGTCGCGTTATGACTCTAATCCCAGAGCACAATCAAGTTATTTTTGAGGCTTTTAGAGAATCAGGATTTGTTGTTAGCCAAAAATACCAGGTGTTTTATAAAAAAGTAAAAATACCGGTAACATTGAAACCAAAAGTTGTCGTTTCAGCATAATGGATTTGGAGGTCCTAAACTGACTAGCGTAGAACAAAATTTTTCACCCGATGATCTAATAGGCTTTCTAGAGATATTTCCGTCACATATTAACAACCTATTGAAAAAGGCGGATAACATTTACGACTTAATTGAGGTCGTAATGGATCTCGGAAGAAGACCTCAGGCTAGATTCCATAATTCAGAAATATATCTAGGAGATCGCGAAATAACAGCAAAGGATCTACAGTATGTGGTGGATTCCATTGGAGAATTTGGAGACGATAATCGTGCAGGTATAGAAAAAACTTTACATCGGATCTCGGTGATTCGTAACAGACAGGGTACTCCTATAGGTCTTACTTGTAGAGTAGGTAGAGCCGTTTACGGTTCCGTTTCATTAATTACCGATCTAATAATGTCAGAAAAAAGTGTTTTAATACTTGGAAGACCAGGGGTAGGAAAAACTACTATTCTGAGGGAAACTGCTAGGATGTTGGCGGGTGATGGAAACAAACGAGTTGTCATTGTAGACACGTCTAATGAAATAGCAGGCGATGGAGACATCCCCCATCCCGCTATAGGGAAATCTAGGCGCCTACAAGTTGAAAATACCGGATTACAGCATAAGGTAATGATTGAAGCAGTAGAAAATCATATGCCTGAAGTTGTAGTTATAGACGAAATGAGTACAGATAAAGAGGCATTAGCTGCCAGAACAATTGCTGAACGGGGAGTACAACTTGTGGCTACCGCTCACGGCAACACTCTAGATAACCTAATTTCTAACCCTACATTATCTGACTTGGTTGGTGGAACTCAAACTGTAACCCTAGGAGATCTTGAAGCCAAAAGACGTCGAACACAAAAAACTGTACTAGAAAGAGAACATGACCCCACATTTGATATAGTGGTGGAAATAAGGGAACGAAACACGGTCGCCATACACAAAGACGTGGCAACCCACGTGGACCGAATACTCAGATCTATAACCGTTCAATTAGAAATCCGTAAATTAAATTCAGATGGAAGCATAACCTCTTCAATGGAAAAAATTGTTGCTCCAAAAAATAAACTGGATATTAATAAATTTTCTTCCCCACCCAGAATTAATGGTCAAAATTATCTTGCTACCCATCCTATTTCAAAAAACAAAACACAAACACCAGCCCATGTTAAAGAAAAAATATTGTTCCTTTTTGGTATTCCAAAAAGCACGCTTCTTGAATCAGCTGAACACCTTGCATCAAACATTCGTATAACAGAAAACTCTAATGAGGCTGAAATTTTTGTAACTACAAAACAACATTATAATCGTAGGCCATCAACCATCAGACAGGCTGAAAAATCTGGAATACCTGTCCACATTATTAGAAGGGCTTCAAGGGAACAGATCAATCACTTTTTGAGGAGATTTTCAACCATAAATACTGGTCTAAACCAACAGACAACAAATGGATCGGCGAATCTCAAACAACCGAATTTAGGATCGTGGGACAATAATGGTAATATGGAAGAATTATCAGCTATGCAGGAAGCAGTAACGGCAATTTCGCGATTAAACTCGAAATCAAAAATGATTAAATTATCACCTCAGCCAACCTATATACGTAGAATGCAACACGGGTTAGCTACCGATAACAATATAGGATCATCTAGCTCAGGAAAAGATCCTCATAGAAAAGTGATTTATAGAAAGAATAAATGAAAACCTCCAAACTTCATACAGGTTTTTTTATAACTATAGAAGGCTGTGATGGCGTAGGGAAAACTACCCATTCGTTTTTACTTGCTGAATCACTCAAAAAAAAAAGTTTAGATGTAGTTTCTATCAGGGAACCTGGAGGGACAAAAACCGGTGAATTAATACGAGATTTGGTAAAAGGTAAATTAGACGTTACCCCGATGGCAGAATTATTGCTCTTCCAGGCAGCACGGGCCGAATTAGTTGAGAAAATAATTAAACCAGCACTACTCACAAAAAAAATAGTTATTGCTGACCGCTTTATCGACTCGACCATAGCTTATCAAGGATACGGTAGGGGAATAAAAATCGACAATATACATATTTTGAACGGGATAGCTAGCGATAACATTATCCCTGATGTCTCAATCCTACTAGATTTACCAATTAGTAAATCCCTAAACAGATCTAAGGACAGGGATCAAAAAAAACAAAGAACTCAAACTAGATTCGAGGATGAATCGATTGAATTCCATAAGAAAGTACTTCAGGGATTTAGATCTATAGCCAAAGAAAATCCCGCCAGATGGAATATTGTAAACACATCTGAAAATAAAAAATTGGTGGCAAAAAAAATACTGAACATAATCACAGCAAAATTAGACAAAACATATTACTAAACTATAAAAATGATTAATTTCAGTTTCGCCAGTCCTTAGCTCCATAGTAAAGTTTGTTTTTCGTTATATTAAGAGTGAGTTAAACTTACAACACAAATGTGTTACGATATCGCATTTTGATAGACGTTAATAAAAAATTCTAAGTCACGTAACAACCAGTAGAACAATTTAAATCGAAGCTACCGTGATACATTTCTCATTTCAAGGTTGTTAACCCAATCTTGAATTATATTTTTATCGTGTTCAAAAGCTAAATCAGGAAGTTGATTAATCGGAAAAACACGTACATCGGTTGTCTCACTATCATTTACTTTCAATTTACCACTTAGCCAATCAACATTAAATACTGCTAAAACAATGGGGTTACCTTCAGTCGAATAAAGACCAGACACCCAACCGACACTAACTTTTATACCACATTCTTCCATAACTTCCCGGGACATAGCCGATTCTAATGTTTCACCGCGATTTACATAGCCGGACGGGAAGCTCCATTTACCTACACCGGGTTCAATTGCTCTTTTCACTAAAATAATTCCATTATCGTCTGATATGATAGCAGCGACAACCAGTTTAGGATCTAGGTACATCACCTGACCGCAAATAACGCACGTTTCGTTTCCTATTTTATTGATCTTCAACCCAGAAGGTTTGTGATGGTGATGCTTATTCATAGTGATATTTTTCTGTCCGCGCAAACCACGTTTATACTTTTAATTTCTGCTATATAGTTTAGATATATTAATAACTGTGGTGTCCCGTATAACGGCAAATAAAACAAAAACTAATATTATCGCAGATATAAAAATTAGAACAAACACAAGTGGTATCCAGTCAATTTGCAATATATAGGGAGGTAACAGTTTTTCACCAAAATAAGAACGTGTCACAGAATTCAAGGTAATAATACTGGTAAACAGACCAGATACAACGCCTCCTAAAACCCCAAAAACAACTATAACTAAGTTTTCCATCAACAAGATCCTAGTCCGTCTAATTTTACCTACACCTATTGAATTAAAAAGTGTCGATTCTTTCAACATTTCTTTCGTGTGAGTCTTCATGAAACTGACATATGCTAAAACCAAGGTTGAAAGACCTATCCACAATGCGATTTGGGACATAACATTCCATCCGGCTACCGTTAGCGGATCGATCGATAATCCATCCAATCTCTGTTCTTGATCCATAATTCGATCGGATTTGAAGACATCATTTATGTTGGATAAAATGTTTGGTCGTTTAGTATGGTCTATATCCACGAAAATTTCGTTAGGACTGGAATATGTCAACCCTCTAAGTTCAATAAAATCTAGTACAGCGTCCACATCCAATATAACAAATGGGCTTCGATTTGGGTTCATAGTTGGAAAATATTGGGTTGTTCCTACTGGTTTAAGGGGTACATATCCTCCATTAACTTCAGCTACAAAAATGTCGTCACCGTTAATCCCAGTGGTATCAGAAAAATTTTGTGATGTTAATACTGGAATAAAACCCCCCGTAAAAGTTCGATAAATACCACGTATACCAGTATCAGTTCCTTTATCTAAATGAATTTTCCCAATGGTATTACCCTTAAAACCCACTTGTTCCTTCTCATGAATCGTTGTAAAAAATACATCGATACCATTTGATGTTGGCAATCCAGTCCAAAGTTCTTCTTTTTCAAAATCTATTACAGGTGATTGCTCATTATTTTTTTTCACTAACACGTCATCGATAAACCACGTTGTCGGGTATCCTCCATCTAATGAAACCTGCATGTAGGTCTGTAGTGACACAATTTCTATCGGATGAGTAGCAGTTTCTGGTATATCCGTTTCCAAATATGTCCATTCTTCAGGTATTTGCCCAAGTGTGACCGTAAATTGTCTGTCATTAGCATCTCTCAGAACAATCCAAAAAAAATGATCCTCAACATAAGGGTCCTGTTTTGTCCATGCACCAATTTTGGTAGACATCAGAGGCAATTCTATCGAGGTAGGTATACTAGAAACTGAAATTTTTGACATCAATTGGGGTAAAGAATATTCGGAAAAATCATCTCTGAACCAAGATATTCCGGCAAATTGCGTTGGTTGGATGCCTAGTAAATCAAAATTAATCCCGGAACCCGTAGTCCCAATTTTTCCCGACAACCTTAAAGCAGTAGAAAAAGATTTTACGCCATTGATTGCTTCAATTGATTTAATGTTTTCAAAAGTGATACCTGTGTTGGGTCTCGTTGAAATTATCCTGATTGAACTTCCATTATCATAAAGTATTTGTTCATAGCTACTTTGCCTAAGTGTGTAGGTTAAACTACCTGCTACGACCGTCAAACCAGTCGTCAACATAATTAAAATCATTGGCCAGCTATACCAAAAAGAGTTTCTGGACAATCTGTAGAGTGCAATAATCTCGGGGACAGGCATCCGATTACTCCAAAAATACAATAGACTTGCGGCAAAAATAGAAAAAATTCGTAATAAAATAAATGTACACACTATTATGAAAATTGCAGGAGAAATTAACAGCACGGGGTCTAATGTTAAATCTCCAGTGTTTTTGAAGTTCAAGAGGACTCTTGAGTCCATCTCCCACCATATGATAACCCCAAAAATTATGACAAAAATATCCACAAAATATTTTTGGAAAAAGGGACGGGTGTTTGGTCTTTGGTTCATATAGGTAACCGTCCCTAAATGTAAAGCTTTGTACATTACCGCTATAAAAACACTAAAAAAGGCAACCAAAAAATATCCTAAAAACCATACGATTTCGTAATAAAAAGGTACTGAAAGGTTTCGACCATGAAGTATCGACTTCATAACAGGTAATGAGTCAATAACATTCACAAAAATCATCGCAAATAAAATACCCACAATTGAGGGTATTACCACAACTGGAATTAATTCGCAGCATTTCAAAATTATTATTGTTTTAGTAGACATCCCTCTATTACGGAGCATAATGTTTTGACTGGTGTTTTTCCTAATCATTAAATCTAAAATCATTAACAAGTAATAAACGATAACGGACAAGGCGATAGATCCTATCAGGAGACTAGGTAGCGTTAGCATTACCATGCGGGATTGATTTTTTTTTACGCGTGCCTCCGGGCCAATCATTACAGAAGAACGAGGCAATATTAAATTCACCCGCCTCTCAAATTTTGAAAATTTGTTGACCAAATCGGAGGGACGTTGCAAAATAAGTTTTTCTTTATCGAAAAACAATATTTCAGTGAAATTAATTGGCAGTCCAGCGTTTAATGAAGACAAACCTTTCAACATCATTCCTGAACCGACAAAAAGCATCAATGGTGGTTCTCTTCCAGCAAATTCTTGAGGTGGAGTGGGGGCTAATATTGTTTCAATGCTATCGAGCCAATATTCGTCATTCCGATCTTGTTCCGTAAATATCCCAGTAATCTTTACCTGTAATTCCCCAAACTTACTAATTTCTGGAGTAACACTAAGTAAATCGCCAGATGTTAGTTCTACCAACTTATCTTTTTGCCTAAAACTAGAACGCCCTACGTATATAGCTGCCTCTACAGTAACCACTTCTCCATTTTTACTGATAGAAGCACTTGGGGGAATTCCTTGTATGAAATCAACGTGGTTCCCGAAACCGTCTAGTTCTTGAAAATGAGCCCTCGAAGCAGATGGCATTACATCCTGGGTATTTTTGGAAAATCCCCAAAAGTGTGGACCACTTTTCATTCTGGTCGACCTAGTTTTAATTAATGAACCCATTTGATCATCAACAGCATCATTAAGAGATTTCGATATGTCAGAAAGCTCATTTGTTTGAAGAGGGATCCAATTACTGTTCACCTGAATATTACTTCTGGAGTTCCCTAAACGATGAACAACATCTTCCATCCCGATTATTTCAAGCGATTTAAGATACAAATATCCTGTCGAAATAGTAAAAATTAATAAGAAACACGCTAGGGCCAAACCGATAACAAATTGAAAATCGTTTTTAGTTGACAGTATGACATAACGAAAAATTTGCATTATTACTATAAAGGTTTAGATGATTGAATGATCTTTTTACATTCATCCAGAATTTGATCCGAATGTTTTTCAACAGGTTTACTTTCAACAGAGTAGGTTTGAACTGCACATCTGACATAAAATGAATCTCTTTCAGATGGATGGAATATATAATAAACACTAAAAACATCGCTGTACATTACATTAGATTCCACAGTCTCAGTTACAAATTTATGTCTAAAGAACCCAATTTTTTTTGATTCTTGATTAATATATTCGGAGTTTTTATAAGATGTTAATATGTTGTGATTAGAAATTTCTTTATCATTTTTATCAATTTGTTTTATAACCAAATCAATTAAATTATTATTTTTATTTGATGCTAGATCCAAATGATCAAAAAGATACTGTGCCGAAAAAATTCTAATAGCACCATCTGAAAAATATAGTTCTTCTGGGCCTTCTTCCTTTATTTCAACTGCATTTATTGTTTTATTAGTCTCTTTATGAACAAGACTTTGTGGTATGACTAATAATCTTTTTGGAACCGAAAATTCATATCCTATTTCATCATTAACGATAGTCTTATACCCTTCAGGCGGAGGTGATTGAAAAACTAAATTAGATGAACAAGCTAAACTGGGAAGGAATAATAATAATAAAAAAATCTTTTTCATAATACCCTATTTATTTTTTTGAGATTTTTTATATATTTGAACTCTTTGGCTACATGAGTCTGTTATAAATAAATTACCTTGTGTATCAGAGTATATGTAAGTAGGTTGCCAAAATCTTTTTTATTGTTCGAAATTCTCCCATTTGAGACTTATTATCTAATGTTTCTAATAGTCAAAAATACAGGGTAAGTTCTCTAGTTTGATCCCTCTATGGTGGGCCCGCTGTGACTCGAACACAGGACCTCTACTTTATCAGAGTAGCGCTCTAACCAGCTGAGCTACGGGCCCCCTAGGGCGGTGCCGGCAGGTTAAACTAATTAATATATAAACCGCCCTGGTCTCAATTATATATCTACTAGAATCTCACGGATAAAAAAGCCCTTTTAGGACAACTGAACAGTGAATAGAAAAAACCTTTGTTTCGAAGTTTTTTTTGCCGTTATAAAGCGACCATTATCGATAAACCGTACCCGAGGCGAGCCCCTTCTACATGTTTAAACATTTTCACGTAAATACACGAGAATCTCGCTTCAAGCCTCACATAGAGTTTTATCAATCGCCTTTTCCATTTAGGTAAGTTCTTTTGACAGAAATTCCGTCAAATTTACATCCTTAGAAAGGAGGTGATCCAGCCGCACCTTCCGGTACAGCTACCTTGTTACGACTTCGTCCCAGTCATCGGCCCCACTCTCGGCACCTGCTCCCCAAAAAGGGTTAGCCTGGCGACTTCAAGTGTTGCTAACTTCCATGACGTGACGGGCGGTGTGTACAAGGCCCGGGAACGTATTCACCGCAGTGTGCTGACCTGCGGTTACTAGCAACTCCGCGTTCATGCAGGCGAGTTGCAGCCTGCAATCCCAACTGGGACCGGCTTTACCAGATTAGCTCCACCTCGCGGCTTCGCAACCGATTGTACCGGCCATTGTAGCGTGTGTGTAGCCCTGGACGTAAGAGTCATGATGACTTGACGTCGTCCCCACCTTCCTCTCGTTTAAGAGCAGTCTCGCTAGAGAGAGTAACTAGCAATAGGGGTTGCGCTCGTTGCGGGACTTAACCCAACACCTCACGGCACGAGCTGACGACAGCCATGCAACACCTGTGTAAGCTCCCTTGCGGGTCCTTCCCCTTTCGGTTCAGTACTACTTACATGTCAAGTCCAGGTAAGGTTCTACGCTTACCATCGAATTAAACCACACGCTCCGCTGCTTGTGCGGGCCCCCGTCAATTCCTTTGAGTTTTAGCCTTGCGGCCGTAGTCCCCAGGCGGAATGCTTAGCGCGTTAGCTACGGCTCACAGGGAATGGATACCCCGAAAACCTAGCATTCATCGTTTAGGGCGTGGACTACCCGGGTATCTAATCCGGTTCGCTACCCACGCTTTCGTCCCTCAGTGTCAGAACTGTCCCAGAACACCGCTTTCGCCACTGGTATTCCTCCCGATATCTACGCATTTCACCACTACACCGGGAATTCTGTGTTCCTCTGACAGTCTCGAGTTCAGCAGTATCTTCTGCATTCTACAGGTTGAGCCTGTACCTTTCACAGAAGACTTACCAAACCACCTACGGACCCTTTACGCCCAATAAATCCGGACAACGTTCGACACCTACGTATTACCGCGGCTGCTGGCACGTAGTTAGCCGTGTCTTATTCCTCAGGTACCGTCCTCACTCTTCCCTGAGAAAAGAAGTTTACAACCCTAAGGCCGTCATCCTTCACGCGGCATCGCTCCATCAGGCTTTCGCCCATTGTGGAAGATTCCCTGCTGCTGCCTCCCGTAGGAGTGGGGGCCGTGTCTCAGTCCCCCTCTGGCTGGTCGTGCTCTCACACCAGCT
>Ga0187827_10007069_pt1 | contig 12588 bp, 9 predicted proteins | sample ETNtaG_39_FD_167969 | JGI IMG/M metagenome (GOLD analysis project Ga0187827, IMG submission 167969) | Marine microbial and viral communities from oxygen minimum zone, Eastern Pacific Ocean - ETNP2014_SV_150_PacBio MetaG (Illumina Assembly) | ecosystem: Environmental > Aquatic > Marine > Hypoxic... | reverse complement strand
CCGAAACATCAGAGTCTTCAGAATCCAGATCTGAATTCCTGCCTTCGTCTGGAAGTGCTGTGCCCGTCAGGCTTACCAGCTGTTCTTTATATTCTGTAGCTACCTCACGCTCAACTGGCCTTTCCTGAGAAGATACTTTGTTCAAGTCGCTCGTTTGCACCTCCGCATCCTTGCGCTCAATATTCTGACTCGCACCTTCATCACCGAGTTCGATATGGTACTCATCAATATCGCCCAGATCAGGCTCTTCGACATCTATCTGAACGTCGGCGTCCTGCTCGCTACGTTCCTCACCCGAACCCGCTAGATCCGAAAGATCTAACTCCGGTAAATCAAAATCATCGTCGTTGCTTTCACTGCTTTCGCTATCAGGCTCTTGGTCATCTCCAAAAGTTATAACCTTAGGCTCAATTTGAATTCAGATTGGTAAATTACAGGAATCCAGAGGGTATTGATGTTGATCTGCAGCGAAAATTGATCCAGTAATTGCACTGAACTTTGATCCGTTAGATAGACGGCCAACCCGAGCAATCATTTGTGTGTACTGGGCCAACTATTCGATGCAAAAACCGCCAAAAGAGAGTCAATCGAGCATGCAAACCAACACCCAGTACTTGCAGTTAGTCCCGAATCTACTCCGTACTCTAGACAAAATCAACTGATAACACAGGATATATAGGGTATTATCTGTAAATTATCTATATGTAGTGATTTCGCCGTTTTTTTGACGCTTCGTTCTTCCCTTTCAGCTCTCGATAGGGCATTGACAAGTTAACTACATAATCTGAGAAAAGCTCATATAAACAACTTTTACATTGTCGTCGCACATTTCCAAGACGCAAAAGCACGCAGCCCAAAATATTGATAGTTCTCAGCTGATACCAAATGCCGACCCAGATCGAACAAGTTGTAAACGGCTGCATGAGAACTTAAGAATCATTGTCCTTGCTCTATCGATTTGACTGATTAACTTGTCAATACCTAATAAAGCTATCCCCATTTTCTGGAGGCACAAACTTGACACCCGTCGTTCTGTGAGTTCAATTCTACAGCTTGGGTGGATAACGATAGGTCATCGTCACACCACGCAGCGTGCGCCAACGACCGTTGTAAAAACGTGGCCGGAACCGCATGTCTTCAATCGCATCTTGTGCATCGCGCCTGATTCTCACTTCATCGGGTTGCGCCGCTTGCGCACGTGGAGTTCTGGTTTCACCATTGGAGTACACGGTAAATCTCACGTCCACGGTATTGAGCTCGGTACTAACAGAAGCGGCGCGTACCGGAATGGGTGGTTGCCGAGCAATATTGATCGATTCGTTCCAGGCCAGAAAGTTTCCCATGTGGACTAACTCTTCGCCGTCTTCGTCTTGAGTGATCCGGTAGCCATTGCCATTCTGGTCGGTGAGTGCCTCCTCCAGTGTCATATAGTACTCACTCACTGGTAGCACGATGGGTCGACTAAAAAACTCACTGACTCTTTCCTCGGCGATGCCTGCTTCACGCAGCTTATTCATAGCGTTGCGGTAAAGGCGTTTGGCTGTACCTAAACCGATGAGCCATTGAAAGTCTGCTTCATAGATCATAGCCATCGCTTCCGCCTCCGGATTATTCAAAGACTCAATAATGCGCCGGATTCTCTGCACCGTGTTCAACGCTTCTCGCAAGTAATCCTCAGTTCCTCTTGATTCGGCACGCGCTATGTGATCGCGTGCTTCGACACCCAGTTCATCTTTAGAAGTCAGAAACACTACTACGTCGTATTGCTCGATTGCATCCTTATAGAGCCAGGGAATAAGTGACGGATCATTCTCGCTATAGGTCTCTTCAGCTAGTTGCAATTGCTGCCGCAGGATCTGTCTCGCATCCTGGAAGTGGTTCACCCTTGCCTTGATTCCGTCAAGATAGATGGCGGTCAAATGCCATTCCCTTACATCGCTCATTGCAAGCAATAGATCTTCCGTGCTGAAGTCAGGGCTTTGTGCGTAGAAGAGCCGAATGATTTCGAAGTTGTCTGTTACATCGTCCCAGTTGCCTAGACGAATATTGATGGCGATTAGCTCTTCGATGACCGGCAGCTGATTCAGGCTGTTCGGACCCTCTGAAATGCGAATGAGTTGCAGGCGCCTCTGGATAATGGCTTGCGCTCCCTCTAAATCGTTGGCATCTATCAATACACCTGTTAGCCCTTGCAATGGTTCTAATATTGCGCGGTCGAAAGGACCTGCTTCCGATTCTATGCTTTCGATTTGCTGGCTGTAGGACTCAATTTGCTCAATTAATTGCGTGCTGATCTGCAGAGGGGAATTTGCTACATCCTGCTCCACGGTTTGTCCCACCGGTATGCTTGGGAGAACTAGTAGCAAAACGGCACAGCTGAACCTTGGAATTGATGAACCTAGCATGGCCTGACAGTACCACGAAAAGAGATCAAAGGGATCGGTATACTTTGATTCTACACCGAAAAGAGTCTTGGCAGGCCTTGAGAAGTAGTAGGTGCGACCTTGCGAAAGGTAGCCGAGCCGAGTTTTCGGAGCTCGGTAGTGGCGGGCGCAAAGTCTATGTCAGTGGTGCTGAGCTCCAGTATCCTGATCTCCACTTGAAATGCTTCTGCTATTGCAGCGAGAGATCTGGGCGAGGTACTGCCTTCGCTTTCCATACGCTGAATTGTTCGGGCATGCAGGCCGGCAACCTCGGCTAGTTGCTCTTGGGTCCAGCTCTGCCTGCTTCTTAAATCTTTAATAAGTTCTCGTCTGACTTTTACCTTCACAGTTGCTCTCCATTGGAAAACTGCTGAGATTTTTACTAATAAAAAGGCATCTGTCCACGCCACGAATACGACTTTACAATAAATCTATCCCCTTTTCCTCTTTACCGTTCTTCGTCCCTTTTTTACTTTCGACTCAACTACCAGTGACCCCGAGAACTTCTTCGCCTGTTATCTCGGCGATTCCGCCCAGAAAAGGAATTATTGTAGTGTCGGTCATCTGAGAATCCACCGTAGCGGCGCCCGGATTTATCCCAGTCGTAGCCATTCCAGAAGAATTGCTGACCACGATTATTGATTACCCAGGGCTGCTCATAGGTGCCACCGATGCGAACCGCACCACCGTTAACCCGCTGCCAATTGCGTCCAGACCAGCGATAGATGCCATAGCCACCATTTCTGCGATCGGTGCCGATGACCCAGCCGTCACCCACATCGGTGGCGCTACCGGGCATGCGTTTATAACCACGACCATCCCAATGGTAGATTCCATAATGATCATGACCATTACCCAGTCGCCAACCGCCGCCAAAATCGCGATCCCTGGCGCTGGCAGCCACTGAAAATCCGACTATGCAGATTGCCAAAACCAGCTTTAAGTATGTGTTTTTCATTAGTGGATCCTCCGTTCTGTAAACCATCCATGAACGTTTTTGTTCATGTTAGGCGCATTTTCGGCCAGGTCTGCTGAATAGAAACTGAATCGAATGATTTCAGGTGGAAATCGGTGGTGTTTATATGTTTCTGCTTTTGTCATGGAACGAATTGTCGCAAAATGGCGTTTAACTTGTCAGTACCGTGCGGGTGCTTCGAGCAAGCCGATAACAACATGCAGGATGAAGATTTCATGAACAGGACTAGCAGCGTTTTATTCGGGAAGCTGAAAATGAGGACGCTATTTGCTCTGGTGCTGGCTTTATACTCTTCCTGCTTACTGTCACAACCGAGTATCGATCTTTCTCAATCTGAGCAACAGTCAGTCTCCCCGCTATTGACTGGATTGTTGCCGGTGACTGAGGCCATGTTGGCAGCACCTCCTTCCGAGGATTGGTTAATCTGGCGAAGGGATCATCACAGTCTCGGTTATAGTCCACTGGATCAGATAAACAGAGAGACCGTCAGTCAGCTACAGGAGAGTTGGCGGAGGCCGTTGCAGGTCGGGCCCAATATGGCTACACCGTTGGTGCATGACGGTGTAATGTTCCTATTAGACCGGGAGGATACGGTTTTAGCGCTTGATGCCAGTAATGGTAATCAACTCTGGTCTTATCAACACGACACAGCCAGGCGCCCGGGCTTAAAAATGGGCCTGGCTATGTATGGGGACAAGCTTCTGGTGCCAACCTCTGGCACTCGGCTCATCGCCCTGAATACCAGCACCGGTGAGGTTGCCTGGGAACATAAAATAGACTTTACCGATGTAGGAGAAACTTCCCAATCTCTACGCGGTGCTCCGCTGGTCGCTGGAGGCCAGGTAATACAAGGCGTCACGGCCAGTAGTGCCGCAGGGGGCGGGCTAATTCTCGCTATTGATATCGATACAGGGGAAGAGACCTGGCGCTTTCATACTACTGCTCGTCCTGGTGAGTTCGGAGGTAATAGCTGGAATGAGATGAGTGTGGCTGAACGTAGTGGTGGCTCGGTTTGGTTGCCGGGCAGCTATGACGCAGAGCTGGATCTGGTCTACTTCGGCGTCGCACCTACTTACAATACCAAACCCTTGTACGATGACATCGAAAAGCCAGGTATCAGCAACGATGCCCTGTTTACAAATTCAACAGTTGCGCTGAGACCGTCAACTGGTGAATTAGTGTGGCACTACCAGCATATTGCGAATGACCAATGGGATCTCGATTGGGCCTATGAGCGTCAATTGCTAAACCTGGATGTTGGCGGGGTTATGCGCAAAGTAGTGTTAACCGCGGGCAAGATGGCCCTTTATGATGCACTCGATGCTGCCACCGGTGAGTACTTATTTTCTATAGATCTGGGCGCTCAGAACCTGGTTGATTCAATAGATCCTGAAACTGGTATCAAGGCGCTTAATGCTAATAGGAGGCCCAATGCTGAAATCTCTCTGCTGGTCTGCCCTTATGCTATCGGAGGTAGAAATTGGCCATCAGCTTCCCTTAACACAGAATCCAGCATGTTATTCCTGCCCCTCTCCGAATTCTGTATGATTTCAGGGCCTACAGGGCAAACTGAAGGTCCTTATGTCAACTTGCTCTCCACCCAAACACCCCTGTATCCCGCTCAGAAACCAGACAGCGATGGAAAATTCGGTCGTCTGCAGGCAGTAGATCTTGAAACCAGAGAGCTGAGTTGGAGCTTTCGGGAAGTCAGTCCTCCCACATCGGCTGCATTGGCCACGGCAGGGGGGATTGTATTCCTCGGTTCTTTAGATCAATCCTTCAAGGCCTTCGATGATCGCAATGGCGAGGTTTTGTGGCAAACAGACCTAGGCGATGTGCCGGCAGCCTTTCCAATCACCTACAGTGTCGAGGGTAAGCAACACATTGCCGTTATAGTGGGTCAGCCCACGCTGCATGCAAGGCTGCTGATGGGAGCACTCTATGAATTCCTGGGCGTGGAGCAGAATCCTCTTCTTGAGCTGAGTCAAACCGGGCCAGCACTCGTTGTCCTGGCCTTGGAATAGTTTGCCGCAACGAAAAATGGGGTCAGAATAAAAATACAGCAGTTTTACTCTGATTTTTTTTGATTAGATGCTGATCGAGAATAGCGTTATTCCGACGGTTTGAAAGCCAGCAACACGTTACCGGGCACCTGACTGAACTGACCATATCCGGAACCCACAAACACCATGCCAGATCCAGCGGCAATGGAATGGCTTTCGATCGAACCGCCATAACCCTCGACACCGTTGACGGTCTCAAAATCCGCCACCGTATCGTATTGAAAGAGTATCTCGCCTGAGTCCGAATCAAATACAAACAGGCGGCCATCAAGTCCTCCAGTGATGACTGCTCCGTCCACAGACAACGGCGTGGCGGAGAAACCATGGAGTGATTCACAACGCCTAAGCCTTTCGCTGCGTTCGCCACCACAATCCGGCTGCACTTCGTAGTACCAGCTTGGCTCGCCAGTGCCGACGAAGTAAGTGTAAATGCCGGGCCGGCTGACCGCGCCCATACCGCCAGGATCGTTGATGGTCATGAAGGCTCGCTCAGAATCGGTGGCGATGCCCCAATGGTTACCGCCCAGCGCCGTCCCCTCACCGACGCTCTGATTCCAGACCACTGCACCGGTGACAGGATCCAGAGCCCAGAGATCGCCGGACTTCTGGCCGGCAATCAGCAACTCCCGGTCGTCTGTCTCTACCAGGATGGCCGGGCCGCCGAAATCGAAATCGACGGAGTTGGTATCACCTAAAATGATGCAGTTAGGACCACCGGCGCTGCAGCCGAAATTCCACATATCGTTCTCTAGTGCCTGGAAGACCCAGATTTCCTCCCCGGTTTCCAGATTCAGGGCGATGATTGAATCGCTGGTACCCGTTGTGGGGTGCGAAGTATTTTCGCCAGTGGTGACGTAAACCTGGCCTCGCTCTGCATCAATAGTCGGCGTACTCCAGATTGGGGCACCTGAGGGGCCGCGCTGCTTGACACCGGTGGAGCTGACCGCTCCAGTGTATTCAGCCGCTGGCATGGTGTGGTATTCCCACAGCTTTTCTCCGGTACGCGCATTCAGCGCGGTGACGGCACCGTGATTTTCACAGCATTCATAATTCGGGTTGCCACCGGTAATGACACCGGAACCGGAAATCGGCACGATTATCTTGTCTTCGTGAATAACAGGTGTGCCAGTAAGCATTCCCTGGTTATTGGATGCTTGACCGCTCGCCACCCAGATCGACTCGCCATTTTCCGCATTGACGGCATGAATCATGCCGTTTCCATCACTAAACACCAGTGTACCCAAGCCATCGATTACCGAGTAGGCCATTGAAGAGCGCAGGCGTGTGCCAGGGTTGTAGACCCACTTGGCGCAACCGGTGTTGATATCCAATGCGAAAACCCGACCGGAATCGGTAGCGTCATAGAAAATGGTCGAGCCGATGATCACCGGCGCGGTGCGCATTCCGGATGTCTGGGGGAAAGCGACCGCCCAAGCCAGTTCCAGATTTGACAGATCGGCCGTGGTGAGGCCCGCCTGCGCGGCATCAAGGTGGCGCGGGTTGTTGCCATCAGCTTGTGTATAGGTAAAGGATAGCGTCTGCTGCAGGTCTACCGAGCGGTTATCCGCCGCGCACATGGTCGCAGCGACCCAGTCGTCTCCCGTGGTCTGCTCCTGAGCCAAGCCTGGCTGAGCAGCGGTCAAGCCTGCGCTTAGTAGCGCGGCCAGGGACAGGTAAGATCTAAAACTTGCTTGAAGACGAGAGTAAAAAAACATAAGTAGTGCCTGCTCGGTGGATGTTAGCTGTTAGTTCCATTCCAGCGAGAACCGTCGTTTGAGTTGCCGGTTCATTTGGAGGCTGAAACCCAGCGCCAAAAATACAATAATTGTCGGCATTGTGCGAATCTGGATTGGATTAAGCTTAATAGGGGACACTATGTAGCTCCCCCGGTTTGACGGACACTTGTCTGTCAGGGAGTTCCGGGGACAGTGACCTTAATTGCAATTTATGGGATAGTGACTTCAAATGAATTAAAGTCATTGTCCCCATATATACCAGAATGAGGATTAACTTGTCAGTACCCGGGCTAGGGACAAAGCAGACAAATTCTACGATAGTAATACAAAGGTGAATCATGAAGACTAGCCTATCGATGTCCAACTCGCTCTTACTGGTTCTAGGACTCACACTCACTAATTCGCTTTGGGGTGCAGAACGCCGCGTCGAGGATATTGCTGAAATCTACCGAGTCGCTGCTACCCTCGCAGCCAGTAGCGATCACCAACGTCTGATTCAATCCGTATGTCCGGAGAGTCCGCGTGTGGTTGAAGAGCCCATATCTCTCCCCGCTGCAACCCGCGCCCCTCGCCGCATCCCAGCCATTGAAAACTGGTACCGAGAGCCAGCCAGAGTATTTGACGAGTTGTATTTCGTCGGCACCAATGACCACAGTTCCTGGGCCGTTGTCACCGATGACGGCATCATGCTGCTGGATACTGTGTACGACTACGCCACAGGCGATGCCATTGTCGATGGCCTGATCAAACTGGGCTTCGATCCTGCGGACATTGAGTTCGTCTTCATCAGTCATGGCCATGGCGATCATCATGGTGGTGCCAAGTATCTCCAAGATGAATTCGGAGCGCAGGTCATCATGGGAGCAGCCGACTGGGATCTGGTCTCTCGCGATACCCGCAATCCAGCCCCACGTCGCGACATCATCGCCACAGATGGTATGACATTCAATCTGGGAAATACCACCATCACACTCTATGAAACTCCCGGTCACACCGAGGGTACCTTCTCATCGGTGGTGACGGTACACGATGATGGGATTGAACATCTGGCGGTGTCTTGGGGCGGCACGGCGATCTGGCCGCGAACACCCACAGAACAGGTAAAACTTTACATCAATTCTGCTGTGCGCATGCAAAATCTAGTGCAAAACCAGGGTGTCGACGTGCTTATCGCCAATCATCTGGTTTTCGATCACAGTCGTGAGAAATTGCCCCTTCTGCAGGCCCGACAGGCCGGCGATCCCCACCCCTATGTGGTGGGAACCGATCACGTCATTCGCTATCTGCAGGTTGCTGAGAACTGCGCCAGAGCCGAAATGGCCTACCGCTAATTGTGCTTGCCAGGAGGGTATTGACCAGGCTTATTGATATCTTGCCAGAATCTCAAAGGTTCCCCCGTTCTGCTGAGTTATAGCTCGCATCAAACTTACGTAGGTCTGAGCCGATTCTTGATACTGCCCGGGTCCGGCAAAGATTGTGGGAAACATAATGCCATGGATACGAACCCGCTGGGCAATGCTCAACCGTGTAGAATTATGGGGATCAGATCTTTCCTGTTAGCAGGAATTACTAAGTTTTTGTTGTAGAGAAAGTAAACCGCGATGAGAGTATAAGTAGGATTAAGGTACTAATGTAATGAACCATCCCCACCCCGCCAGGCATTTGCATTCTTAAGCTTGTCCACCGATAACAACAATCTTACGCTGCTTGAACCAAATTCATTACACCATCAACATGTTCAATAAGTTCTACAGCAAGGTCAGTGTATTTCATTCCAATCCAACTCCCGTATTATTCGTATCGTAATGAATGAACCGGATCGGAATTCGCGGTTCGAAAGCATTGAATTGCAACTGTGAACACGGCAAGAAAAACGATACTCAGGGTCACTATTCCGTAATTAAGCACAGAGAACTCCGCTTGCGATGAAAACTGCGCATAGAAATCGCTAATAAAAAAATAGGCGACTGGCCAGGGAATTATACAGGCAAGTATCACCGGCTTTACAAAATCCCATGCCAGTAGCGTGTTAAATTGCATCCAAAAGTGACCCACCTTTGGATGCAATTTAACACTAACGTTTATGATGGGTAGGTTGATGGGTATATTGTATAAATCAACGTAAGCTATTGATTATAAGAACTGTTCGAGTCTGCCCGCTGGTACCACTAACTCGTATAAAGCGGGCTAGTTGCATCTAAATCCTCCCAACTACATCTCTAAAACCCAGTAAATACGGGCATATTAGGCTGTCTATTTCGCCAGAGTCTCTTTTGTTATAGAAATGTAGACAAGGCCGTTTTCAACTTTCGCTGGGTATTTTCTCGTGTAGCCCATGTCAGCGCCACCCGCTTCTCCGGTTTCAAGAGATATGACCCAGTTATGTAAAGGGCAGGTGACGCGCCGATCATGAACAATCCCCTGTGACAAGGGTCCGTTTTTATGTGGGCAGCGATCATCAAGGGCAAAGACTTCATCTTTCCCTGTGCGGAATACAGCGATATCGCCGTTATCGGTATTGATAATACGTGCACCTAATGGCGGAATATCATCCAGCCCGCCTATTTCTAACCAATTCATCTAAGACCTCTACTGATTTTTTTTGTGGCTTCCATCTCCACGTGCTTAATTGGAATGTATGCTCTTTTGTCCGGGTTATTGGCATGTGCATCCCAGGGATCAACTTGTGCTTGTTTCTGCGAAGCGAGAAAAGCGTCGACCAGCGCTTCACGTCCTTCGGTATCATCAAGGATACGGTGTTTAACATAGGAAAGGCCAACCCGTTCGATCCAAGGTGCCGTACGTTCTAAATAACGAGCCTCTTCGCGGTAGAGTTGCATAAAGGCAGCGCTGTACTCCAATACCTCTTCAGAGGTTTTAACTTTGCATAACAGATCTGTTGCACGTACTTTTACACCGCCGTTACCGCCAACGTGTAATTCCCAACCTGAATCCACGGCAACAACGCCAAAGTCTTTTATGGTGGCCTCTGCACAATTACGCGGACAACCGGAAACGGCCATCTTAAATTTATTGGGTGTCCAGGAACCATAGGTCATTTCCTCCAATTCGATACCCAAAGTAGTGGAATCCTGTGTGCCAAAGCGACACCAGTTAGAGCCGACACAAGTCTTAACAGTACGTAGGGCCTTGCCGTAGGCATGGCCAGAAACAAATCCGGCGTTAGTAAGGTCGCCCCACATTTTGGGTAAATCTTCTTTCACAACACCTAACAAGCCAATACGTTGTCCGCCGGTTATCTTCACCGTAGGTACCTTATATTTTTTGGCGACATCGGCGATTGTACGCAATTGGTCTGCGGTGGTCTCACCGCCAAAGATGCGAGGGATAACCGAGTAGGTGCCATCTTTTTGGATATTGGCGTGAGCGCGTTCGTTGATGAAACGTGATTGGGCATCGTCTTCATATCTATCCGGCCAGGCGCAAAGTAAATAATAATTCAAGGCAGGGCGACAGACATGACAGCCATCGGGGGTTTTCCATTCCATGAAATTTCTGATGGCCGGTATGGTGGTGAGTTCATAGGTGATGATGGTGGTGCGTACATTTTCGTGGGTGAAGTCTGTACAAGGGCAAAGAGGTTTGGTTTTCGGTGTTGCTGAATAACCACTGCCTAAAGTCGAAGCCAGCAGTTCTTCTACCAAGCCGGTGCAGGAGCCACAGGACGCAGACGCCTTGGTGGTGCTTCTGACCTCATCAAGAGTAAATAAACCTTCTTTAGTAATGGCCTTGGTGATATCGCCTTTGCTAACACCGTTACAACCACAGATCTCTGCTTCATCAAGCAAGGAGGCAATATGGCTGGTCTCACCATGACCGGAATCACCGATATGGGCCTGACTGAATAATAAATTGTCGCGCATGTCTGTGATGTCTGTGCCATCACGCATTAACTGGAGATACCAGGTACTATCGATGGTGTCACCATACAGGACAGCGCCATCAATCTTGTTATTCTTTACAATGAGTTTCTTATACACGCCTTTAGCGGCATCCTTAAAAAACAGCTCTTCACTCTCATCATCGCCGATAAAATTCCCTGCTGAAAATAGATCGATACCAGTGACTTTTAGCTTAGTCGAAGTAACAGACCCTTCGTATCTGGCAATACCAAATTCAGCAAGATGATTGGCGCAGACTTTGGCCTGTTCAAACAAAGGAGCAACCAGGCCATAGGTGGCGTTTCTATGTTGCACACATTCACCAATGGCATAGATGCGTGGGTCATAGGTCTGCATGGTATCGTTGACCACGACACCGCGTTCACAATAAATTCCTACTTCTTTGGCTAAATCAGTATTTGGTTTAATACCGACGGCCATAACCACGAGATCGGCTTCTATCTCAGTGCCGTCCTTAAAACGTAAGCCTTGAACACGTTTTTCACCAATGAGTGCTTCAGTTTCTTTCTCCAGAAAAAAGTTTAAGCCCCTTTCTTCTAAAGATAGTTTTAATAATTCTGCTGCAGGTTTATCCAGCTGCCGTTCCATCAATGTATCGAGCAGATGCACGACTGTTACATCCATGCCCTGGAGTATAAGGCCATTGGCGGCTTCAAGTCCGAGCAGACCTCCACCGATGACGACGGCCTTTTTATACTCTTTTGATACGCTAAGCATCGCTTCCACATCATGAATATCGCGAAAGCTGATGCACCCAGGTAATTGTGCCCCAGGGATAGGAATGATGAAAGGATCGGCACCAGTGGCCAGGATCAATCGATCGTAATAGACACTAATCCCATCCTCCGTACTAACAAGGCTATTCTTGCGATCAATGTTGGTAACTTTCTTGCCTTTATATAAGGTAATGCCATTATCGATATACCATTGCTCATCATTCAACATGATGTCATCAATGGTTTTATCCCCAGCCAGCACAAGCGATAACAGGATTCGGTTATAGTTACCGTAGGGTTCAGCACCGAATACCGTAATGTCATATTTTTCACGTGCGACCTTGAGCAATTCTTCAAGTGCACGCATGCCCGCCATTCCGTTGCCGATTAAAACCAACTTTCTTTTTTGCATAACCAACACTTCACTACCTTGTATGAACCCTTACCCTGGTGCATAGATTGTGCCAAAGATGTAACTGTTTGAATTTTTGGAATAAAATAGAAAATTGGCCATTTCTGAGTATGATTAATAGCCCTTAAATGGGGCGCCTGGATGCGGGAAGCACCATTCGAGTGCCTTGTTATCTTGGATGGGTTGGACGAAGACCAGATGCAGGATATGCACTGTATCCCGTCAGAACATATGGGACCAATTCGCCTTAAATCCTAAGGGAGACTTCTGATACATTTAACTATGAATACAGGAGTCACCTATGACTGACACACCCGAATCACTCGTTAAAGCCATTCG
>Ga0187827_10007066_pt1 | contig 12589 bp, 10 predicted proteins | sample ETNtaG_39_FD_167969 | JGI IMG/M metagenome (GOLD analysis project Ga0187827, IMG submission 167969) | Marine microbial and viral communities from oxygen minimum zone, Eastern Pacific Ocean - ETNP2014_SV_150_PacBio MetaG (Illumina Assembly) | ecosystem: Environmental > Aquatic > Marine > Hypoxic... | reverse complement strand
AAAAACGGCGTCAGGAACCGTGAAAACGAAAAATCAGTGGCAAAAGGCCTCCCGTCAAATATATCGCGGTGTTGAATATCAGAATCATTATTCGGGCTCGGCAATGACGAACTGCCGAGCTGCCACGCACGGCGATACAAGCCAATTCGCCGCATCAAGTCCTGCTTAATGGGATACACATTCAGCGGCCCCGATGCATGTTTGAGCGCCGTATATTTTAACACCTCATAGGGCTCGTCTTCTCTGGGGTCGTAACCCACATAAATTGTTGGAATGTCTTTCATAATCTATCCTCAACAGTTGGCGTGGCAGTTGATGGGGCGGGAAAGCAGGTTATCAGCCGCTGTCTCGCGGGGGTCGAAGCCGATAAAGATTCCCATGGGTTCCTTACTCATTATCGCCCTCGTCTCATGTGGTTAAATTTTCACGTGATTAAATTTTCTGGGTCGTCACAGTGGCCCCCCGCAACGGAGGGGCTCCCTCCAAAAGGTCCAGGAGCGCCTCGAAGCGGGGCGGGTTGTTGCGATGGAGACAGTCCCGTTTCTCCGTCAGTTCCGGGGCCTCGAACAGGGAATCGTCCTCAAGCGCCCGGGCAAACCGGGAGTCGAAATCCTCGCCAAGGGGGTTGACGTAAAGGGGTCCGTATCCGTGGGCCAGCGATACTTCGCCATGTTCCTTGAAATGGAATTCAGGATATTCGCTGCAATCAATGAATTTTCCGTGGAGCCCCGTAAACAGGACATTGGTGGGATTGTTGGCGATACAGCGCCGCGACAGGGCCAACAGCACTTCCGGATGGGCAAGACTCAGATGCGCTCTCTCCGGCCCCAGGGATGCGACCGTTTCGGCAATATAGGGCTCGTCCATGGCCTGGGGATGCGCGCGGATCAGCAAGACGGCGTGAGGCCGAAGCCGCGTCAGGGCTGTGACGATGGCCTTGAACGACCGCTCGATGGCTCCGGGCAGACCAAGATTGCCGCTACTTCCAGATTTGGCGGCGAACAGGGTGTAGATTTCCGCATCCTGCGGCACACCCTCATGGGCAAGCTGCGCGCGCTCTACTTCGGTCTGCTCAGCGATGAAATCCCGCCAGGCCGGGAAATGGTGGGGCAGGCCGATCCTCAGCCAGGGAACGTCATAGATACGCCCGAAAGCAGAAGCCTCATCCAGGGTTTCCTTCTGCTGGTCGTGATAATGGATAAGGGCGTCCTGGTCCCGGCCCAGCATGCGCGCCAGGAACGAGATCGGCTGCTTTTCCGGAAGCTCGCGCACCTGGAACATGATCCTGTGAACCTCGTCGGGGCTGCGGCGCTTCCAGAGAAGATAGCCGTTGCCGCCGCGCAGCCGGGCAAGGGCATAAAACAACGCATAGGGAATGTTGCCGAAAGATTTGGACGAAAAGAGAACCGGCCGACCGTGACGCAGTATCCACCACGAGATAAGGACGAGACTTTTCAAGCGGGCCCCTATTTTCCCCACCACCGCCTTCCCGTCGCTGCCCAGAAAATGAAGGCTGCCACAGCGCCCCAGACCCGCCATCATGGTCTGGTTGGCGAGTATCGCCCGGTAATTCTGTTCATGAAAAATGATGAAACGAATTCGCCATTCCGGCCGGGCCGCGGCAAGTTCCATGGCCGTGGGCAGATAGGTGTCGAAATCCACGAACCGCGGCGAGAGGAAAAACAAAAGATTTCTGGTCTGTCCTTTATACATCTGAAAAAAATTGTAGCAGCACCTTCAACAGATTGGCCGTGGGCCGGATGCTAAAGCGCCATTCATACCCCTTGAGACTGAGGTGGAGGTGGCGCCTTGGAATGCCGACACCGGTCCAGGACAGTTCTAAATTGCAGCCGCATGCCATTGCACGGCGGTTCTGACAATCGTCTCAATATCGGAAAACTGTGGTTGCCAGTTAAGGGTCTCCTGGCCCAGCGAGGGATCGGCGACAAGCTCGGGAGGATCCCCTGGCCGTCCAGCCATACAGGTTACGGGAAGCTTGTTTCCGGTGACATTTTCAACCGCCAAAATAAGTTCACGTATCGTAAATCCATGCCCGGTGCCAAGATTGAAAGCGCCAGACTCACCCCCGCCCAGAAGGTGCTGCAACGCGCAGACATGAGCGTTCGCAATATCTGTCACGTGGATATAATCGCGAATTGCGGTGCCATCACGGGTCGGTAAATCAGTGCCATACAGTTCAAAAGTCTCACGTTTCCCCAGTGCCGTTAGAATGAGGTTTGGCAGAACATGGGTTTCCGGATCATGGTTCTCACCGATTTCACCTTCCGGATCATCGCCGGCGACATTGAAATAACGCAAAGCCATCCATTTTAATTTATCGCCAATGGCGAAATCTTTGAGAATCCTTTCACACATGACCTTTGTGGCGCCGTAGGGATTGATTGGCATCTGCGAATGCCCTTCAGAAATCGGTAGAGTCTGGGCATTCCCATAAATGGCACAGCTGCTGCTGTAAACAATCGGCTTTACAGAGCTCTTTTCCATTGCCGAAAGAAGGCTGATCATGCCACGAACATTTGTTCGATAATATTCACCAGGGTTTTCCACAGATTCACCGACATAAGCCAGGGCGGCAAAATGCATGACCCCTTCGGGCTTATGCCTTTTGATAACTTCAAGAAGACGGTCGTCGTCAGTAATATCTCCAATTTCGAGGGGGCCCCATTTTACGGACTCCTCATGCCCACGGCAGAGGTTGTCGTATACAACGGGAGTACAGCCAGATTCGGATAAGGCCTTGCACACATGGGCGCCAATATAACCAGCACCACCAGTAACAAGAATTTTTGACGGCATCCTGAATTCTATATCTGGAAGGGGTTTGTCAACACTTTCAGCGGGAAACAAAAAACCAAATCAGGCTTTCACGTTTTTTTTCGCGTGCCGGAAGCGTCACTGAAATCAATCTTGCGAAAAGCACGGGACACTTCTCCTGGCTCTGAGCGCGCATGGCCTTCGTGGCCCGTATTAAATCCGGCACTGCGAGCGACTAGATATATTGGGCGACCTTTGATTTCTTCATACATTCGTCCGACATATTCCCCGAGAACACCAAGGGAAAGAAGCTGGATGCCGGAAAAGAAAAGAATTAGAAGGGCAATGGTCGTATAGCCCGGAACATCTGACGGAGAAGCGCCCAGGAACTGGAAATCCAAAAATCGCCAGACAACCAGAAACGCGCCTCCCATGAAGGCGCCAGAAGAAAGGATGAGGCCAAAAATTGACACCAAAGTAAGAGGCTTCGTTGAAAAATTAATGATCCCGTCAAAAGCAAGCAGGAAGAGTTTCGAAAGAGGGTATTTGCTTTCTCCTGCCTCACGTTCCTGTCTGTCATAGGGTAAACTGGTCTGGCGAAATCCGACCCAGGCCCGAAGCCCGCGGACAAATCTATTCCGCTCGGGGAAGGCTTTCAGGGCATCGGCCACTTTTCGGTCAATCAGACAGAAATCACCGCTATCCAGGGGAATGTCTATTTTTGAGAGCCATTGAAGTGCACGATAAAAGGTTGCGTAAGCTGTTTTTTTAAAGACGTTTTCTTGGCGGTTCCGGCGCACGCCATAAACGACCTCAAACCCCTCATGCCAGCGATCCACCATTTCAAGGATTACTTCCGGCGGATCCTGAAGGTCCGCGTCTGTCACCGCGATCATATCGCCCGCGGCATAGTCAATGCCGGCGGTAACGGCCGTTTGATGGCCAAAGTTTCTGGAAAATTCAATGACCGTGATACGGCAATCTTCCGTAACAAATTTATTGAGAATTTCAGAGGTGTGATCTGAGCTGCCGTCATTCACATAGACAAGCTGAAGATCAAAATCCCTTGCTTCCCCAAGAGCCTCCAGAAACCGCTTGTTGGTTTTCTCAATCACGTCAGCTTCGTTGTAACAGGGGATGACAACCGAGAGTAAATACTGCTTTTCTGCCATCAAATAGTCTCCGCAACACGTCCTAGAAAAATGAAAGGGCTGACATGGATAAGCTCGAAGTATTCACATTTTGGCCCATTGCAACAGCACCTTCAACAGACCTGTCGTGGGCGGATAATTAAAGCGTCGTTCACGCCGTCAGCTCCCCCGGTTTTCTTGCAATCACCAATGAAGAACCGCCAAATGGCAGGCGTAGGCCCGAGTAAATTAAACCTCTTTCAAGCACCATCACTGCAGCACAGACGAGATTAACCAAAGGATTTATGCGCGCTCCATCGGCAAAGGACATTTCTGTTTTATGGCGTTCGGCCATGCGTCTGGCAATAAAGAGCGGCATAAGCAAAGACGCGAAGGATGTGGAACACAGGATTTTAAATCCTTCGTTTTCAACCATTTTTTCAAGTTCCCATACAGCGTAACGCCGTTTGTGCCGGTTCATCCCATCCCAAGCGCTCCACAAGAAGGCATGTTGCGGTACCGTCAGAACCAGCCCGCCGCCCGAACGGACAGTGGCACACAGTTCCTTCAAGGCTTTCTTATCATCGTCAATATGTTCCAATACATCAAAGGCGCCAACCACGTCGAAAGCCTGGCGAAACGGAATGGCACAGGCCTCCATCTGGTAAAGAGTGGCCTTCCCTTGCAAGCGGAGATCTGTGAAGTTCAGACTCTCAAGATAAATATCCGATCCAGAGAGCGTGGCATTCGGCAAGGCCTTTTCTGCGGCGGATAAAATAAACCCCGTGCCACAGCCGACCTCAAGAAAATCACGAGTCCGAGGAAAGAATTTTTTAATGAAATGTATTAACAGGCGGGCGCGTGAAACAAACCAGAAGTTTTTCCATTCGAGTTCGGCGTAGGCCCTGAATTCGCGCACATCGAAGCCATCATTTTCTTCGGCATATTCAGGCGAAAAACAGAGCCATCTTTCCTGCATCTCGGGACTGTTGCCGCAGGCGGAACAAGTCCACATGTCGCCATCAAAGATGTTCTCACATAATAAGCAGCGTTTCATGAGGGTTATCCATAGCGGTTAAGGAAAACGCGGTCTTTATTTTTTTCTGGCAACTTTCCAAAGGGAAATGAAACCAGGAGCATTCGTTGGGGTTCTTCGGGAAAACTATAAAGTCATATCTTTGACAAAAAACCATGAAAGCCTTAACAATCGGCCGAGCCATGATTATATCTTTGCTATTCAGACCGTTTCAGCTTGTCCATTTTAGCCAAGGCGTTTTTATCGCTATGACAAGTGCAGTTGCCGCATGAAATCAAAAAACTTTATTAAAGACGTGAACCCCTTGACTCTTTCTGAGGGGTTGACTCTTTTCCCGGCGCCGGATCATGACAAGGTCCAAATTTTACGACCTTTTGCCATTTTTTCCGTCAGTTCGTACAGTGCGCCGGTAACAATGCCCATTGGCCCTGCGTATTTAGCTGCAGTCCTCGAAAGGGCCGGGTATCAGGTAAATATTATTGATGGCATCGGCGAGGGCATTCTGAATATACGTCTGTCAGAATGCGGATTGTATAAATTACAGGGGCTAACAACACAGGAATTTCTCGACAGAATCGACCCTGATACGCGTGTTCTGGGGATTTCTCTTATGTTTTCCCAAGATTGGCTTTGTCATCGTAAATTAATTAATGCCATTGCAGAAAAATATCCGGATATCACAATTGTCGTTGGCGGCGAACACCCAACGGCGGTGCCTGAATATTTACTGCGCGATTGCAGTAATATTGATTATATCATCGCTGGCGAAGGCGAAATGGCCTTTCTGGAATTTCTACACAAACATTTGACTGGTGCAAATGCCGCCATGAACCCAGGCGTGTTCTCGCTGGATAAAGATGGCAATTTGATAAATACCGGGTCGGGAAGGCGTATTAAAGATTCTCAAAATCTGCCCCACCCCGCATGGCATCTTTGTGATATTGAAAAATTCTTCACTGGCATGTGGACTATGGGTATTGGCTTTGGTCGCAACATGCCGATTATCGCGACACGCGGGTGTCCCTATCAATGCACATTTTGCTCCAGTCCATCCATGTGGACGACCCGGTATATTATGCGCCCCCCGTCAGATGTGGTCGATGAAATTGAATTTCTTATTGGAAGGTATGGCGCCAATAGCATCGATTTTGCAGACTTAACAGCCATCGTCAAAAAGGGCTGGGTGCTTGAATTTTGTAACGAGATAAAACGCCGAAACCTCCATTTTACATGGCAACTCCCATCGGGGACACGTTCAGAGGCTCTTGATAAAGAAGCCCTTGAAGTCATGTATACAACCGGGTGTCGTTTTCTGGTTTACGCGCCAGAAAGTGGTGCGCCAGAGACCCTGGAAGGAATCAAAAAGAAGTTACGCCTAGACCGGATGATAGTTAGTATCCGTAATGCTGTTAGAGCCAAGCATACGGTTAAGGTGAATTATATTATTGGCTTCCCAGATGAAACTCGACGCTTAATGTTACAGACGGTTTGGGCAAATATACGGATGGCTTTCCTTGGGGTCACAGACAGTAATATTTCTGTTTTCTCGCCCTATCCAGGATCTGAAATTTTTAATGAACTGCGCAACGATGGCACCATTCCTGACCTGGATGATGCATATTTTCACAATCTTCTCGTCCAATTTGACTTTACGCGGCTAGTCTCTGTCTGTCGCCATGTACCCGGTTGGGAAATTGCCTTTTACAGATTCATCAGTATGAGCGCATTTTATATTTTGGCCTATCTGCTTTATCCAAGTCGTATATGGAGCCTGCTTAAGGGGCTGACGAGACAGGACTTTCAGGCAAACAGTCTCTTTGAGCAACGTATATATGATTACATAAAACGCGCGCGGCTAAACAAGGCATAAGTTAAAGCCTCCACCTAGGCGCTTCCCTGAAGCCACTAACCTGCAAAATATTGCAAATAATGGCTTGTCCATCAAACGAAGGTGAATGCTTACAGCCCGGCATTGGGCCGAATATCGTAAGCCTTGAATTTTTCTGGATCGACAAGGCCCGCCCGGATTCGCATGCTGAGCTTGAGCATAGAAAAATATTTCAATCCATCCTGGATATGTTCCGGACCGTACAAAATCGGGTACGAATCATCATATTTCATGTCAACAAAGGGGCCGTAGGACTCTGCCCCATATCCTGAAATATCACCTGCTATTTCTTTCGACAGATCAGCAAGCTTGCCGGGTTGCAAACGGAGGTTCTGCCCCCCCCCTGCAGCCAGAAGGAAAACCGTGACAGCCAGAACATAGTGGGGCACATGGCTTGAGATGGATTTATTTTCACCCGTCTGGCTTTTCAGACATTCATAAAGTGAAACAACAAGCAAAATAAACACCATGCTTGGAATAACCAGGCCCGAATAATCCAGAGCATGGGCGAGGCCGTAAAGGGCGGCTTCAACACCGGAAAATCCGGCCTTGAAAACGGCATGTGACATCCCGTTGCTGAGATCAAGGATGCCAAGAAGGAAACTGGCCAAGGCTGCGTTTTCCAGCGCCCGGTTCTTCTGCCTCAGCAGAAATACCCCGATTCCACAAAACAGAATGAACGTGACAATGGCATATGCAAAACCCGGGGTTTGTATGATTTTCGCGTATGCCTCAATCGGGAACTCCTGCGGCACTCTGGTTGTAAACAAAAGATAAGACAAACTCAGGCTCGCCACCGCTGTCAGCGTGGAAACGGCCAAGAGACGGGAAATTTTTCTATGGAACAGGCACACAGCGCCTTCGCTGAATGCAAGTGTCATGGAACTTATCGCGGCTCCGCCAATATGAAATAACGGCGTTGCCAAAATAACCCAGACCCACCGTGATTTGGGATTAACTGTTAGAACAATGGCGACAGCCATAAAAGGCAGGGCTATCAGGCTGCGCTCCGTCCAATAATAAATATTTATAATGTTAGGGGCGTAAGCCGAAATGAGAAAAAACAAAAGCCCAAAAACAACCAGGGCATTATAATTTTTTGATTCTTTGCCCTGGCAAATATTTAAAAACATGCCTGCGGTAAAACAACCCAACAGATACCCCAAGCGGGCTGTTTCAGGGCTCATGCGCAAGGCAACTATGGCAAGTAAAAATGCGCAGCCCATGGCAATCACAGCCGTCGGCATGCCGGAAGACTCTCCGTACTGCGGCACAAGCCGTGCTCCGAACCATCCGGCGCCGACAGTCAGGACGCCAAGAACCATCAGCATTCTTGTATGACTGTCAAAGCCGTCTGAGAGCAGCGGAAGAGACTTGAAAAAAAGGGCAAAGACGCAGGCAAGCAACAGATATATGCCTACTCTTTCCCGGAAATACCCAGTTACGACAACAAGAATGGCAAACGCGAATGCAAAGCTGAATATCTTGCTGAGGCTCAACGCATGCAGGTATGGCGGAAAAAATGCCTCTCCATTTTCCGGCGCCATGAACAGGGGGAAAAGCAAATCAACCAACAGGTAGTTATAGGCCGTGCCCTTGATGGTTAAGGAGTGATAGTCCTGACAAAGGGAAACTTCGCCGCAACTCTCCAGCGCCTTTGCATTGAACGCGATGATGTACTCATTATCATCTTCAACCGGATACGCAGAAATGGCCTCCACGACGCCATCATTGGAAAGCCGCGATCCCACACCGCTCTGGACCCACAGGGAAAGTATGCTCACGGCCAGAACCGCAAACAAAAAATTCTTTAAATTTATGGAAGCCGGCATGGATAAACTCAACGCATTCATATCTTGGCCCATTGTCGCAGCACCCTCAACAGACCGGCCATGGGCCGGCAGTCAAAGCGCCATTCACACTCTTTGAGACAGAGGTGGAAGTGGCATTTTGCAATGCCGTTGTAGCAGCGCAGATTCCGTTCACGGTAGAAATTCGGCGACCGGATTTGCGGCTGAATTAATAACCGCTCTCTCCCGAATCGTCTTCACGATCCTGATTTACCTCAAGATAGCGGGCCGCCTGTTGCGATACCGGGGACTGGCAGACTCTCTCATAGAAATCATCGTCTCCGGCACGCTTGACGAGAAACGGCGCCAAGGAGTTCACCACCCTGATGTCACTGGAAACCCGCGTGGTTTTTCCTCTGTTGATCTTCTGCCCATGTACCGTCGACAGGCCAAAAATAAACACCTGCCCCGTCTTCATGGGCACGGCCATGGTCTTTGCCGCTTCCTCTTCGATGACCTTGGGAGCATAGGGGATGCCGGCCTGATGGCGGGGCGATCCGCGTTCCACGCTGGGATTCTCCACCTCATGGAAAGCATACTTGCTGTCCGGTTCCACATGGGAGCCGGACAACATGCGCAGGGCGCTGCCTTCGTCAAGATCGGTAAAGGGCACGAAGACCGACAGCTCGTACGGACTGGCGCCGTAAAACGTATCGCGGTGCAGCCCTATATTGTCCTGAGCGGCGCCCGGCCGCGCGACACGAAGATAGGGCTTGGCCTGGATAGACAGGTCGCAGCTGACAAACTGCCTGAAGAAATCAACATCGGAGGTGATAATATCCTTTGCGTATCCCTGCCCACGATAGAAATCGGTCAGGGCCAGATGCATTTTGCTATAGGTTTCGTCATCTGGAATGTGTTCGTGCAGATCCTCGAGCCGCTCCAGAGAGGAGAAAAAAGTCTCTTTTAAAAACCCCAACATCCCGTCTCGCGCCTTAAAGACGGTTTCCGGATTCTCCAGATCAATGAGGATCCAGCCTTTTTCAAAAAAATGTTCGTTCAGCGCGTCCAGATTTTTCACGGGACTCCTCCTCTATAAAAAATAAATTTCGGTAACGTCTTTGCGGCCAAGGAAGCCCCCCCTGGCCGGCCAGCCGGAAAAGAGCAAAGAACCTCTATCCGGTTTTTACAGAGAGCTGTTTGACGTAGCTCTCGGAAAATTCTTCAACGTCGCTGGGCTCGTCCCAGACATTACAGGTTTGGCAATTGGGGAAAACGCCACGCCGATGTTCCATGTGGATATTGCGGCGCTCTTCCATCACCGGCGAATCCCAAAGTTCCTTGATGGTGTTGTCCACCACGCTTCCCGTGGGGTGCATGTTGTTGAAGTCCACGGTGCACATGGGCACATCGCCATTGGCGAAGATGACCATGGCCGACCACAGGCTAAGACAGGGCACCTGGGGCTGAAGGCTGGCGGCCACATGCTTGTGGCCTTCAAGCTGGCCGCCCCAGTTATGGATGTTATGGGTGAAGCAACGGTCATGGGGAGCAAGCTTGTCGCTCCAATAGGCCTCGTATTCGGGCCATTCGTCCTGGTTCAACTCCTGAAGGATCATGCGCATCTTGATCTGAGCGCCGGGACGGATGCGGTCGCGCAAACCAATGAACCGTAGGGCGTTCTCCAGCACCTCCTCAAGCTCCAGGCCCTCGCGGATGGTCTCGAAGACGTCCTTCCTGAGGCTGTCGATAGACAGGGTGATCTCGTCGATCCCCGCCTCCAACAGGGGAGCCGCGCGCTTTTCATCCAACAGCGACACATTGGTGTGGACGGCCACGTTTTTCACGCCACGCTCCTTGAGAAGCGCAACCCGCCGGGGCAATTTCTTGTCGAGAAGCGGCTCACCGTCCTTGAACAGGCTCACCCGGTGGACCTGGCCGGCATAGGGCGCGATTTCATCGGCAATCTTGGTGAACAGGTCCATGCTCATCACCGGGGAATGGCGGGTCCAGGATTCGATAGTGCACATGGGGCAACGGGCGTTGCAGGTGTTGACGGTTTCGATCTCGAAATAGCGGGGAAAGACCAAAAGGGCCTCGAAACTTTCCTCCGGACTGATGCGCTTGCGAAGATATTCCCTTGCGAAAGTCTCTATGGACGGCTCTTTTTTTGGATTTCTGCCGGACATAGCTATACCGCCACGTTTTCCCCAGGATCGTCATGGGCCGGAAGAAGTTCGGGGCAAAAGCGCCGTACATAGGCCTTGGAAAGCCTGATCCGGGACAAAACAAAATACAAATGGTCGGGGAAGATTTCTCCCAGACACAAACTTTCACATACCGGGGAGCTCCCCTCTATTTCCGCCAAGAAGAACTCTACCGCCTCAAGAATTTCATCCTCCGTGTTGGGATAAAATTTAAGCTCTGGCGTCAAAGAGCCCAGATCCTTGGTCTCGACTATTTCATCCAGTGACAACACGTGACCGTCCTCATCGGTGCATTTTTTGGGAAACACACAGGCCTCGTTCACGTTGCCGCCAAGCGGACAGGCATTCAGGATCAGAATCGGGGCACCGTTAATGGAGGGCATCACATTCCCCCCGCCCTCATCGCCAATGAAAAGATCAGCCTCGGTTCCCGCGAAAACAAGAAACGTTTTTCTGTCCACGCCCAGGCTCTCCGCGTCAACCACCATGCCGCCAAACTCCCGGCGACAGCCCGGGGACATTTCCATGTCCCCCGTCATCATGACCTGATAGCCGCGCGACACCAGAAAGCGGAAGGCGGGAACATATGAATCGGGATGCGCGCTTGTTCGAAAATGAAACTCTTGATGGTCCCTCCAGCACGAATAAAAAATACAGAGTTTTGTTTCCCCGTCTCCCCCCTCCCCCTTCCGGGCCTCGGCCAGGCGGTCATGGATGCGCCGCCGCTTTTCCTCGGGAAGAGACAGGCGCGGAACGCTGATTTTTCTCTGCAGCCAAGAATGAATCCCCAGATTCCAGAACGGAAATTCCGGACCGTCCTTCATCAGCGGCCGTAATTCATCGGGGATTGGCATTAATTTCGCCTGCTTCCAGTCGAGAAACTCTGCCCGCGGCGCCAGGATCGGAGCCAAAAGCCCGAAAATTCTGTGAAACACGCGGTCGGCGGCGTTGGGATGGGGGAACGCAATTTTCTTCCCCAAAAGGGTAAAGCGCAGCATGAAAAGTTTGAAAAACCATATGGACACATCCGGGAAAATAGACCCCGTGGCCGGATTGGGGCCGCTCCCCTTGTCCCAGGGGATGATGAACAGGATCGCCTTTCCCCTGTGTGTCCTGCGCATGATATCGGGGACGTAGACGGTGTTTCCGAAATTAATCGATTGTGACGGCACGACGATAATATCGTAGCGCCGCAGCCGGCCGCTCCGCACCGCCAGCAAGGCCAGGAAAACAACGGAATTGATGAAGATAAATATGGCGGACATGACCTCGATGGCCAGCCTGCCACAAGTTTTGATGAATTTTTTGATGATCGTCATTATTTCAGGAGGTCTGGTCTGAATTTCAGAGGTCCGGCCTGAACCAAATTCAGGCACGCTACCGCAGTCCTGGTGAATCGCCGCCTCCAGGACAAAAAGACCCATATTTGGCCTTTCTACACGGAAAGGGTTCATGAAATGAACATCGCTGTCAACCCTAATGTTCATGATTTGAACATACTTGACGTTCATCTCGTGAACGACTAAAGTTCATGATATGAACGCAAGCTGGCTTGCCCGGCTTTTATGGTGTTTTTAAATACGCGGCCAAGGGGTCAAAAGTGAGCAACAACAGCGGCGAGACCACCTCCGCTCAGGGGGCTCTGGACAGCGAGGCCGAGATCACCCTGGGCCTGCTCAACGCGGTGCATGAGAACAGCGATATCACCCAGCGTTCCGCCTCGCACGAGCTGGGTATCGCGCTCGGCCTTACCAACGCCTATC
>Ga0187827_10007065_pt1 | contig 12589 bp, 12 predicted proteins | sample ETNtaG_39_FD_167969 | JGI IMG/M metagenome (GOLD analysis project Ga0187827, IMG submission 167969) | Marine microbial and viral communities from oxygen minimum zone, Eastern Pacific Ocean - ETNP2014_SV_150_PacBio MetaG (Illumina Assembly) | ecosystem: Environmental > Aquatic > Marine > Hypoxic... | reverse complement strand
TGTCCCGCAGGTGGCAGATCACAAAGCGGGGGATAGACCACCATCAACGTTGATGGATGTCCCGCAGGTGGCAGATCACAAAGCGGGGGATAGACCACCATCAACGTTGATGGATGTCCCGGTAATGTAGGAGCCTTGTTCCGAACAGAGGAAACAGGCCAGATTGGCACACTCTTCGGCCTCTCCCATCCTGCCGATGGGAATCTGTTTGCCCGCTTCGGCAACGAACTCCGCAAAGCTCATATTCGAACCGGAACCGTCATAGGCCCTCTGGATCTGATCCGACTTGATGCGACCGATATTGAACGCGTTAACCAGAATATTATGGGGCGCCCCCTCCCCGGCCAGCACCTTGGTCAAGGCCATTCCCGCTGCACGGCTCACCGAGGTCGGTGCAGAATACGCACCGGGCGTCTTGGCTGCCGTATTGAGGACATTGATGATCCGGCCCCATCTTCGTTCCTTCATGCCGGGAAACACCAGCCTGGCTAGGCGCAACGCGGCAAAGAGCTTGAGATCAAGATCGAACTGCCACTCTTCATCGCTAACGGATTCAATACTGCCGGCTTTAGCTGCTCCGGCATTGTTGACGAGCACATCGACTCGATCCAGATCCTCGATAACGGCTGCGAACAGGTTCTCGATCTGGTCCTTCTGGCCTACATCACACGTATAGGTATTAACCCTGCCGGCAGCGGTTGCTTGAATTTGCTCTTTGGCACGCAAAAGCGGCTCCTCCCTTCGCGCCACCAACGCGACGTCAGCACCCGACTCGGCAAATCTCTTGGCCATGGCATATCCCAAACCCATGCTGGAGCCGGTAATAAGCGCGACCCGATTTTTCATGGTGACTTCCATCACGATTCTCCACTTGCAGTTGATGTGGCACTCTATCGCAATCGATCAGCAATGTGGCACTCTATCGCAATCGGTCAGCATCCTTCAACTCACCCGTCGATCGACGTGCCATCCCTTCCCGAGTGACACCATTCCCGCACGCAAGCCGCATCGTGTACACTGGACCACTCCCCTTGCGGACACGACATCGCATTCAGTCTTGATGGGGTGTGAGGAGGAAAGATGAATCAGTGGCAAATCGGTGCAATTAAGATCACCCGCATCGTGGAGATGGAGGTGGCCGGCGGGTCCCGCTTTATACTCCCGGACGCCACCAAGGAGGCGACGTTACCGATCAAGTGGTTGGCCCCGCACTTTATGACTCCCGAGGGCCGACTGATCATGAGTACTCACGCCCTCGTGGTGGAGACTCCAGAGCAAACCATCATCGTGGATACTTGCATCGGTAACGACAAGCAGCGTGACATTCCCAATTGGACCAACCTGCAGGGTCCATTTCTCGAGGATCTGGTCAATGCGGGTTATCCAAGAGAGGCCATCGATACCGTGCTCTGCACGCACCTGCATGTGGATCACGTCGGCTGGAATACGATGCTGGTCAACGGTATCTGGCAGCCGACTTTTCCCAATGCCCGTTATCTAATGGGCAGAAAGGAATTCGATTACTGGGATGGCGAAGACGATGGTTCCAGTTCCGGCAACATCATGACGGACTCGGTCAGACCGGTATTCGATGCCGGACTCGTGGATCTGGTGGATATGGGTCACAGCATCTGCCATGAGATTCTGCTGGAACCCACGCCGGGTCATACCCCGGGTCATGTGAGCGTGCATATATCCTCTGAAGGTGAGCAAGCCTTGATCACCGGGGACTCCTTTCACCATCCATGCCAGATCGCCAGGATCTAGTGGTCCAGCAGTGCAGACTCGGATCCCGCGTCAGCCATTCAAACCCGTCGACGCTTGTTGGATGAATACGCCGACGAAGATATCCTGATCATCGGCACCCACTTTGCCACACCCACCGCGGGTCACTTCAGGAAGGATCAATCCGACTTTTGGTTCGAGGCATATACAAACGATACCGGCTAACGGAATCACAATCGTGGTCACAATCGTGTATGATGTGCAGCTTTTGCCGTTTCGAAGAGCCAGATTATGGATGCTGTGACCAAACCACTCGTCTACCCCTACACAGATACCCCTGCCTTTGGCACGACCTTTGAGGTGGCGCCCGGTGTCAGGTGGCTGCAAATGCCACTACCCATGTCACTTAAATTCATCAACCTCTATCTGATATTCGAAGGAGATGGCTGGACCGTCGTGGATACCGGCATGCGCGGCGACGATACTCATCAGCTCTGGTGGGAGATTTTCAACCAGGAATTGGACGGTCTGCCGGTCAAGAAGGTCATCTGCACCCACATGCATCCGGATCACACCGGGCAGGCCGGGTTCATATCCGAGCATTGGAAAGCGCCCCTTTATATGAGCTACTCCGAGTACTATCAGGCGCGGGTCATGAGCACCATGATGCGCAGCGGCGCCAACTGGCAGATGACCGATTACTTTGAGCGTTCCGGTATGGCGCCCTCCTTCCTGGAGGGCATGCGCAAGAATCAGGGCAGTTGGTCAATGCCTGCGGATGACAAACCCTTACCCCCTTCCTTTATCCGTCTGAGCGCCGGTGATGTGCTGCAGCTTGGTGACAACGAATGGCAGGTTGTGGTGGGATCAGGCCATTCGCCCGAGCATGTCTGTCTGTACTGTAAGGAACTGCGCGTTTTCCTGTCAGGGGATCAGATTCTGCCGATTATCACCTCCAATGTAAGCGTTCAGCCAACGGAACCGGAGGGTAATCCTCTGGAAAGATTTATGGAGTCAAATGAGCGGCTCATGAATACGCTTCCCAACGATATCCTTGTGCTGCCCGCACACAATATGCCGTTCTACGGTATTAAAGAGCGCTGCCAGCAACTGATCGATCACCACAACGACCGCATGCTGTCCCTGGAGGAGTTCTGCGTGACACCCCAGGTTGCAGTGGACATGCTGCCGATTCTGTTCGAACGGGCGCTCGACGGTCACTCCATGTTCATGGGACTGGGTGAGTGCATCGCCCATCTACATTTTCTGATGAAGCTGAAGCGAATCGAAAGAGTGCTGGACAGTGGTGTATATACTTATCTATCCATCGATCCCACATTGAAGGACCGGGCCAGACCGGGCAAGCATCTGGCCCCACCGGAAAGACCGATCGTGGTCTAGCCAGCAAGATTTCTCAGTCAGTACGTTTCGTCCAGCTGCGACCCAAATCACTTGCCGCCAAAGATGCTTTTGACATTGTCGAATCCTTCCGCTTCGCACCAGCTTTCGACATTTTCCATGTCTTCAATTTCCATATAGAAAATGACTTCCACAAAGTGAGACCCCTTGTCCTCGTCAAAACCACGATCTATCTTGCTGTAGCCACCTAGATGATCGTCGCGATCTTTCTGAAGGCCCTGGGCCAACTCAATCTCGTCAGTGTTCTTAACAAACTCCTCTACCGATTCTTCAGTCATGTGTTTTACACAGAACATGACTATTTCGCTACCACCGTGCACTTGTACCACCTTCCGCATTTTTGTGTTGATGGGGATTGTAATGGATTGGCGGGCAGATTTGCACTTGCCACTGATCTTCTGAATACCCAGCGGCGTTCAGAGTATTGGGCATGCACCGTTTAAAACGCGATTGGCGCCCACTGCCACGGTCATGACGCAGACGATCCCGTAAATCTGTCCAATACTTCCGTCTGAAAGGCGGCCATGCAATCTTCATCAGCCCCAATGTTCCGGAGGTTGCGCTGCGTGCCCGTCAGAACGGTCTCAATTGCTTTCGATTCGCCGGGGACGATCAGCTCCGGATCGGTCGTGTCAAAGTATACGACGTTGCCGTCCGGATCTTTCGTGTTCCAGTGGGCACCGGAAGCAGGACCACCCATTTCTTCACTGGTATATCGTGTCGGCTCACCTTCCAGTTCGAGACCGGCGGCGGACAACTGTTCATAGACCTTGAAGACGTCCGCACCTCGGAAGTTTAGCCAGTTCTCCCCAAGGAAGGTCATGAGGTTAATTTCGCAGTCACCATTGCCCACCTGCACCCACTTATCGTCGTTGTTTCCTGTCACTTCCAGACCCAGGGCCTGATAGAATGTACGGGATGCCGCATTGTCTTTGGTTTTCAGGCAAAGGTTGAAATTGCCGACGTACTGACCAGGTTCTGTAAGGGGCGTCGTATCCAGTCCAAGATTCGTCTGCGCCCTGCGTTCAGGCCGCATGAATTGCTCAAGCACCTGGGTTCGAAATGCATTCTGGCATGCATCGGACGCGCCGACATTGATGAGTTGCTTTGATGTTGCATCAAGCACTCTCTGCAACGCCAGGGCATCGCCTTTGTCACCCATCTCACCCTCGTTGGTATCGAAGAATACATTGTTGCCATCGGGGTCGTACTCGACCCAGTTCATACCATCAGCGTCGGCATTGTATTGCTCTTGCTTGTACCGCTGGGGCGTGCCTTCAAGTACGAGACCCGCCGCTGCAGCTTGCTCATGGAGCTCAAAGACATCTGCACCCCTGAAATTCAGGCAAGGCTGATCAAGAAATGTCATCAGGGCGATATCCACATCTCCATTGTTGAGGAGAACAAATTGCGGCTGATCAATGTGGACCTTCATGCCAAGCGCCTCATAGAAGCGTCGCATCCCAGCGAGATCTTTGGTGTTCAGGCAAAGCGTAAATTGACCTGGGAACATACTTGATTTCCTTTTTCAGTCGATCTCTAGATTTATCTGGTTGCGACCAGTGTTCAGGCCTACGGATGCATGTCTTCGGCAGCTACGTCGCGGACATGAGTCGCGAAGTACCAATGGTGTCCCTCGCAATCTTCAGCGCCGTATCTCAGATCGCCATAGAAGGTTTCGTTCGGCTCTTCCAGGATCGTTGCTCCGCACGCCTTTGCCTGAGTGTAGTGAGCCTGCGCATCGTCCACATAGACATAGATCTGATGGGCGACGTGCCCACTATGCTGTGGATTTTGATAGTCGCCCGCAGGCTGTCCCATCATGATCACACCGTCCTGCAGGACTAGTTCGGCATGATTGGCATTCCCATCGGAGTCAGAGATCCGCATTCGTTCGGAGAGTCCAAAGGACTTGATCAGCCAATCGATGCTATTGCTGAGATTCTCATACAAGAGATAGGGTGTTACGCGCGGCATGTCATCGGGAGGGTTCGAGATCATAGGTCACCATTTGCGGGTTGGGTTTCCTATGAGTGCCTATTTACGGCATCGAGGGTTCACCGTGTCAGAGTTGATTGACGCTGCATCAGCATCGACGACGTAAGATTCATCGCCGTTGTATATGGATGTAGCAGATCGTGATTGCAGGGATCACGCCAGTCGGGGATCGAACAAGCAGGAGTCAGATGGCTGTCTGCACTTAGCGCCAATCAGATTCCGAGTGCGGGCTGGGCAACTATTGAGCTGTACGGCCGGGTCGCAGACTGAGGTGCTTGCCCAGGTCCTCCCAGCCATGGGCCAGATACACCGGATAGCCGAGGTCGCTGGGACGGTTCACCTGCAACTCTTCGCAACCCTTTTCAGCTGCTCTGCTAATGGCCGCTTGCAGCAGCTTGCCGCCAACGCCTTTTCCTCGCGCCTTCTCAGTGACAATGAATTCCTCAATGCAGGAGTAGGCTCCACCACAACGGATGGCCACGGGAAAGGAGAGAGTGACCAAGCCCAACAGTTCATCGCCTTCCTCGGCGACCAGAACGGCGCCCGTTTCGCCTTTGATGACCTCGCGAAAGACTTCGACACCACTGGGTTGGTTTATGGCGCTCTCCTCGGAAGCCCCTGTCATCAGTTGCCGTAGCAAGTCGAGTACTTTTTCCTGATCGGCTGTGTCAGCCGGGCGGATCGTGATCATGCCCATTCCTTAGTGTTGAGTGTTGGTGACTGTGGTTGCGAAAAGATAGTAGCAGCATCGGGGTGCTTTGACACTCCAAAACGAATGTGCTTTATTCTGCCTGAAGGTCCCGTCCAAACGGACATGAAAACAATCGGAGGCAATGATGGTGAAGTTGGGAAGTGGCGAGCATACCTACCAGGTCTCTGGCGACAACTGGGGCAATCTGCCTGAAGGCTGGTTTTACAGAGAGGCGACCAGCGTGGACGTGGATTCCAATGACAACGTCTATGTTTTCAGCCGCGGAAACCACCCCGTCATCGTATTCGACACCGATGGCAATGTACTTCGGTCCTGGGGCGAAGACGGTGTGTTCACGAATCCTCATGCGGTTACCATCGCGCCGGACGACACGGTCTGGTGCGTCGATAACGCCGACCACTCCATCAGGCGGTTTTCTCCAACCGGTGAGTTGTTGATGACGCTCAACGAGAGAAGGGAACATTCCCCGGCAATGAGCGGCGACCCCTTCTGCAGTCCGACCCGAGTCCGCATCGATCCACGCAACGGTGACATCCTGGTCTCCGATGGGTACGGCAACGCGCGCGTTCACCGGTTCACACCGGACGGCAAGAAACTGATCCGATCCTTCGGTTCTCCGGGCACGGACCCGGGCACGTTCAACCTGGTGCACGATATCGACATCGACGAAGACGGTTACATTTACATTGCCGATCGTGAGAACCGGCGAATTCAGATGTTCGACCCGGAAGGCAATGTGGAAGCTTGCTGGTACGGATTCTCCAGGGCGGCAGCTATCTGCGTCTCCAACGGGCTCGGATATGTGGGAGAGTATTACGCTGGGGGGGGCGAGTCAGGCTCCTACAGGAACGCCGGTCACTTGGGTCCGAGGGTATCCCTGACGGATCTGCAGGGGAATGTCCTCGCTCGTTTGGGTGAAGAGCCGTTCGGCGACGAGCCCGGTCGATTCTACGCCCCTCATGGAATAGCCACTGACTCTCTGGGAAATATCTACGTGGCCGAAGTCTCCTTCGCCGAATACGGCCGGCGCATGGACCCGCCCAAGGAACTGCGTTCCCTGCAGAAGCTGGTCAAAACGGATTGAGGGCGTGTCGGCATTTACGAACAGGTCAGTGTTCGTAAACGGACACTCTCCGGGCCGCCCTAGCTACGATAGCACCAGGTCTTGGTCCGCTTTAGAAGTAATACTGGCAACAAAAAAGCAAGCTTGCATACGGTCGCCACACCTTGGGACGCCATGCCCGCAACGATCTCCTTGTTGTCCCTGGCAGGCCGGTTGAGAACCCATTGGATCTTCAGGTCGATGGGACGAGTCACATCCGCACCATCAACTATTGGTTAGAGATCGTATACGGGTACGGCAATCCACCGGCAATCTACACAAAAACCACGTACAAACCACAAATTCGGTGGATACAATCCCGCTATCGTCAACTTGGAGAGAGGATGATCAGATGAATTTCAAAAAGCTCGTAGAATTTGGCGTCATCGCCTTTATCTTCTTCGGATTCTCGGTTGCCTGGCTGGTTTTGGGCGCTGTGAACGACGACAGGACGTACGGCCAGACCGGGTTATTGCTGAAAAGGGTGCAGAATTCCTATGGTGGACCGCTCATCATTACGCCGCCTCGTATTTACTATGAGGTCATAAAGGAACGCAAAGGGAAAGTGTCCGGCTTCGACACGGTTTCCTCATACAAAGTAAAAGAAACAGTGGATCCATCAGCGACAGATGTAGCAATCGATCTCTCGCTGGACCGAAAGAAGGTAGGTAACTTGTGGTTTCCCGTTTTTGTCTCGACCTACCGTGGTCGATACGAGTATGAACTCGAAGCCATACCCGAAGAGTATCGGTCTGATCCTCTGCTCTTGCTGCCAGGGCTCAACTCCTCCGAATCCATTTTTCGAAGTATCGAGTTGAAGCTGAACGAAAAGGCGGTACAGCCCCTCTCAAAACTCGTATCGAATACCCCTATAGACGTCTCCCAAAAGATTACCGGGGATACGAAACTGATCGTTGATTTCTATTATGAAACCACCGGTACGGAGTATCTGCTGTATGAACTTTCAAATCAGGGCAGCCAATCGGCGGAGGAGCGTAGAGAGCCACTGGTGGATGGCACCGAAAGGAAACGATTAACAAGACTCGACCGCTTTAACCTGAAACTAACGACTGATTTCCTCAAGTACGATTTTCCCGAACGAACGATTCCCTATACCTCAATTCAAAAGGATGAAAAGGCAACTGACTTTGAGTGGCAATTCGACAAGACGGTGACCGGCAAGAATATCGGCGTCATTGTGCCGGAAGAGATCAATCCAGGTGAGATCGCCGCGAGGATTTCCTTTTTTGCGCCTGTCTCGCTCCTGTTCTTTTTCGTGGTCCTGACCATCTTTGGCATTCTCGGGAAAAGCGAACTGCATCTTATGCACTACTTCTTACTGGCTGCAACCTTTCTGTCATTCCACCTCATCTTCTCGTATTCGGCCGATCACCTTTCCATGTATATGGCCTTTGGTATCGCCTCGCTCATCTCTTGCCTGCTCACCTATAGCTATGTTGTCAGATTGCGGGAACAACGGTATGCAGTCATTACCACGCTGCTTCAGCTTCTTTACCTGGTAGTATTTTCCTGGTCGTTCTTCTACCGAACTGAGACTGGACTGGGCATCACCGGGCTGATCGTCACTATCGTGTCAGTGTTGACGCTTTTTGCACTCATGCAACTTACCGCTAAACTGGACTGGAAGAATCTCGATGCATCACACGAGAACTAATTATCGGATCGGAGTCATAAGTGAAATCTCTGCCCGAAAGCTCGACGATTACCCAGTCTCAGTTCAACTGGAGCTTTGGACACCACTTTAACGAATCACTTTAACGAATCGAGAGTAACCTTAAGAGATTCTAAAGATATCCCTAAGGTGTTAGCTTATTAATTCGGCCAGGCTGCCATCCATGCACAACTGGAGGCAAGTCATGACAATTGAATCAGCGCTCACCTTGCATCTGCAGGGCCTGTTGTCGACCATGCTGCTTAGCGTACTCATGGCCGGATGCCTGATGCCGACTCGTGCAACGGCGGATCAAGGTCTGTTCGAAGGATATGAAATCATCACAGGCATTACTGGTCGCCAGACCGTCATGACCGGTTTCTTCATGGACGGTGATATCGCGGAAATCGTGGCCGTTCACATCGATACGAATGGCAAACGACTGCTGCAAATGTACCAGTTCAACGGTGATGGATGGGAGTCGGTCGTCGAGACAACGCTGCGGCCAGGTGTCCTGTTTGTCGATGTGGGCAAAATCGATGGACGGGAGCGCCTGATTACGTACGAACCCGGTCGTCTGAATTGGTTTGACCCCGACTCGACGTCCGAGCGATTGTTAATTGAGGTGGACACCCGCTACATCAGCAATAACCCGCTGGAAGTCCCTCATCTCAGTATTATCAGGGATATCAATCGAAATGGGCGTGACGACATCGTATTGCCGGATGTCGATGGTTTCTGGATATCTACGCAACTGAACAATGGATTGTTCAGCACACCCATGAAACTGGGACCATCGGAACCGTTTCTAGACGACGCCGTCACCGGCGGCGAGGAGCGCTCCTACGGTGAACTCGGGATAAACGTTGACACGAATCCCAATTACCAGAGCCGTGTCCACCAGGTGGATTACAACGGAAACGGCCGCAGCGATCTGGTGTTCTGGAATGAAGACCACTTCGACATACATTTGCAGGACGCCGAAGGCCAGTTTGATCCGGAGCCCGAGACCTTCACGGCCAAGGTACCCTTTATCTCGGATGGTATTTATTCGCTTCTCCAGGGCTTCAAGGGCGAGAGTACCTTATCGCTTGGCTTGGGCTTAAGGAAGAAAGCCCGTCGGACAGTGCTTCACGCGATACGCGATATCAACGGTGATGGCATCGTGGATCTCGTGACCGTTTCCATGGAAGGCCGAAGTCTGCTTAGGCAGCGACTATCCCTGGAGGTCCATTTCGGCACCGCGGAAGCCAACGGCATCGCGTTTGAGCGCGACGTTGGCACCGCGATCAGGCCGGAAGGAAAGCCCACAGCCGCAACCTATTCGTCAATAACGCTGCAGGATCCCGGGCCCGACGGAGAAGTGACTGCCATGGTGCTGCAGGTGGATACGGGAATTACGCAGCTTGCCCGGGTCCTGCTCGCCAAGTCCGTCAAGGTCAACCTCTCCTTCTATCGCACCGATGCCGGTGTTTTCCCAGAGGAGCCCAATATGACACTGAAACAAACCAGGTTTGGGAAAGGAGGGCGATTCTTCCCAGCCTTTCTGACGGGCGATATCAGCGGTAACGGATATCCGGATCTGCTGGTCAATGCCAGCCGCCAGGAATTGCACATCTTTCAAGGCGTGTCCGGGCCCGATTTATTTGAGCAGAACGCACAGTCAGTCGCGATGGTCGCGACCGACTACGAAAAGAACACGCGATTAGTAGATCTGACACGCAACGACCGGAAGAGCGTCGTTGCGTACCACCCGTCTACGACAGGACCACATCGTGTGCAGGTTCTGTTGGCGCGGTAGTGTGGACAGTGTGAAAGGTTCCCAATAAACTGGCATGTTGGTTTTCTCGCCCACCGTCCTGCCGGCGACGCAAGAAAGACGTGCATTCCAGCCTGTGTCGTTGCAGTAATCTGTAATCGCTGTCAGAAGCTCAAGCTCTCAGATCGTCCCCGTAGAAATACCTGGGGTATCTCATTTCGCATCCAGTCTAGGAGCGCGCCGTTATGCTGGTGCATGTCGGCGACAAATGCCTGGAATCTGGAATCGGTATTCAGCTTACCGAGTCGACCATTAAGGAGGCCCCCACCGCCCAGCATCCATCGTGGAACCTGGCCCTCCTGTCTAGCGTATTGCAAAAACTCCATCGCAGAGTCAATATCGCCAAGCGCTGCGTGAGCCAGTGCCTTGAATATTGAAGGGCCGGGTAGCTTGGTGATCGACCGGTAAATCTGGTCAATATCTTCACCGAAGTGCTCTGCGACAAGTGCGTATCGGAAGTACCAATGCGCGTTATCCGGGGCAAGTTTGTCCAAGGTGGGTGTCGCTGCAGATTCACCCAGCTCGGCGCGGATTCGCTGCAGAGCTTCGTGCCCCCAACGAGCCGACTCGGCTATGTCACCCCGAGACCGGGAGAGTGTAAACATCCCGACGGCAAGACCAGTGCGCAGATCCTCGCGTTTGGACTCCCGCATCGGGATTGTTTCGACAAACTCTCGCAGTCTCTCAAAGTCGCCAGCGGCTGAAAATGCCTCGACAAAGGCTGCCCCCACAATCCAATGTGCCTCGATGACCTCGCGCATTCGATTAATCCATCTGGCTGCTGTCTCGTAATCCCCCAGGGCTACGAATCGTGATTGGATCAGCCGGTGCAACGAAATATCATTGGGGGTGCGCAGCTCTTGCGCCGACAGCGGAGTTTCATTCACTGGTTCACTCATGGTTTTCGCCTCGCTGTTAAGGGATACAGATATCGTTAGGATAATTGCGGTGAGAAACACGTGGATGCTTCGCATCGGACCTACTCCTTTTCTTGTCAGGTCTTCCAGGCCATCACTTTCTACGCCTCCGTAATACCATCAGTCGGCCCTTTTCATATCGAGAGAGCTTCTTGGTCGCTCCAGTCCATGTTTGTGGTGAGAGTCTGGCCGCATGCCTCTCGACAAACGTCGACATTTGCTCTGGATATGCGTGACCTATTTCGCGCACTGCTCAGCCAAGGCCCTTCTGAACGTAGTAATCCTCGTCGTCAAGGAGTGACTCGACCTGGGCGATCATGGTGCCGAAGGACAAGAATCTCCTGCGTTTGCTGGCGTACTCGACAAGTGCAACGACAGACTGTCGCCGCTTCCACGGATTGCGCGAACGGTTCCACCTCTTCAGGGTGGGCACCACCCAATCTGGCCTCTGCTCCACCACGTCGGCATAGATCTTGGCAAGATCGTCGCAATGCTCCCAGCAGCTGCAGCGATCCATCCAGGCGCGGATTCTCGTCACCTCAGGCCTGGTTAGCGTCTTGTGTTGATAGAAATAGAGTGCCTGATTCCTCACTTCCATAAGGTCGCTCTGCCGCCAAATGTAATCCCAGATTGCGAGGCACGTGCTGCGCGGGCCGGAGGTGAACGAGTAGCCCGCTGCCACAGCCTTTCGCTGCGTTGGCGCATTGACGGTTCTGAGGCGTCCCATGCCCGAATCATCGACTCGCAAGGGTTCTGTGCGACCGGCTAGGCTTGTGATCCTCTCGGTTACTTCCACGAGGCATTTGTAAAGGGTCGACGATGGTAGCTGGGGATTCCGAGGCACAGTATTTGGTCTCCAATAGGCTCGGGCCCGGTTAAGACACATCAGTCCTGCTGTCCTTGGTTCCACACGCGGGCTTGCACGGCAGTCAACCTATGCGTTCTCCTGGACGGAAGGTTGGTTCTGATCGGACCTCTCTTCTGACCGCAGGCGCGGTGACTTCACTTGCCCAAGACTTCAGAATTGGACACACACTTTAGAGCGGCTCACCGACGTGTATGCATTCTCTGAAACCAGTTGTCTAATGTCTCACGTCGTTAAATAGAGTCTGCTCATAAAGTTGTTAAGAAGGTTAAGACCCCATCGCCCAGCCAGCCAACCCGGAAGCTGGGTTCTTCCTGCACCAACCTGACAATATAGCAAGGGTGTGTTTCAGACAATTCA
>Ga0187827_10007064_pt1 | contig 12589 bp, 12 predicted proteins | sample ETNtaG_39_FD_167969 | JGI IMG/M metagenome (GOLD analysis project Ga0187827, IMG submission 167969) | Marine microbial and viral communities from oxygen minimum zone, Eastern Pacific Ocean - ETNP2014_SV_150_PacBio MetaG (Illumina Assembly) | ecosystem: Environmental > Aquatic > Marine > Hypoxic... | reverse complement strand
CAGATTGGCATGTTCTATTAGAAACAATTTCCTACGAAACCCAGAACAAAAAAAACTAGCAACGACCGATACAATTGTAACGGGCCATGTATTAGCAATAAAACAATCTATGTTCTCTGTTCTCATGAACCTAATCACAGGAATAAGAGAACCCATAATTCTTTTCTTGTTAAAAGTGGTAAATCTAACTCTTTTATCTAATCTTCTAGATAACTGGTCTTTACTATTTATGGTAAGTATATGTACTTCATTATCTTTCTCACATAAATAGTTGGATAGATTAAATGCTACGGTCTCAGCTCCACCTCGACCAAAATCCCAAAGAAAAAAAACTACTCTCATCCAATTAATCTAAACAAAAATCACCATAAACTTTTTTCTAAGGAAAAAAAATAAGTCAAATTTTCTGCCCTAATTCTTTCATTTTTGGTAGCTGTAAAAAAGGCAATAACAAGTTTTTATGGTAACGCATATCATTGAAGACTGCTTCTTTATTAAACTGATGAAATGCCTCCATCCACGTTAAGGATGTGGCCTGTTATATAAGAAGAATTTTCTGAACATAAAAAAACAACTGCATTCGCCACATCCAAAGGTTCGGTCATCCTTTTAAGAGGAGTTTTGTTTATATAATTTATTTTGAATGTCTCATCTTGTTCTTCTTTTGACCCGGCAATCGGACCTTCTATCCCACCAGGACTTACAGCATTTACTCTTACATTGTACTTCCCATAATAAGCAGCTGCCTGACGTACAAAATTATTAATGCCTGCCTTCATAACTGGGTAAGTCATATTTTCTCTAAGGTTGGTTCCTTCATAAACAGACATATCCTGAGCCCTTTTTCCATATAAAGAGCTGGTTAATACTATGCTCCCTTTTTTTTGTGCTCTGACCATCCTGTCTGCAAATAACTTAGCTGTCCAAACACTACTTCCTAAGTGCATATTTAAATTTTCTATAAAAATGTTCAAAGTTATTTCCGAAAAAGTACTCTTAGCCCAATCCTTTGTTCTTGGATAAGAAACATTAATAAAACAATCTGGTACATCATATTTACTGATAATTTTTTCTAAAAGAATTTCTGATTCTTCTAGAGCAGCAACATCAAAGTATTCAAATTTACAGTTAAGTCCTTCTTTTCCCAACTCCAAAGAAAAGTTGTCAAAAGCCTTTTTGTCTATGTCTAGGATTAGAACTTCAGAATGGACTCTTAAAAGTTCTTTAACCACTGCCTTACCAATTAGTCCTACCCCACCAAGAACGATGGAAAATTTAGAATCAAGAGAAAGAAAGTTACCCTCAGTCATTGCTCTTTTTCTCCATGAGCATCTTGACTATCTCCCAATCTAATGGGGAATCTATATCTATTGATCTATCCTCAGGCATCTCATAAAATCCCAATTTTCCAGAGAACAAACTGTCTTCTTTGATTAAAAAATCTCTAGACCAGATATAGATTGATGCATTCATATCAAATACTTGCGGTGCTTGTTGCCTAGCTACAGGAGTATTCTTTAATTTCTTAGACAACTCTATTTCTCCATTCTTAATCTCTATCATATTAAAATAAGGGTTTTTTCTCGATCTTGTACCTGTAATAAGATTATCTAAACCATCTTGTAAAAAAATGCTATAGGCCTTCCTTATATCTTGCACATTCCTTAATGGAGCAGTCGCGTCTAAATCCATTATCTGATCAAATTTGCAATTAAATTTTTTTTCCGATTCCAGAAGAGCATGTCTGATTGCTGGTATTTTTGGAGAATGATCTCTAGAAAGTTCAGCTGGTCTAGAAAACCAACATTTCGCTCCATATTTGTTGGCTATTTCTCTTATCTCAGCAGAATCGGTTGAAACAACAATTTTGTCAAATAGGTTTGACTCCAATGCTTGTTCTATTGAGAAGGCTATAAGTGGTTTACCAAGTATTTCTTTTATATTTTTATTCGGTACCCCTTCTGATCCTTGTCTAGCACATATTACACATAAAACTTTCATAGATCCCTTGTGTTTTGTATTTCAGCAATAATTTCCATAGTCCTCAGTCCTTCAGAAAGAGTACATATTTTTGAGAGATCTCCAGATAAAATAGCTTGATGTTGGTTTACATATGTGTCTGCAGGATTATAATCCTTCTCACTAATAATCTTTTCTTTGTGATCTGTAAAAATTTTCATCTGAGATTTAATTATATCTAATTCAATACTACTTCTAGAGGTTTCAATAAAGATTTTTCTTCTGGTATTTTTAGAAAAGTAGCTCGCCTCTATATTAAGCAATCCCCCTCTATTTAACTCTCCACAAATAAGAAGATAATCGTCTGTATCTATTTCTAAGTTAGATACTTTCTTGTTAATGGAATAGCTAACAGAGAAATCGCCCAAAATATAATGCATATAGTCTATTTCATGGCTTAAATCTAAAAGCACTCCACCACCTTTAGCCTGTGAAGCGCTGGATGATTCTTGATATCTGATATTTTTTCTCCAATTGGGAAGAAAAGAATGGCAGACAGCTTTTGCACTAATGATCTTCTCCTCATTTATCTTCTTTTTTAAAAGATTAATTAATGGATGAAATCTAAGATTGTAAGCAACTAGGTAATGGTTGTTAGCCAAATTTTCTTTTATGTTCTTATCAAACAAAGGTTTCTCAATAAGAACTATTTTTTCTCTCCATATTCTCTCTAAGTTAAGAACATGCTTTAAATGAAGAGAAGTTTCACAGGCTACAACAACATAGTCAGGATCTAAAGTATCAATCTTGTCAATAGAATCAATAGAATTAAATTCTATCTCGTCTTGTTTAGTAAGAATGTAAATATTATTCTTTCCCAGAAGGCCACCTAAGATCTGGGCATGTCTTCTGCCTATGGATCCAAAGCCTATAATTAAAGCTTTATTTATCAACTAAGTTTCCTTAATGCTGATCTATACTCTTCCCATTGCCCTATATCTACCCAAGAACCACTTTCTATCGGAAAAACACCTACTCTCTTTCCCTTAGATTTAACTTTTTCCATCAAGTCAGTAATATGAAAGAGCTCACCATGAGGTATTTCTTTCAGAGCCGAGGGCTCAACAATATATAGTCCTGCATTAATTAAGTAATCCAAAGAAGGTTTTTCCATAATCTTATTTAAAAAACCCTGCTCATCAATCTCACAAGCTCCATAAGGGATTATTAGTTTTTTCGCAGACGCAACTAAAGTTATTTCACAATTATTTTTAATGTGAAAATCAATTAGATCTCCATGGTCTAGGTCAAGAATTACATCGCAGTTGGTTAACAAAAAGGTGGATTTAAGTTCTTCTTTTAACATGTGTAGCGATCCTGCAGTTCCTAAAGGGATCTTCTCTTCAACAAAACTAATCGAATAGTCTGGTTCTAGTTCTTCAAAAAAGGCTTTTAGTATTTTTCCCTTAAAGTTCACAGTAAGAAAAAAGTTATAAAAGCCGTTGTCTGTAAAAGAATCTAATATTTTTTCTATAACCGTTTTGTCATTTAAAGGTATTAATGGTTTAGGAAGAATATTGGTAAAAGGTTTTAGTCTCGTGCCCTCTCCACCTGCCATAATCACAACGGGCATGTCTCTTTTAGGAGAAGGGGATTGAGGTTGAAAAAGATCTTTCCATTCCACTATACCTGTTACTATATTCTTCTTATTAAGAACTGGAATTAAGTCATATCGACATTTAAGAAAAACTTTTTTTAAATCTTCTTTTTCGTACTCATCTTCAAAGACAGAAAAAGCGTTTTCATTGAATATACCTTTTACTGGAGAGTCTATACTTCTACCCAAAAGAAGAGCTTTTCTTGCATCCCCATCACTTAGAGTGCCAATAAATTTTCCCTCATTAGCAATGATAAGACATTTTTGTCCTAATTTGCTCATCCTCTTTAGAGCTGCTTCTAGAGATGAATCTTCAGGTATCAAGAATTTTTTATACATTTATTACCTTTATTATTCTTTCCAGCTCTTCTGAAGTTAATGAAATGGTTGAAGGTAAACAAACAGCACTTTTTACCAATTCTTTGGCTTTTTCTATTTTATAGGTTTGATTTTTTAAATAAGGTTTCTGTAAGTGATTAAGTTTCCATATCGGCCTAACTTCAATAGATTCATTTCTCAATCTACCTATCAAGGAAGAAGAGGACTCACCATATATTTTTTCTTCAACTCTTAAAACTGAAAGCCAATTGTTATTTTCTGCATAACTTGGGAAATCCATTAAAGTAAGGCCGTTTGTTAAATTTTTCTTATAAAATCTATTAATTTTCTTCTTTTTCATTAGAGCCTCTTCTATATTCTCCATCTGAGCTAGTCCTAGAGCAGCATGAATATTGGATAATCTTAAATTGTAGCCAATTTCATTATGAATGAAGTTCACCGGATCGTCTTTGGCTTGCTTTGTTAGATAAGCAGCCTTTTCAGAGGATTCTTGATCATTAGAAATGATCATTCCACCTCCACCGCTGGTTAAAATTTTATTCCCATTGAAAGAAATACAACCCATGTGTCCAATTAAACCGGTGTGTTTACCTTTTAATTTACCCTTGCTGTATACAGTCCCCAAGCTTTCACTAGCATCTTCTACGATCACGATGTTCCTTTCAGCACACACATTTTGTAGCCTTTCCAGATCAACTGCATTGCCAAAAACGTGCACTGGTAATATGGCCCTGATAACCTTTCCTGTTTTCTTATTGTAGGAATTATTATTCTTAAATTCAGTTTCAGACTCTATGAACTCTACAGTCTTGTTAACGTCAATATTGAAAAATTCATCAGCATCCATAAATATAGGTTCCGCTCCTAAGTACTTGATGGTATTCACAGGTGCAATGAAGGTTAGTGTTGGCACTATAACTTCTTCATCCCTCTTCACTCCAATGATCATTAGAGAAATGAACAAAGCAGATGTAGCATTGGAACAAGCTACAGCAAATTTGGCTCCGGTATAGTTAGCAATCTTTTTTTCAAACAAATCAACAAATTTTCCTGAACTAGAAACCCAACCTGTATCAAGACATTCTTTGATGTATTTATATTCTTGACCAAATATAAAAGGCTCAGAAAGACCTATTTGTTTAGACATTGTATCTGTCTGGCTTATATAAAGACTTGATATTAATTTCCTCAAACCATTCAAAGGTTTTTGTTAACCCCTCTTCTAAAGAAATCTCAGGTTTCCAATTAGTTTTTGAAAGAATTTTCTCATTACTGCTGATTAACCTTTCAACTTCACTCTTCTTCGGTCTGATTCTTTCTGTGTCCTGTACAGTTTTTACTTTTCTCCCAGAAATCTTCTCTATCTTTGTAATTAATTCCTGTATAGAAATCTCTGAATTAGTCCCTATATTGACAACATCTCCTTTGAACTCACTTTGTTTTGCAATCTCTATGAAAGCTCTACAAGTATCAACAACATAGGTCAGATCTCTGGTAGGAGAAGTATTCCCAATTCTTAATTCTCCTTTACCTTCTATGATTTGTGTAATTATAGTAGGGATTATTGCCCTGGCAGACTGGCGAGGTCCATAAGTATTAAAGGGCCTAGCAATTTTCACCGGTAAATCAAAAGATCTGAAATAACTCAAAGCAATATGATCTGCAGAAATCTTTGTAGCCGAATATGGAGATTGACCTACAAGAGGGTGTGCTTCATCAATAGGTACGTACTGTGCTGTTCCATAAGTTTCACTTGTTGAGGTAGTTATAATTTGATCAGTGCCATGAAGTCTTGTTGATTCTAAAACATTATAGGTGCCTTCTATATTTGTTCTGATATACGCCAAGGGAGATACATAAGAATATGGTATACCTATCAGAGCAGCTAAATGGAAAACTAATTCTGCTCCTTTTAGCGCATCGTGTACTGAATCAAAATCTCTAATATCGCCCAAAATTACCTCAATATCATCCTTAACTTCTGAATTCTCAAGCCATCCCCAGTGATTATTAGGATTGTATCTATCAAAACAAATAACTTTATTTCCATTCTTGACCAACATCTCCACCAGATGAGAGCCTATAAAACCGCAACCTCCTGTTACAAGTATTTCTTTATTCTTCATTCACTTTCTCTCTTCATTTTCATCAGGTAATTTATAAACGCAAATCTGATTCGTCTGCTTTTAAAGTGTATTTCAAATCATAAATTACATGAAGAGGCTTACATAGGCTTCTTATAAAAGATGCGCCCATATCTTCAAACTGATGATGTTGCGTGGCAAGAATAACAGAATCATAGGTATCAGGTTTTAGTCTTTGAATTAGTGCGATATTAAACCTATTTTTCGCATCTTCAGTATTGGCCCAAGGGTCATACACATCGACATCACAATGGTTGTCCACGAGTTCGTTGATAACATCTACTATACGAGTATTGCGTAAGTCAGGACAATTTTCCTTGAAAGTCAAACCCATGAGAAGGATCCTAGCTCCTTGAATCTGAATGTTACTTCTTTTCATTTGCTCCAATAATTGAGCAACGACATAACCAGCCATACTATCGTTCAGACGTCGACCAGCGAGAATGATTTCAGGACTATACCCGATTGTTTCAGCCTTGTAAGTAAGGTAATAAGGATCTACCCCCAAACAATGGCCACCTACTAAACCTGGAACTATTGGTAGAAAATTCCATTTGCTTCCAGCTGCTTTGAGCACTTCCTCAGTATCGATGCCCATTTTATTAAAAATAATTGCCAATTCATTACCCAGTGCTATATTAAGATCGCGTTGAGTGTTTTCAATAACTTTGGCAGCTTCGGCGACTTTTATACAACTCGCTTTATAAGTACCAGCAGTGATAATGTCACTATATAAGGAATCAACCAAATCGGCAATTTCCGGTGTTGAGCCCGAGGTAATTTTCTTGATCTTTGTGAGTGTGTGTTCTCCATCTCCTGGGTTAATCCGTTCTGGACTATAACCACAATAGAAATCTTGGTTGAACTTTAGACCTGAGAACTCTTCCAGGACAGGGACACAGTCTTCTTCAGTTGCGCCTGGATAAACGGTGGATTCAAAAATTACCAAATCACCTTTCTTTAGAACCTTGCCAACAGTCTCACTTGCACTAATGAGTGGTGTAAGATCAGGTCTTTTATGCTCGTCAATTGGAGTAGGAACTGTGACAATATAGCAATTACAGTTCTTTAGATCTTGAATCTGAGTACTAAAAGTTAGGTGCCTTGCAGCAGCTAACTCTTCAGGAGTCACCTCATTGGTTGAATCATGGCCAGATTTAAGTTCATCAATACGTTCTTGCTGTATGTCAAAACCAATGACATTTCGCTTGTAACCAAATTCAACAGCAAGGGGGAGTCCTACATACCCGAGTCCAATAATTCCAAGTTTAAGATCATGATGGTGCATAAATTATCCTCATACTTTGAAGTAATCCCTATACCAAGACACAAAACGATTAATGCCTTCCTCAACCGAGGTTGAGGGTTTGTAATCAAATTGTTCAACCAGATCATCAACGTTGGCATAGGTTGCTGGAACATCACCTGCTTGTAGAGGTAGGAACTCTTTTTCTGCTGTTTTACCAAGAGCTTTCTCCAAGGCTGCAATATAATCCATAAGTTCTATAGGCTTGTTATTGCCAATATTGTAAACTCGCCAAGGGGCATTACTTGAGCCAGGATCAGGTTGATCACTGTTCCATTCCAAGTTACAAGTTGCAGGAGTATCTAGAGTACGAATAACTCCTTCGGCTATATCATCAATGTATGTAAAGTCACGGCGATGTTTACCATGGTTAAACACTTGAATCTTCTTATTTGAAAGAATGGCTTTTGTAAACAGGAAAAGTGCCATATCAGGCCTTCCCCAAGGCCCATAAACGGTAAAAAAACGCAGTCCAGTTGTAGGGAGACCATAGAGATGGCTATAAGCATGAGCCATTAGTTCATTTGATTTCTTACTGGCAGAATAAACACTAAGCGGGTGGTCAACGTTTTGATGCACCGAGAAAGGCATCGAAGTATTCGCACCATATACGCTGGAAGTACTTGCATATACTAAATGTTCAACATCGTTGTGACGACAACCCTCAAGGATATGAGCAAAACCAACTATATTACTATTCATATAGGCCAATGGGTTTTCTATTGAGTAACGGACGCCAGCCTGTGCAGCTAAGTTTACAACACGCTCTGGTTTATAATTAGTAAATATTTCTTCAATAATCTGATGGTCGCTGAGATCAGCACGGATATGCGTGTAGTTCGGGTTATCAATAAACCTTTCTATACGAGCCTCTTTTATCGCAGGATCATAATAGTCATTATGATTGTCTATACCGATAACAGTGTCACCCCGTGCCAATAATCTGAGAGTTAGAGCGGAACCAATAAAACCAGCAGATCCAGTAACAAGAATTTTCATTTAACCTGTCGAGTAATTAAGAATAAGGTCTACAGCACCCTTCAAATCTAAACATTTGGCATCAGGACGTAATGGTATTTGACTTTCAGAAACATCTTTTTTTGTCAATAAGATCGAACGAATTCCAGCTCTTTTAGCAGCTTCAATATCACTAGTCATATCACCAACCATCCAAGACATTTTAAGATCTATATTCATATCCTTTGTCGCCCTCAGTATTAGCCCCGGCTCAGGTTTACGACAATCACAAACAATCTTTAAGTCTTGTCTTCCTCCAGGAATTAGCTGATCAGGATGATGGGGGCAATAATAAATCCGATCAATCGAGGCTCCGAACTCTCCGATAAGTGATTGAAGTCGATTATGGATTGTCTTCATATCAATTTCGGTACATTTGCCTCGAGCAATCACGGACTGATTTGTCACTACCACCGTGAGATATTGGCTTGCATTAAGACGACGAATTGCTGAAGCCGCTCCTGCGAGTAAAACTAATTCCTCTGGAGTTTGAATGTGGCCACGTTCCTCATTAATCGTGCCATCTCTGTCTAGGAACACTGCTGGTATTGGGGTTCGCTGAGATGGGCTCAAATGGATAAATGTATTTTCAATTAATTATATTCTTTAGTTGATTAGAGTTTGTGTCAATTACAAGACCTAGACCACGATACTTACTCACTCCTTATGCCAATAAAATCCAATAAAGTGACGCATCAGAACGAATACAATTCCAAATACCAAACCAGACAGTCCTGCAGCTATGGAGACAAAACGTCTATTAGGTGCAAAGGGAAATAAAGGTACAAAGGGTGGGTCCACCATTTGTATAATGTAAGTAGGGCCTATTTTAGTCATCATTTGGGTTTCCAGTTGATTCATAATCATATCATTCATAGCGCCTCTTAAAGCCAGTTGTTGTTGTTGAGGAATCGCGGTAGTTAAATATGTTAAAGCTTCAGAAGAGGCTTGAAGATCTAAGTTGCGTAACATTTGATCGGCCTCAAAAATAATTGATTCTGTCATTTCCTTAGCAACAACAGGAGAAATATGATCGATGGATATATCAATTATGCTACGTTCTTGATGGAAACCAATAGTCATTCTTTTAATGTACTCTCTAAAAGCTGTTAAGTAGTGGGGCTTTGCTACAAGCCATTTTTTGTTAGCTGCATCATAATGATCAGAATTATATATTAGAGTTTTTGATTTTTTGTCATAACGTTCAGCAACCATTAGTGCTGGCAAAAAGTCTTTATCAACTTCAATCAGGTGTTTGAAAAATGCCCTGGACCTAACAGTATTTACATACCGCGGTCCTTTAACACCTTTTGATTGTACGGCGAGGCCCGAAAAAGTTAATTGGGTTGTGAGGGTATTGCCTCCAGAACCCATTTTTATCACGCTCATGGAAGCACTTGATTGGTATAGATCTGGTTTATTCCCTGGTCGCATATAAATAGTTGCGAATATGAAAAACACAAAAGTTATTACGATAATCGGTATTTTACCCTTCCACAAAATGCTAAAAAGTTCTTTCAGATCGACCGCAGAGTCTTCCAAAAAGCTATTTGAATTATTATTTTCTAGATTGGTCATAATTCTTTTCTGAGATTTTCAATTTCTTCTTTGAGTCTATTATACTCTTCTGATTTTCTCTTGAGAAACTTTTGTGCAAGTATTGCTTTTTCAGTAATGCCTTGAGTGGTCAGCAAATAACTATAGCCTAATTTTTTATCCGAACGTTTAAAGTTCATTAATTTTAGCCAGCCCTTATCAATGAGAGCATTAATGATGTAGTTTGTTTTTCCCAAACTTACTCCTAGTTCCTTGGAAAGCTCACGCTGAGTTAAGTACGGATTATCTTGAAACTTTTTTAAAATTAAATATTCGGCGTCAGATTTGTGCATTTGAATTGAGATTGCTACCGCAGGACTTGATTGCTAAGTCCTGTTTATTTGTACTTTCATAAATAATGTTCAATCATTGAACGCATCATACGATAACATATGTTCAATAATTGAACAAACAATATTTAATACCTATTAAACAGAAAAATTAGCTATAGTTTAAATGCTTCAATGATCTCTTTTTGACCAACATCAGATGCTGGTATGTCTGCGGTTATTAAATGATTCACAAACCTTAATAAGATTCCCACTCTTTCTTGGCTTTTTTTTACTAAAAATGTTGCTTCCTTGTTTTTAAAAACTCCTTTTTCAATGATCAATTTGTCGCCTCTTTGAAATTCTTGCCTCGTAATTTTTTGTCTGAAAATATTATTCTCGTCAGCTCTTGATTTGAGGTATTCAATCACTTGATTTGGGATTTCTGCAACTCTTTGACCAAATACAACCAAATGACTTACTCCTCGTGTTGATTTAATGCGGCTCCATTTATCTAGTTCCATATTGATTTTAACGAACAAGTAGCGGGGAAACATGGTCTTGAGAGTTGTTGATTTCGATTGATTTGATCTTGCAAAAGCAATCAGCGGTAAAAATATTTCAAAACCTTGATTTTCAAGATTCTTTTTGGCCCTCTGCTCTTCTTGTGCTTTTGTATAAACCAAGACCCATTTAGAATTTTCCGTTGACGTTGATATCATTTAGATTTTACCTGTATTTGATTTTTCATTTGTAGTTCCCTAAGACAATAAAGATAAATTGTTCGAACTAAGGCCAAGGTAATTAAATGGCATCAATAAATTCTTGGATGAGTTGGTTTCTATGTTTTATTTTTTTTATTGACATATATTTATCTACAAGCTGGAAATAGAATTTATCTATATTGAACTATGAACCAATTCTGATCAATCTACAGGTACAGGTAAATTGCATAATAATTTGCAAACCCGTAATTATTTCTAGACAAATTTCTAAAAGCTGTTGACTGCTGCGGCAGCTATTGCCATCTGGTAAATAATTTGTGTGAGCTCAGTTGCTGCTTTAGCCCCAGAAAAAGGTTGGACTTGAAGCGGGACAACGATGGTGTCACCTGGCTGCAACCCACCCGAAGAAACACGTCTGAAAAAAGCACCACTCGATAACTGAGATGGGGATACTATGCTTCCATCAACCTTAATCAAATAAACGTTGTCTTCGTTGGCAAACTCATTTACTCCACCGCTTAATTGTATATAATCATCTACAGAAAAATTCTTCTTATACACATGAGAATTATCCATATAGACTTCACCAATTACAGAGATTGTTCGTTGTTCAGTTGGTATATGTAGTTGATCTCCATCCTCGAGTACTATATCTGCTGTCGCACCATTAAGAACTGACTCTAAGTCGACAACCAGTCTTCCCAATGCATTAATGTCACTAGTCTCATTCCCTAATAATGTAGTTAGTTGAGTGATTGAGTTGACATTTAGACCACTCTGACCCAAACCCCCAGCTTGACTCGATAAAAGTACTTGTCTTTTCAATTCATTTTTCGCATCTTCAAGCCTTTTAAACTCTGCTTCCTGTAATGATTTTCTTATAAAATAAGCTCCCTGCATAGAGCCACGATCGGTGATACCGCCTACTCTTCTTACTAATTCACTCAGAGTTTGATTTTCTGAAATAGGATAAACACCAGTAAAGAATACTTCACCAGTAACCTCTACTGTTCCGGTATTTGTTGCCATCTGCTTAAGAGTGACTACATCCATCCCCTGCAATCTTGTTTGCTGCATGACTCGGGCATTAGACATTGATATAAATTCATTTACAAAAGAGAATTGCTTTCCTTCACTCACTCTTCTACCAAGTTCTATCTCAGACTCATAAGTTGCATGCATAGGACCACCTGCGGCATTGATAGAATCCTTGAGGTGCATATTCTCTGTCAAGGGATACTCTCCGGGAAAGTGGACGTTGCCAAAAACAGAAATCGTTCTTTTGTCTGTATCGATTGTTGTTTGCCTATTAATAATCTCTAACACTGGGTCCAAGAGCTGCTGCCTACAGAGTCTAGTTAAGTTTGAAGTTAACTGTGAATCTTCTCGAGATAGTATTTCTGTTTTCTTGCTCTCTGTGTCTATTTCTATTAATAATCTCTGAAACTGTTCAGGAGTTCTAATGTCTTTAAGATCCTCCACTGGAATTGACTTCTTGGTGCTAAAGCCGGCGGATTCAATCACAGCCACCGCTAAGTCTTCGGGAACAGTGCAATAGTTATAGACTGAGTATTCGT
>Ga0187827_10007063_pt1 | contig 12590 bp, 11 predicted proteins | sample ETNtaG_39_FD_167969 | JGI IMG/M metagenome (GOLD analysis project Ga0187827, IMG submission 167969) | Marine microbial and viral communities from oxygen minimum zone, Eastern Pacific Ocean - ETNP2014_SV_150_PacBio MetaG (Illumina Assembly) | ecosystem: Environmental > Aquatic > Marine > Hypoxic... | reverse complement strand
GAAAGAAGAACAACTAGCAGTTGGTTAGAGCAGAGGAATCATAATCCTTGTGTCGGGGGTTCAAATCCCTCCTCCGCTACCAAATTTTTTAGTGTTAAGTTGATCTGGTCACTCTGTGGTCACTCTCACTCTCGGAAAGTGAGTGAATATACACATAAGAAAGCACCGAAAAAAGTGGCAAGCCTAGGAGATGTGAGACTGTTCATGTCTCCTAGACACATGATAATAAAAAAAACTTTCTTTGTGTTTGGTGGTAGGATAATATTGAAATATGAACAGAATTATTAGAGAAGAGACAAATGAAAGAATGAGCCAGATAGTTGTGCACAATGATATTATTTACTTATCTGGACAAGTGGGAAACAGAGATAGTAACAATGTTGCTAGTCAAACTACTGAAGTATTGGATAAAATAGATAGACTTTTGCAAAGTGTGGGATCAAATAAAAATAAGATTTTATCAGCAACTATTTATCTTTCAGATATATCTGCTTTTGAGGAAATGAATGAAATTTGGGATAAATGGCTTCCTGAAAATTGCGCGCCAGCTAGGGCAACCGTTGAGGCTAAATTAGCCTTCCCTGAATTCTTAGTGGAAATTTGTATTATAGCTGCTAAGTAATTTTTCTCAATTTGCGATTTCATTATTATAAGCAAATACGGCAGGTGATCCTCCTGTGAGAACAAAAATTACGTTTTGATTTTTTTTTATTATTCCTTTTTTTATATAGTCAATTAATGCAGAAAATCCTTTTGAAGTATAGACAGGATCTAGAATAATACCTTCTTTTTTGGCAAGTAATCTCATAGCCTTAATGCCATCAGTAGTTGGAAGCCCGTATTTTTCTCCCACATAACTATTGTCACTATTTATCATTTCAGGCGTAAAGTATAAGTTTGCATCAAGCATTTTTGCACCCTTATTACAAATCCTAGCTATGTCTTCTTTGATATTCATTTCCCAATATACTGGTGAAATACCTTGAATACGCGTCGGCCAGCCTAAAGCTTTGCTTCCAAGTTCACAACCAGCTTGCGTCATGTTAGCTGAGGTAACGATCAAATGATCAGCCATAAAACTATTCTTTCGCATCTGTATATCAATTTCTGCCATAGCTTCAGCATAGCTGACACAAGCTAAAACAGAATGCTCTAAATCAAAACCACCTTTAGTTAAAAAGGGCCTCCTTCCTTTCTTGACTAATTCATCATATTTTTTATCTAAATGCTGTGGAATTTCTTCAAGATTTTCTCCTTGCACAATATCAACATTTGCGCCCATCAAATTATATAGAAGAAAATTACCTTGCATTTCACCCCCTTTAACTCCATGCATCAGGGTTAAAAATGTCTCTAAATTTAGTTTATTAGCTGCTGCTACTGTCTGTCGACACCAATTGGATTGTGATGCTGCACCAGTTAATATGCAATCATATTTATCTGACGTAACACCAGCTAAAATAAATTCAAGATGCCTTGTTTTATTACCTCCAAAAGCAAGTGCGGTACAATCATCTCTTTTAATATATAAGTTAATTTCCAATTCATTTGATATATTGGGTAAATATTCCAATGCCGTAGGCAACATTGCTAATTTGATTTTAGGAATATTGTTAATACGATTAAGTAACTCTTTAGCAGATAATGGAAAAAAATTATTTTGCATTTTGATTCTTAAAGTTTTATTAATACATTAAATATAATATTTCATATTATATTAGATATTAAGATAATAATTATAAATAATTACTCTTAGATGATAAATATATTGACAGAAATTTTTAATATATATTAATTTTAGTAGAAATATGAGAATTGGAGTTGATGTAGGGGGGACGAACACAGATGCTGTTCTGATGAAGGGTAAAGAAGTTATTCATGGCGTTAAAACAACAACAACAGAGGAGCCAGGTTTAGGAATCATCGAAGCTGTAAGTTCAATACTAAATTCATCAAAATTATCTCCTAAAGAAATTGAATCAATTATGATTGGCACAACCCAATTCACAAATGCTTTTGTTGAGAATAAAAGATTAGAAAAAGTTGCAGTTGTAAGACTAGGATATCCAGCAACAATAAGTGTTCCACCTTGTATAGATTTTACAGATAATCTTAGAAAAATTTTAGGTAAAAATTTTTGGATTGTACCAGGAGGATATGAATTTGATGGAAGATTCTTGGGAGATTGGTCTGAAAGCGATATAGAAAAAGTTGCAAAAGAAATAGCGGAAAAAGAAATAAAATATATTGCAATATCATGTGTTTTTTCTCCGATAAATGAGAAGCAAGAAATTGAAACATCAAAAATTATTCAGAAATATAATCCAAACTCTATAATTACAATGTCTCATAGAATAGGAAGAGTTGGATTTATAGAAAGAGAAAATGCTACTATAATGAATTCTTCTTTAGGAAATTTGGCTGATAAAGTAATTTCGTCATTTAAAGAAGCTTTAGTGAAATTAAATATTACTTGCCCTTTTTATATTAGTCAAAATGATGGCACACTAATGTCGGCTGAAATAGTCAAAAATTATCCTGTATTAACTTTTGCTTCAGGACCGACAAACAGCATGAGGGGTGCAGCATTTTTATCCGGTCATAAAGATGCAATTGTAGTTGACATTGGTGGCACAACAACTGATTTTGGCGTAATTAAGGAGGGATTTCCTCGAGAATCTTCTATTCCTGTTGATATAGGGGGTGTCAGAACAAATTTTAGAATGCCTGATTTGATCTCTATCGGATTAGGGGGAGGGAGTTTAGTAAAAATAATGAATGATAAAATTTCCGTAGGACCTGAATCAGTAGGTTACAAATTAAATTCTGAAAGTTTTATTTTTGGAGGAAAAACTTTAACTACCTCTGATATTGCAGTAGCTAAAGGCATCGCAAATTTTGGTGATAAAAATAATGTCAAACATATAGATGATTTGACAATAGATAGATCATTAGAAAAAATAAAAGAAATGGTTGAAGAAGGTATTGATAGAATTAAGTTAAATAAAGATCTGGTTCCAGTAGTTTTAGTTGGTGGTGGTAGTGTTTTGGTAAAAGGAAATCTCAAGGGCGCAAAAGAAGTACTTATTCCTGATCATTCAGATGTTGCCAACGCAATAGGTGCTTCTTTGGCTCAAGCTGGTGGAGAAATTGATAAAATCTATTCCTACAATGATATTGGCAGAGACAAAGCAATTGATTTAGCAAAAAAAGATGCTGTTAACAGAGCTATACAAGCTGGTGCTATTCAGAATACTATAAGCATTATAGAGTTGGAAGAAATTCCTTTAAGTTATCTTCCTTCTGGAGCAGTAAGATTACATGTTAAAGCTGTAGGAGATATTTTTTAATTTTTATGATTAAGTTAACCTTAGAAAATTTAGAAGATTTTACTAGAGGAACAGCATTTCTAGGAACAGGCGGTGGTGGAGATCCTTATATTGGCAAATTAATGCTAAAGCATCAGCTAGAACTAGGAAAAAAAATTGAAATTATAACTCAAAATGAAATTAGCGACGATATTTTTGCTTGCAATGTATTGTCAATGGGAGCACCTACTGTATTTGTTGAAAAAGTTCCAAATGGTCCAACAACTTTACATGCGTTAAGGGAAGTTGAAAAAATAATTGGAAAAAAATTTAATGCCATTATGCCTATTGAGGCAGGAGGTGTTAATGCAACTCTACCGCTTGTTGTTTCTGCATTGTCCGGACTTCCAGTGATAGATGCTGATGGAATGGGAAGGGCTTTTCCAGAATTGCAAATGGTAACCTACAATGTAGGAGATGTAGATATAAATCCAATTGTAGCGATAAATGATTTTTATGAAACTGCAATTTTTAATGCCAGAAATAGTAGCTCTGGTGAATGGTTAGCTAGAGCTGTATGTGTTAGAATGGGTGGAATATGTGAAATGGCTTGCTATCCTATGACAGCTAAACAAATTAAGGAAACAGCAATCCACGGAACTATAAAGCTATCTTTTGATATTGGAGAAATTATTCAAAGAGCAAGAAATGAAAAAACAGATCCAGTAGATGCTGTAATATCATATATGGCTAAAAGTAATCCTCCGCGTTTTGGCAAAGTTCTATTTGTTGGTAAAATAGATGATCTGATTAGAGAAACAGTTAATGGTTTTACTAGAGGAAAATTGTTTTTAAAAAGTTTGGATTCAAGTGATGAATTATTAGTTGAATTTCAAAATGAATTTTCTTATGCAAAATTAAATAATGAGAAATTATTGGCTATGGTTCCTGATTTAATATGTGCTTTGGATAGTGAGACAGGGGAACCTATTACAACTGATGGATTGAGATATGGACAAAGAATTAAAATTGTGGCAATCTCAGCAGCACCAATTATGAGATCTAAAAAAGCACTTGATTTATTTGGTCCTCGCGCGTTTGGTCTTGATTTTGACTACACGCCCTTAGAGGAAATTTAATAATGGAATTTTCAGAAAAATTAAAAAGAATTTATATTTATTACAGACCAATTTTTTTAGTGCTTCCAGCTTTTATAATTTTTCTTATTTTTTTTGTTATTCCTGTAATTGGATTATTTGTTTTAGCATTTGATAAACCAGTAGCAGGTGTCATAGATATTCAAGGACAATGGACATTAAAAAGCTTTATTAGAATATATTCACGATCATTGTATTTTGATGCCGCCGTAATGTCTGTTTCACTAGCAGCAATAGTTTCATTTATAACTTTAATTATTGGTTATCCATTAGCTTATCTTATTGCAAAAACTGAGCATGTTGGAAGAAATACTTTTTTAATGATTTTAGTTTTGAGCGCTATGCAACTTGATATGGTTATAAGACTTTTTGGTTTAATGGTTCTTTTTGGTGATAATGGAGTTATAAATGGCGCCTTACTATACTATAACATAATAGAAAAACCAATTGGCTTAATGTACAACAAATTAGGTGTAGTTGTTGGACTTGTTCAGTTTTCTTTACCTTTTATGATATTATCATTAGTTGGAATAATCAGAGGTATTCCTCCAGCAGTTGTTGAAGCTAGTCGAAGTTTAGGAGCTACTCCTGTCAAGGCATTTTGGAATATTATACTTCCATTATCTATGCCAGGAATATTAGCAGGAACTTTATTAGTTTTTGCACTTTCAATCAGTTCTTATATTGTACCTGCATTAATGGGAGGTTGGAAAGTTATGATGATGCCTTTACATATTTATCAACAAATTGCAGAAATGGGTAAATGGCAATTTGGATCAGCCATAGCTGTTGTATTATTTTGTACAAGTATGATAACCGTTTTGGTTTACCAACGAATAGCTATTAGATTTGCAGGTGGTAGAGCTTAATGTTTCAAAAAATAATAAAAAAACGTCCAAAACTTCGTGAGGTGAATGATGTGGGCCCATTAATAAAATTTGGAGCAGTGATTGCATTATGTGTATTATTAATTCCTGTTTTTATAGTTGTCTTAACAGGGTTAAATGCAGGTGACCATTTAACTTTTCCTCCAGAAGGATTGTCTACTAGATGGATTATTGCTTTTTTTAAAAGTGAAGTTTTTTTAAGTGCATTTTTATTTAGTTTTGGATTAGCGCTAATTACTATGGTTATTTCAACTATACTTGGAACTATGGCGGCTATTTTTATTACTAGATTTAGTTTTCCAGGAATGAATTTTTTAAGAGCATTATTTTTATCCCCTTTAATTTTACCAGGTATAGTTCTTGGTTTAGCATTATATGTTTTTTATATTACATCCGGTTCAGGATTAGCGAGAACTTTTCCAGGAATGGTTATTGGACATGTTTTAGTAACTTTGCCTTACGTGATAGGAACTGTATCGGCGGCATTATTTAATTTTGATGTTAATTTAGAGCAAGCAGCCAGAAGTTTAGGAGCTAGTCCTTTACAAGCTTTTAGAAAAGTTACTTTGCCTAATATTAGCAATGGAGTGATGGCTGGGTCTATTTTTGCTTTTATAGTATCTTTTGGTCAATTTGATGTATCATTATTTATGGCTACACCTGGTAATACTCCACTTCCAATAGCACTATATTGGTCTTTGAGATATACATTTGAACCTACAGCAGCAGCAGCAGGAATATTTGCTATATTATTAGTTGTTACATCTATGCTCATCACTGCAAAACTTGTTAATCTAAAAAAATTCTCAGGTGTCAAATTTTCTTAATTATATTTTATATTTAGAAAAAAATTTTATTATTATTGAAATAATCAGGCATATTATTTGATATTTTATATTAAATTCATTGTCTTTTTTTATCCACATGCTAACATCTAAATACATTAGGGAGGAAGTTTATGAAAAAATTAAAAAAAACTAGATCTAAACAATCTAGAAGAAAATTCCTTAAAACTACAGCAGTATTAACTGCTGCTTCTTCACTACCTTTGTTTAATATTAATCATGCATGGTCTCAAGATGTTGTTTTTGACGGACAACCCTTTGATGCTAACGGCGCTACATTATTGTTAGGTGAATGGGGAGGTTTTTGGGAAGAATATATGAGAAGTGCATTTATAGATGAGTTTGAAAAAACTTATAATTGTAATATATCATATGATGGTGCTTGGCCATGGTTTCCTAAGTACGTAGCTAACGGTCCGCAAAATCCTGCTTACGATATTTGTAACTGGAATATACCAGAGATGATCAAGACACAAAGAGCAGGAGATTATTTTATGACTCCTGATGACATTGCTGATGCAATTCCAAATGGAAAAAACATTTGGGATTTTGCTAAAGCTACTGGAGTAGGTCTAACTTGGGCTTTTGGTCAATATGCGCATGTTTATAGAACTGATTTGACCGATCCTAATCCTTCAACATTTGAATCTTTTTGGGAAGATAGATTTGCTGGTATGAGAGGCACATATATTACTTCAAATACACTGCAAATGGTATTTTTCTTAGCTGCATCTGCACATTTTGGAAAAGATGAATTTGACTTAAAAGCTGGTTTTGAAGCAATGAAAGCTGCAAGACCTGTTAAATTAAGTGACTTTACTGGCAATATGCAAACACTAGTTGAAAGAGGTGAAGTTCATATTGGCGTCCAGTGGGAAGGAGAAATATACCTTCAAATGGATAAAGGTATTCCCGTTGCTCCTATTATTTGGGAACATAGAAAACCAATATTGACTCAAACTCATACTGTTAGCAAATACTCTGATCCAATGCAGAAAAAATTGGCTTTAGCGTATGTAAATGCAAAACTTGATCCAAAATTTATGAATGGAGCTGGTGAAACATTCTACCTTCGTCCTACAATCAAAAATGCAGTTTTACCTGAATTACTAACTTCAAAAGGTGTTAAAAATACTGCACAAGCTCTTGATGACGTGTGGACTCCAGATTGGAATTGGTATTTAGATAATGAGGATGACATTGTTGAAACTTGTAATGAAATATTTGCAAGTTAAATAAACATTCAAATTTTTGTGGCCATATAATATATATGGCCACATTATTTTTATAATTTATGTTTGATCTTAAAATAAATAATCTTACAAAAGATTTTGGAGAATTACGAGCCGTAAATGATGTAAGCATTCATATTAATGTCGGTGAATTTTTTTCTATATTAGGGCCTTCTGGTTGTGGAAAGTCAACAACTCTTAGGATGGTCGCAGGTTTTGTGTTGCCTACCAATGGACAAATTCTTGTAGGGGAAACAGATATTACCTATCAAGCTCCTGAAAAAAGAAATATCGGATTTGTATTTCAAAATTATGCAATTTTTCCTCATATGAATGTTTTTGATAATATTTCATTTGGTCTTAGGATGAGAAATTTTGATAAAAAAACAATTAGCACAAAAGTAGTTAAAGCACTTGAGCAGGTTAATTTAACTGGTTTTGAGGCTAGATTCCAAAGAGAACTTTCTGGAGGAGAGCAGCAAAGAGTGGCACTAGCGCGCGTATTAGTAACAGAACCACAAATTTTATTACTAGATGAACCGTTAAGTGCACTTGATAAAAAATTAAGAGAAGAAATGAAAATTTGGATTAAAGAATTGCAACGAAAACTTAAAATTACCACGGTTTATGTAACGCATGACCAATCAGAAGCATTAACTATGTCAGATAGAATAGCAGTAATGGATAGAGGTAAATTATCTCAAATAGGAACTCCTACTGATATTTATGAAAAACCTCAAAATAAATTCGTAGCAGATTTTATTGGAATTTCAAACTTTTTACCTCTAGACATTCTCTCATCACAAAACAGCCACTTAAAAGTAAGTTTTAATAACAAAGAATTTCAAATTCCAGATAAGAACTATAGTTCAGAAAAATTAACAGCAGTACTAAGACCTGAACATATAATAATTAATCCTGAGAATAGTAATGATTTATTAACTTTTGATGGTGTTGTAGAAGTGATTTCTTATCAAGGATCTCTGATAAGATACATAATTAATTCAAATGAAATTAAGTTTTTATCTGAATTTGCCAATCTACCCAAATCTAAACAATTAAAATCTGGAGAAAAAATATCTTTTGGTTTTAATTTAAATAACCTTGTTGTTTTTTAATAATGCAAATTGGTGTTGACGTCGGAGGAACAAATACTGATGGCGTAATAATGTCAGATGGTAAAGTATTAGTTTCTGATAAGAAAGTTACTACTGCAAATGTAGGAGACGGTGTTTTTAATGTAATTAAATCAGTTTTAGATAAAGGTAAAATTAGTTCTGATAAAATTACAAGTGTTATGGTTGGCACTACACATTTTACCAATGCCTTAGTTGAAAGAAAAAAATTACAAAAAATTGCAGCAATAAGACTCTGTTTACCTGCATCAGATAGTCTTATTCAAATGATTGGATGGCCAGAAGATTTAGTATCAACTTTAAATCCGCAGAAATTCTTTGCAAAAGGAGGTTATGAAGTGGATGGTAGAGAAATTTCACCCTTGGATCCGGATGAAATCAATAAAATTATAGATGAAATAGGCACAAAAGATATTGAAAGTATTGCTGTAAATTCTGTTTATTCTCCTTTAAATTCAGAAATGGAGGAAAGAGCTGCAGAATTAATTTCAAAAAAATTACCTAATGTAAAAATATCTCTTTCTCATGCAATTGGAAAAGTAGGATTGATCGAAAGAGAAAATGCTACAATTATTAATGCGGCTCTGTCTAAATTAGCAGAAGATATAATTGAAGCTTTTGAGACAGCTCTTAAAAATTTAAATATCAAAGCGCCTCTATATATTAGTCAAAACGATGGAACATTAATGCGGCCAGAAAAAGTAAAATCTTATCCTGTTTTAACTTTTGCTTGTGGTCCAACTAACAGTATGAGAGGTGCGGCTTTCTTATCTGGATTAGAAGAATCTATAATTGTCGATATTGGTGGAACAACTTCAGATATTGGTTACATCAAACAAGGTTTTCCTAGACAATCAGCTGTAGCAACAGATGTTGGCGGAGTTAGAACTAATTTTAGAATGCCTGACATTGTTTCAATTGGTTTAGGTGGAGGAAGTATAGTCAGAGAGAATGGAAATAAAATTGGACCAGATAGTGTTGGGTATTTATTAACTGAAAAAGCAAAAGTATTTGGAGGCGATACATTAACTGCTACTGATATTGCTGTAGCTAAGTATAATTTAGATATTGGAGATCCAGGACTATTAAAAGGTTTAGAAAATGACACTATTGATAATTCAAAAAAACAAATAACTAAACTTCTTGAAGATGCAATTGATAAAATGAAAACAAGTGTAGAAGAAGTGCCAGCTATTTTTGTTGGTGGCGGAACTATAATTAATAAAGAAAAAGTTAAGGGTGTCTCCGAATTAATTATACCAGATAATTTTGCTGTTGCTAATGCAGTTGGTGCTGCTTTAGGACAAGTTAGTGGAGAAGTTGATAGAGTTTTTCACTACAGCAAACTAGGTAGGGATAAAACAATTGAACAGGCAAGTGAAGAAGCAAAACAAAAAGCTAAAGAAGCAGGCGCTGTTGAGAAATCTATTGAAATAATAGAAATTAATGAAAATCCGTTAGCCTATCTTCCAGGTAAATCTGTGAGATTACAAATTAAAGCAATTGGGGATTTGGAGAATATATAAATATGGAAAAATTATCATTAGATAATCTAGAAGATTTTTTAAGGGGTACTGCATTTCTTGGAACTGGTGGAGGTGGAGATCCATATGTTGGTGGTTTAATGCTTAGACAGGAATTGGAAAAAGGTGTTGATTGTAAATTAATAAAAGGATCAGAAGTAGATGATAATGATCTAATAGTTCCCATTGCTGTTATGGGAGCTCCAACAGTAATTGTTGAAAGACTACCAAATGCTACTTCTTGTATTAAAGCATTGAGAAAAATGGAAGAATTGATGGGTAGAAAAGCCACAGCTCTTATAGGAGCTGAGGCAGGAGGTATTAACGGCACATTACCTTTTATTCTTAGTTCTTATACAGGCTTACCAGTCATAGACGCTGACGGTATGGGAAGAGCTTTTCCTGAACTTCAAATGTGTACATTTGGAGTGTACGGGGTTAACTGTTCACCAGTTATAGTGAGAGATGAAAAAGACAACGAAATAATAGTGAATGCTGAAAATAATCTTGCTTCAGAACAATTTGCAAGAGTAATATGTATGCAGATGGGAACAAAATCTGAAATAGCTTTATATCCTATGACCGGAAAACAGATGAAAGATACTTCAGTCCATCATACATGCACTCTAGCTTATGAAATTGGTAAATCAATTAGAGAAGCTAGAGATACAGGCAAAAGTCCTCTTAATGGCATCATTGATTATTTTAAAACAAGTTTTGATAAAAGATATTGCAAACTTTTGTTTGAAGGTAAAGTTACTGATTTATTAAGAGAATCTACTGATGGATGGGCAAAAGGCACTGTAAAGTTAACTTCTTTAACTGATTCCAGTAAAGAAATGACAGTAGAATTGCAAAATGAATTTTTAATAGCAAAGGTAGATGATAAACCAGTGGCAATGGTTCCAGACCTTATTTGTCTTGTTGATTTAGAAACTGCAGAACCAATTACAGCAGAAGCTGTAAAATATGGTCAAAGAGTTCATGTTATTGGTGTTAGTGTTCCAGATAATATGAGAACCAAGCAAGCCTTAGATACTTTTGGCCCAGTACCTTTTAAAGTTTATGATAAATATATCCCGATTGAGGAAATTAGCTGAACTCTCTAAATTAAATCTTTACAATATGAGTTTAAATATATTTAATTTCAATAAGTTAAACAAATAAAGGAGAATTAATAATGAGTATTAATGTTAGAGTAGTGACACCTATTACAACTAAAGGCTTTAGAAGAACAGAAGATCTAAATGCAATAGGGGAAAATATTTTTACAGTAAGCCACTCTGAAATAGATATAGGACCTGGCTCAATTGAATGTGAATATGATGAAGCAATGTCTTTGCCTGGAACAATATTAAAAATCATTGATGCTGAAAAAGAAGGTTGTGACGCAGTTGTTATAGATTGTATGGGTGATCCCGGATTACACTCTGGAAGAGAATGTGTTTCAATACCAGTTATAGGGCCATGTGAAACTGCAATGCATTATGCAAGTATGCTAGGTCATAAATTTTCAGTAATCACAGTCTTGGAAAGAATAAGACCAATGTTTGAAAATCAAGCTAAAATTTATGGTGTTTCTGAAAAACTAGCTTCTGTAAGATCAGTTGATATACCTGTTCTTGAATTAGAAGATGATTTAGACAGAACTGTAAATCAATTAACAGAACAAGCAATTGAAGCTGTAGAAAAAGATCATTCGGATGTAATGATTTTTGGTTGTACGGGTTTATTAGGTTGTGCTGAAGCTTTAGAAAAAAATTTAAAAGCAAAAGGTTATATTATACCTGTAATTGACCCGATACCTTTAGCTATAAATAGTGCTAATATATGTGCGAAATTAAAATTAACTCAAAGTAAGCATTGTTATGCATCACCTCCTGTAAAAGGAATGGTTGGTTATGGTGAACCTAAATTGCGTGCAGTGAAATAAATAACAATTTATGAAAAATAGAATTGTCAGGTTTAACAATCATGGTGGTCCGGAAGTTTTGAAACTTGTCGATGAAGATATAAAAGAACCAAAGGATGATGAAGTTAGAATAAATGTTAAAGCTCTTGGCCTAAACCAAGCAGAAGTCATGTTAAGAGAGGGAAGGTATGTCGCAAGCCCTAATTTTCCAGCTCGTATCGGTATAGAAGCTTCAGGTATAATCGATTCAATTGGGAACAATGTTTCTTCTTTTAAAAAAGGAGATTCAGTTTGTACAATACCTTTTTTATCTTGGGATAAGAATGATTACTGGACAGCAGATTCTATCAATAATTATGGTGTATATGGAGATACGGCTATAGTTCCAGCCTGGACTATTGCAAAAAAAATTGAATCTCAATCTTATGAAGAAGCGGCTGCAGCTTGGTGTCAATACTTAACAGCTTGGGGAGGATTAGTTTATAATTCCAATATAGAAAATAGAAATTGTTGTTTTTTTACTGGTGCTTCCAGCAGTGCTGCAATAGGAGGAATGCAAATTGTAAAGTCTTTTGGTCTAAAAGCTTATG
>Ga0187827_10007061_pt1 | contig 12594 bp, 11 predicted proteins | sample ETNtaG_39_FD_167969 | JGI IMG/M metagenome (GOLD analysis project Ga0187827, IMG submission 167969) | Marine microbial and viral communities from oxygen minimum zone, Eastern Pacific Ocean - ETNP2014_SV_150_PacBio MetaG (Illumina Assembly) | ecosystem: Environmental > Aquatic > Marine > Hypoxic... | reverse complement strand
GAGGTCTCCTTCGAGGATCTCGGTGGCGCTAGCGTGCACGCGGAGGTTTCCGGAGTGTGCCACTACGTGGCCGAGTCGGAGGCCGATTGCCTCTTCCTGATGCGCATGATGCTGGGCTATCTGCCGCAGAACAATATGGAAGACCCACCTTTTGTGGAGAGCAGCGACGACCCGCTCCGTTCCGAACCGGCGCTGGACTCCATTGTGCCAGAGAACCCCAATAAGCCCTACGACATGCGCGCGGTCATCCGTATGGTGGTGGACGAGAGCGATTTTCTTGAGATTCAGGCAGCTTACGCGCCCAACATAGTGGTCGGTTTTGCGCGGTTGGGTGGGCACAGCGTCGGCATTGTGGCAAACCAGCCCGCTCATCTGGCTGGCGTGCTGGATATTGACGCGGCTGACAAAGCCGGTCGCTTCGTGCGCTTCTGCGATTGTTTCAATCTACCGCTCATCACGCTAGTGGATGTGCCCGGTTTTCTGCCGGGCACCATGCAGGAGCACGGAGGCATCATTCGTCACGGCGCAAAGCTGCTGTACGCTTTCTGCGAGGCGACCGTGCCAAAAATCACGCTGATAACGCGCAAAGCCTACGGTGGCGCGTACGATGTGATGAGCAGCAAACACATCCGCGCCGATGTCAACCTCGCCTGGCCGACCGCGGAAATCGCGGTGATGGGGCCAGAGGGTGCGGTGAACATAATCTTCCGCAATGAACTGGTGCAGGCCACCGACCCCGAGGCGCGCAAGGCGGAGCTTGTGCAGGAATATCGCCAGACTTTCGCCAACCCCTACGTGGCAGCCGGTCGCGGATACGTGGATGACGTCATCGAGCCGCATGAAACGCGCGCGCGCCTGATAAATGCGCTGGAAATGCTCTCCAACAAGAGGGACGCGAACCCGGCTAAGAAGCACGGCAATATCCCCCTATAAGGCAAGGAAATGCTGCGGAAAGTATTGATAGCCAATCGTGGCGAGATAGCCGTACGCGTGCTGCGCGCCTGTCGAGAACTCGGACTGCAGACTGTCGCTGTTTTTTCTGAGGCCGACCGTCATGCCATGCACGTCTATTACGCCGACGAGGCCTATCCGATTGGCCCGCCGCCGCCGCGCAATTCTTACCTGCGCATCGACAAAATCCTTTCCGTCGCGAAGGATGCGCGGGTGGACGCGATTCATCCAGGCTACGGATTCCTGGCTGAGCGCCAGGAGTTCGCGCAGGCGTGCGCGGACGAGGGCTTTGTCTTCATCGGACCGAAGGCATCTGCCATCGCCGCCATGGGCGACAAGACCGTTGCGCGCGCCACGGTGAAAAAAGCGGGCATATCGGTGGTTCCGGGCACGGAGGGTGAGGGCAGCCTGCGCGACGATGAAATCATTGCTATAGCTCTGGGCATCGGTTTTCCGCTGCTGGTGAAGGCAACCGCCGGAGGTGGCGGAAAAGGTATGCGCCAAGTGGAATCAGCAGACGGGCTGCCGGCCGCACTGGGGGCCGCCCGGCGCGAAGCCGAGGCCGCTTTCGGTGATGGTAACGTATATCTGGAAAAGGTGGTCACGGGCGCGCGGCACGTCGAAATCCAGATTCTCGCCGATACGCATGGAAACATGATTCATCTTGGCGAGCGCGAGTGTTCCATCCAGCGGCGGCACCAGAAATTGCTCGAAGAAGCGCCGTCAGTGATTGTGGCCGACGACCCGGCCATGCGCGAGCAAATGGGCGCGGTAGCCTGCCGCGTGGCCGCAGCGGTGGAATACGTGAATGCCGGCACGATTGAGTTTCTGGTGGACGGGGAAAAGAATTTCTATTTCCTTGAGATGAACACCCGCTTGCAGGTGGAGCATCCGGTGACCGAGATTGTGACCGGCGTGGATATCGTCAAGGAACAGATACGCATTGCGCGCGGGCGCAAATTGAGCCGCAAGCAGGCAGAGATTGCACTGAAGGGTTGGGCAATCGAGTGTCGCATTAACGCTGAGGACCCCGACCATGATTTCATGCCCTCCATCGGCGCCATCACCACCAGCATGTTGCCTACCGGCCCCGGGGTGCGCGTGGATACCGGCGTGTATCCCGGTTACATTGTTTCTCCGTATTATGATTCGATGATAAGCAAGGTAATCTGCTGGGGCGAGACGCGCGGCGAGGCGCTCTTGCGCATGCGGCGGGCGCTGGAGGAATATCGCATTGTGGGCGTGAAGACTACCATTCCGTTCCACCAGAAGCTGCTTGACTCACATCGCTTCATGGCCGGTCAGTTCAACACCAGCTTTTTGGATGTGGATTTTCGTGTGGAGGAGAGAGAGCGTCCGGATGCGGAGACTGCGGCCGTGTTCGCCACCTTAGCTGCCCACCGCAGCCAGCAGCAGGCGGCGCGCGTGGTGCAGCGCGGCGAGCGCGATACCAGCAACTGGAAATGGGTCGGGCGCTGGGAGAGAATGCACCGATGAAGTACATCACCGTTGTAGATGAGCGTGAATTCGAGATTGAAATAAACGATGACCTCCATATGACCATTGATGGCGTGCGCCATGAACTCGATTTTCAGGCGGTGGGTAACCGGCCGCTGTATTCATTGCTGATAGGCGGCCATTCGTACGAAGCATATGTGGAGGCCGGCGAAGATGGCTGGCAGGTGTTGCACCGGGGCAATCTTTATCAGGTGCAGGTTGAGGATGAACGCGCGCAACGACTGGCGCAACTCGGCGGGGGCGGGCCGGCGGTGGCCGGTGGCGAATACCATCTGAAGGCACCGATGCCTGGATTGGTGGTGACCGTCCCGGTTGAGGAAGAACAGGTAATTGCACAGGGCGAACTGCTCGTGATTCTCGAATCGATGAAAATGCAGAACGAACTCAAAGCCCCGCGCGATGGGCTGGTCACCCGCGTGCGCGTGCAGCCCGGCGACAGCATAGAGCAGAATCAGGTGATGGTGGTGCTGGCACCCGCGCCAAGCGAAACATGAACGAGCAAGTGGAAAGGGAAAAGGAACGCTGGGAGCAGACCACTCTGCGGCGCAGCCTAGAAAAGCAGGCCGAGCACCGCGAAGAGTTCGTGACTTCATCCGGCATTTCGTTGGAGCGCGTGTACCTACCGGTTTCGGTGGACACCGACTTCCAGCAGCAATTAGGCTTCCCCGGGGAATATCCATACACTCGCGGTGTGCAGCCTACCATGTATCGCGGGCGCTTGTGGACGATGCGCCAATATGCCGGCTATGCGAGCGCGCGCGAAACGAACGCGCGCTTCAAATTCTTGCTGCAGCAGGGACAGACCGGACTCTCCGTGGCGTTTGACCTGCCCACTCAGATTGGCTATGACCCGGATGACGCGCTGGCACTGGGTGAGGTCGGCAAGGTTGGCGTGTCCATCCCCACTCTGGATGATATGGCGTGCCTGCTGCAAGGCATACCGCTGGAAAAAGTTAGCACCAGCATGACCATCAACGCACCTGCGGCGATTATGCTGGCGATGTATATTGCCGTGGGCAAGCGTCAGGGCGTCGAGCCGCGTCAATTGCGCGGCACAATCCAGAACGACATTCTCAAAGAATATCTGGCGCGCGGCACTTATATTTTTCCGCCTCGGCCCTCTATGCGGCTGACTACGGATGTTTTGCAGTATTGCGCGCAGCATGCGCCGCGCTGGAATACGATCAGCATCTCCGGCTATCACATTCGCGAGGCGGGCAGCACGGCGGTGCAGGAAGTGGCTTTCACGCTGGCTAACGGCATTACTTATGTGGAAGCGGCGGAGGCAGCCGGTTTATCTGTGGATGATTTTGCGCCGCGGCTGACCTTCTTCTTTAATGCTCACAATCAGTTTCTGGAGGAGGTCGCCAAATACCGGGCGGCGCGGCGCCTGTGGGCGAGAATCATGAAAGAGCGTTTTGGTGCCACGAATCCGAAGAGCCTGATGCTGCGCTTTCACACGCAGACGGGGGGCAGCACGCTCACGGCGCAGCAGCCGGAGAACAACATGACGCGCGTGGCGCTGCAAGCGTTGGCCGCGGTGATGGGCGGCACGCAAAGCCTGCACACCAACGCGATGGACGAGGCGCTGGCGTTGCCCACGGCTGCGGCGGCGCAGGCCGCGCTGCGTACGCAGCAGATTATCGCGCACGAATCCGGGGTGTGTGATACGGTGGACCCACTGGCAGGAAGCTTCGCAGTGGAAGCGCTGACGGACGAAATCGAAACGCGCGCGCAAGGTTATATTGGGCGCATTGATGAGCTGGGTGGGGCGTTGACGGCCATCGAGAGCGGCTACACGCAGCGCGAGATTCAGGATGCTGCCTATGCCTACCAGCGCGCCATTGAGCAGAACGAGCAGACTGTAGTGGGCGTGAATGCTTTTGTGGCTGAAGAACCTACCGCCATCGAAAGACTGACAGTGGATGCCGCCGTTGAGGCGCGCCAGCGTGAGCGCGTGGCTGCGCTGCGTGTGCGGCGTGATCATGAGCGCGTGAGCGCGTTGCGCGAGGAGCTGGCGGCGACCGCGCGCGGCGCGGGAAACCTGATGCCGCTATTCATCGAGTGCGTGGAGAATGATGTGACCTTGGGCGAAATCTGCCACACGCTGCGCGAAGTGTGGGGCGAGTATCGGCCGACCAGTATTTGACCCTCATGATCACGAACATTGATCACATTGCCATCATCGTCGCGGACATCGAAGCGGCCTTGGGGTTCTGGCGTGATGCTCTCGGGTTGGAAGTGTCGCGCGTGGAAGAGGTGCCAGAGCAAGAGACAGAGGTAGCCTTTCTGCCGCTGGGTCAGGGCGAAATCGAACTGGTGCGGACGACCAGTGACGACAGCGGAGCGGCGCGCTTCCTCGCCAAACGCGGCGCGGGGATGCACCACATTGCTCTAGAGGTGGACGATCTGGAAGCGACGTTGGCGCGGCTCAAAGCCAAAGGGGTGCGCCTGATTAATGAGTCGCCGGTGGAGGCTGCCGGGGGCCGGCGGGCGGCCTTCGTGCATCCACAAAGCGCGAGCGGCGTGCTGCTCGAGCTTTACGAATCTAATCCTGAATAGCGCGCGCCACCTTTTTCCAATCTTCCATGTTTTCGCCGGTGGTCAGCGGCGTGTAGAGGGTGACGTGGTCTAACAGCTCACTGTAGCGCGCGCGCAGTTTGTGGCCGATGTCGTCCCAGCTGCCTTCGGTGACAAATTCGGCCAGCATCTCCCCGGAAATCAACCTCGGCATTTCATCCCAGCGCTTGCGCGTCGCCAGACTGGAAAGCTGCGCGGCGATCTCTTCCCATCCGTGCATTCGCATAATCACGCGGTAGGTCGGCGTGGACGCGTAAAAAGCAATCTGAGCGCGCATGAAATCACGCATTTTCGCGCGGCTCTTTTCGTCCGCACCGATGGCGACCATGGCGGGCGCGATGCGCGTGATATCGTTTGGGCTGCGCCCGGCGCGGGCTGCGCCCAAACCCGATAGCGACAGCCGTCCCGAACTCAAGTCGGGTGGTGTGTTCGGCCACCAGCGGCAGCGAGAGAAATGGATGGCGTTGGGTTTCGCTGCTCCACAGGCCGGCTGCGCCCAGTTCTTCGGCGTGACGGGCCAAATCAGGGATTTCTTTCAGTGCGGCGGCGGGAACGGCGACGTCAAATTTCATGACAACCTCCTCAATATCTTTTTTGAAAATCAACCCCGTTAAGCAGGGGTTGGTTAGACAGATAGCGTCGCAGGTTTTCGGCAAAGACCTGTAGCGCGCGTTCATCATAATGGGGGCTGAACCCAGCCACATGCGGGCTGATGATGACATTGGGCAGCTGCCAAAGTGGGCTGCTGGTAGCCAGTGGTTCGGTTTCAAATACATCCAGCAGCGCGCCACCGAGTTGCCCGTTCTGCAGCGTGGCAATCAACGCGGCTTCGTCCACAACCTTGCCACGGGCGACATTGACGAAAATAGCGCCCGCTTTCATCATCGCAAATTCGGCCGCGCCAATCAGATGGCGTGTATTTGGCGTGAGCGGCACGGTGACGACGATGTGATCGCAAAGTGGCAGCATGACGTGCAGGGCGTCGGGCGCGAAGATGTGCTCCACTTGACTGCCATCCGCGTCGCCGGCGCCGGGCAGACGCCAGCCATCATCAGCGCTGTGCGCGGCGTTCCGTTTCGTCGCCAGAGTGCGCATGCCGAAAGCGCGCGCCAGCCGGGCGATTTCGCGCCCCAGGCTACCGTAACCGACGATGCCCAGAGTGGCGCCGCGCAGCTCGGCAGGCACGAATTTCTCCCAGCGGCCGGAGGGCCACTCGTTGCGCGCCTGGTGAAACAAGAAACGGGGCAGGTGATGCATGAACGCCAGCAGCCCGCCGAAGACGTATTCGGCGATCGGGACAGCGCCGATGCCGCTGACGGTGGTCAGGTGCGCGCGCGCGGCGATGGGGTGCTGCAGCAGGTGCTCTACCCCGGCCCAATGGCTCTGAATCCAGCGCAGGCGCGGGGCTTGCTCCGCGCGGGGCATGACCGTAGAAGTGTAAAGTACCTCCACTTGTGGCCAGTGGTCGACGAGTTCGTCGGCGTGTTTGGCTGGGTTGTGACTGATTCGCAGCCGGGGCGAGACTGCATGCAGCGGCTGCGTCAGTTCATCTGGGAAAGAATGGGTGATAAGGACGTGGACTGTTTGGTTCGCAGGCACGGAAGTGTTGCTCCGGTGCGGCCATTTTAGCATGGGGCCGTGCCAATGCGGAAAACGACGCTGCCGTGCTACAATCGTGGAGATGATATTGCGCGGGTTGCATGACGGGATGGCGAACACAGCGTTGATGTATGCGTTGCTGCTGGCCCTGTGGAGTTTCTGGCTTTATGTGTGCCGCCGCGAACTGACCTCCCAGTTCTGGGGCGCGCTGGCCATTGCGGCGCTGATATTTGTGGTGCAGGCGGTGATCGGGGTGACAATGGCGCTGCAAGGGCGTTTTCCGTGGCGGGATGTGCATTATCTTTACGGCGTGCTGGGTGTGATTACATTGCCGGCGGCATTCGCGTTTACGGGTGGGCGCGGCGGCTTTCGCGAGGCGCTGCTGTACGGGGTGATTCTTCTGTTTCTGTCGGGCGTGGCGCTGCGCGCGCGCATGACAGCGGGGTGACGTAGCATGATTTTCAAGAACCTGTGGCATCGCAAGACGCGCACGCTGCTGACCATTCTTGGCATCTCGATCGGTGTGGCTGCGGTTGTGTCGCTCTCGGCTTTCGGCGAGGGCTTCGCCAGTGGCTACGAGAAAGTGTTCACCTCTTCAGATGCAGACCTGATGGTGGCGCAGAGAGACGCGGTGATGGTGCTTTTCAGCAAAGTGGACGAAGACATCGGTGCTGAAATCAAGCGCATCCCCGGAGTGGCGGAGGTCACCGGCACGGTCACCACCATGGTGACGATGACCGATGTGCCTTATTTCATCGTCAGCGGGGAGGACCCGCGCGGCTTCACAATGGCGCATTATCGCATCATTGCCGGCGGCCCGATCTCGCGGCGCAAGCAAATCCTGGTTGGAAAACTTACCGCCGAGACTTTCGAGAAGGAAATCGGCGAAGCCTTCCGGTTGGACGGCGTGACTTATCGCGTGGCCGGGATATATGAGACCGGAATCAGCTTTGAGGACGGCGGCGCGGTGATGAACCTGGAGGATGCGCAGCGCGCCTTCGACCAGCGCTATCAGGTCAGCTATTTCAACCTGCGGGTGGACGATAAAACGCGCATCGATGCAATCAAGGCAGAAATCGAGGAACGCTGGCCACGGCTGGCCGCCACGCGCTCGGGCGACCCATCCACGCAGACCGAGATGTTGGGCATGTACCGCTCATTTGGGCTCTTTATGGGCATCTTCGCGGTGCTGGTGGGCGGCCTGGGCATGATGAACAGCACCCTGATGAGCGTCTTCGAACGCACGCGCGAAATCGGCGTGCTGCGCGCTGTCGGCTGGCGGCGGCGGCGCGTGATTGGCATGGTTTTCGGCGAATCGATGGTGGTCTCGCTGCTGGGCGGGGCGGCCGGCATCGGGCTGGGGGTGGGATTGACGGAACTGACCAAACTCTCCCCGGCGGTGGCCTCCATGCTGGAGGGCGTCATCACCATCGATATCTTTTTGCAGGCAATTGGGTTGTCGGTCGGGCTCGGGGCAATCAGCGGGTTGTATCCGGCCTGGCGCGCCTCGCGGCTGACGCCGGCCGAGGCAATGCGCGCGGCGACCAGCGCTGCTACCCCGCCGCGCCGGCTGGCGACCATTGGCCGGCTGCTGGGAAGCGCCGCACTGCGCAACTTGTGGCGGCGGCCAACGCGCACCGTGGTCACGCTGAGCGGCCTCGGCCTCGGGGTGGGCTTCACGGTGGCGTTGATGGGAATGGCGCTTGGTGTCGAAACCACGTTCACCAATCTGATGAGCGCCGGTGAGTCGGATTTGCTGGTCGAGGAAAAAGGTGTTGCGGACGCCTCGCTCTCGGTGATTGCCGAGCGTACGGCGGACCGGATCCGCGCTCACCCGCAGGTCAAGTCGGTCTCAAGAATGGTGTTTGGTTTAACCACCGCTCCCGGATTGCCGATGTTCATGATTTATGGCCTCGACCCGCGCGAAGCCAAGATCAACGACTATCGTATCCGCGAGGGGCGGCGCATGCAGCGCGAGGGCGAAATCATCCTCGGGCGGTTGGCGGCGAACAGCCTCGAGAAAACGGTGGGCGAGAAAATACGCGTCAGCGGCACGCGCTTAACAATTGTCGGCATTTACGAGAATGGTTCGGCTTTTGAGGACACCGGTGCCACCATGCTGTTGCGCGACGCGCAGCGCCTGTTTGACAAGCCGCGCCAGGTCTCGTTTCTGGGCATTGCGGTGCACGACCGCGAGCGCGCTGACGAGGTCGCGCGCCTGCTTGAGCAGCAGTTTCCGGATTTGATGATAAGCACCACGACCACATTCACCGAGCGCATGCAGGATTTTCGCAATATGGAGGTGATGCTCGATACGTTGATCGGGCTGACCATGCTGGTGGGCGGCATCGTGATGATGAACGCCATGCTGATGAGCGTGTTCGAACGCACGCAGGAAATTGGCGTGCTGCGCGCGCTGGGCTGGCGGCGCCGGCGCGTGGTGCGCATGGTCTTGATTGAAGCGCTGGGTTTAAGCCTGTTGAGCGGCGTGGCCGGAGTGGGCATCGGGGTTGGCTTGAACCGCCTTCTGGGACTGATCCCGCTTTTTGGCGCGCTGCTGGAGCCCATCTACACCGGGACCATGTTTGTCAAAATCGGGGTGCTGGTGCTGGTGTTGGGGGTGTTGGGGGGCATCTATCCGGCGTGGCGGGCGGCCGGGCTACGCCCGATTGAGGCGCTGCGCTATGAATAATCCAATGATTTGCGATGTCTGAGAGATGGATACACGACAGATGACATCCGTCCCGGAGGTGAGTTTTTATGACTGAGCAAGAAATCGTCGTCGAAACGCGGAAACTGACGCGCATCTTCGGCGCGGTCGAGCCGGTGCGCGCCCTTGACGACGTCGATATCGTCATCCGCGCGGGGGAATTCGTCGCCGTGGTGGGGCCGTCCGGCTCGGGGAAATCCACGCTGCTGAACATGCTCGGTGCGCTAGATCTTCCCAGTAGCGGCGAGGTGCTGATGAGTGGCGTCTCGCTGCAGGAAGTGCGCAATCTGGACCGCTTCCGTAGCAAGACGGTCGGGTTCGTCTTCCAGATGCACAATCTCATTCCGACGCTGACCGCGCTGGAAAACGTGGTAGTGCCTTTGCACGAGACGCGCATGAGCAAGGCGGCGCGGCGTGCGCGGGCGGCCGAGCTGCTCGGATTGGTCGGGCTGCAGCAGCGCCTGAAGTCGCTTCCCAGCCAGCTTTCGGGTGGGGAGCGCCAGCGCGTTGCCATCGCGCGCGCGTTGGCCAACCAGCCAACCATCGTGCTGGCCGATGAGCCCACCGGCAATCTGGATTCGAAAGCCACGGCGGCGATCATGGAATTGCTGGCTGAATTGAACCGCACGCAGGGCACCACCCTGATTGTGGTCACGCACAACACGCAATCGGCCAACATGGCGCGGCGCATCATCACGCTGCGCGATGGCAAGGTAATCAGCGATACCGTGCCCAAGGATGCCTTCGCGCGCGACCTGATCGAATTCAGGCAGTCCGGGTTGGGTCAGGCTATTTTGGAGGACGGTCAAGTGCCGGAGCGATTGACGGAGATTGCGCCTGCGCTGCGTGAGCTGCTGCGTAAGGCGTAGCGGGCGTCGCTAGAGGTTGATTGCGCGGGCGCTGAAGACTTCCGGTAGGGCGTGCAGGGCGTGCACCACGTCTGCGGGGCACTCCGAATCCAGATTGATGAAGGAGATGGCGCGACCGCCCCGGCGGTCGCGCCCGTAGCGCCACTCCCCGATATTGATCCCCTGCGCGCCGAGATAGGTGCCCACTTTTCCGATTACACCGGGCACGTCGTGGTTCTCGAGGAAGAGCAAAGTCCCTTCAGGTCGGGCGTCCACCTGGATATCGCGGTATTGCACCAGTCTAGCTTCGGCTCCCGCGAAGAGTACGCCGGCGACAGTCTGCGAGCCACCGTCTTCCCAGTGTACGCGGCAGGAAAGCAGGTTTGGGTAGTCGACTAATTCCAGCCCCACTACCTGCGCGGTTTCGATGCCGCGCTCGTGCGCGATGAGGGGCGCGTTGACGTAGTTAACCGGGCGTTCATCCAGCTGGGGCAACATGCCTTTTAGCATTGCCGCGGCGACCGGCCGCACGATGTTTCGCAGGCCCTCGCCCTGTAATTCCACCTCGATGCGTTTGATGCGACCGTCGGCGAGTTGAGCCTGCAACTTTCCGAGCTGCTCAGCGAGGCGCAGGTAGGGGCGATGGAGGGCGTATTCGGCGCCGGGCCCGAAGGGCAAATTGACCACGCTGCGATAATCCGCGTCTCTCAGGGCGTCCAGCGTCTGTTCCACCACCATCCGTGAGGTATCGTTCTGCGATTCGACGGTGTTCTGGTTCAGGTGCGGCACTGCCAGCACGTTGGGGTGCTGCACCAGCGGATGGTCGGGCGGGGCGGGCTCCTGGCAGAGGGTGTCCAGCGCCGCGCCGGCTACCTTGTCAGCGTTCAGCGCGTGTAGCAGCGCCTTCTCGTCTATCAGTTCTGCGCGCGAGCAATTGATGATGTGCACTCCGATCTTCATCTGCGCGATAGTGTCGCCATTGATGAAGTTGCGTGTCTCGTCGGTCAGGGAGGTGTGCAGAGAGATTACGTCGGCGCGCGCCAGCAATTCGTGCAGTGGGACGATGCTCACCCCGTGAGCGCGCGCGTGGGCAATATCGGTGTAGGGGTCGTATGCCAGCACATCCATGCCGAAAGCCTGCGCGCGGTTGGCCACTTCGTGGCCGTGGCGTCCGTATCCAATCACCCCGATGGTCTTGTCGCGGAGCTGAAAGCCGAGAATCTCGTGCCGTTCCCACCGGCCGGCGCGCAGCGAGGTGTAGCCGCGTGGGATGTGGCGGGCGAGCGCGAGCAGCATTGCCATGGTGTGCTCAGCCACCGCTATTACGTTTGCGTCCGGCACGTTTATCACCATGATGCCGTGCCGAGTCGCAGCGTCGATATCTACGTTTTCGAGCTGTGCCCCCGCGCGGGCAATCACACGCAGGCGTTTCCCGCAGGCGATCAGTTCGGCGTCAGCCTGAGTCTGCGAGCGCAGCAGCAGCGCGTGCGCCCGAGGTACCTCGGCGAGCAACGCTTTTCGCTCCGGCAGCGGGCCGGCCATGGTGACATCCTCGCTTTCACGCAGAATCTCCCAGCCATTCAGGCCGAGGTGGTCGGAGACTAGGATGTGAAAAGACGCGTCAGCCACTTTTGCGTCCCACTGCTTGCAGCAAGCGTTCTTTCATTTTTCTCTCTCGGAAGACCACCTCGCCGCGCACTACCCTGCGCACCCCGGAGGAGAAAAGGCGTCTCCAGGGAGTGACATCGGCAAGTTTTCCCAGCGCAAGCGGCAGTACCGGCGCGAGGTGTGGCGCGTTGATGTAGACCGGCGATTCTGCGGCCACGCGCTGGCGATAGACCGCGCCGCCGAAGCCGACGAACAGGTCAACATGGCCGCTCGCTTCCAGGTCCGAAAGCCCATCGCCCACAAGCAGGGCGCGGCCTGGGTGGCGGGCACGAATGCGGTCGATGAGCAGGTTTTTTCCGCCGGTTCCGGTGAGCGGATTGCTGTCCACGGCGAGGTAATTGGCGTGTGGGTTTTTTCCGCCGGGATGCTCCCAGTAGCGCCACCACTCTCCGGAGAGTTGGTCGTATTGCATATCCACGGCGAAAATGTGCTCGCGCGGCACATGCAGCCATATCCCAAAATCGCGCACCGGTTCGATCAATCCGCCACTGATGATGAAGACCGCGACCCCCAGCTCGCGCAATGCCGCGATGACATCTGCAGCATCGGCAATCACGTTCTCGCGGTAAAAATCGCGGATGAAGTTGACCTGAGCCCGCGTCGGATTGGAGCTATCCAGCCGGTGGTCGTAGACTCGTTCAAGCGCAATCTCGCCGTCCATGGCGCGTTTGGTCAGGGCGGCCACGTGAGCTTCCTTGCCGGTGAGACGGGCGAGCTCGT
>Ga0187827_10007057_pt1 | contig 12598 bp, 15 predicted proteins | sample ETNtaG_39_FD_167969 | JGI IMG/M metagenome (GOLD analysis project Ga0187827, IMG submission 167969) | Marine microbial and viral communities from oxygen minimum zone, Eastern Pacific Ocean - ETNP2014_SV_150_PacBio MetaG (Illumina Assembly) | ecosystem: Environmental > Aquatic > Marine > Hypoxic... | reverse complement strand
ATAAATCCAATGTCGTGCGCTGCTCTTCGAACCGCCGAAATGCTCCGCCGAGCCGCCCCCAAGAAAAGGCTTCCGAAAGTGGCGTCGCATAATCAACGCTGATCCCTACTTCTGAGCCCATGGGCCGCCATATCTTCTCGCCCAACCTAAACGTGACTGGCACGTCCGCAAACGCATCCCAGCGAGACTCGAGACGCTCACGCACCTCGTTAAGGGTAAGGCCACCTATGTGCTCATCGTCAAAATGGACGCCAGGGTAAAACCTGTTGGCATATCGCGCCTGCCCAACAGCCAAAAACGCGAGCGCCCCTGACAGCACTGTCGCACCAGTACCAACCAACCCGATTCTTCCTAAGAAGAGGATTTTGCGCCGACTGATGTTCATAACAGGCAAATCCAACGAATGGACACCGTAGTGAGCACGTGTCCACCCAAAAGTATAGGTGGGTAACTGCCATACAGATTCGGGTTTTGCCACACAGAATTCGTCGACAGAAACCAAGCCTGTGATATCGTCATGGGTTCGGCCTTATGGCTTAGTCCTATCGGTCAGTCTCGAACGACCGCTAGCGCGTCTAAGCCACACCACCTACTAACTAATAGATAACTGTGCCTAACCTCATTGACGAACTCGACAAGGACTCTTTGAAGTCCACTGTTCCCGACTTTAGTGTGGGCGATACCGTCCGGGTCCACGTAAAAGTCCGTGAAGGCGAACGCGAACGTCTGCAAGTATTTGAGGGCACCGTCATACGAAGACGCGGTGGTGGGGTAAACGAGAACTTCACGGTAAGGCGCGTCACTGGCGATTTTGGTGTGGAGCGAACTTTTCTCGTGCATTCCCCTATCGTCTCTGACATCGACCTGATGCGAAAAGGACGAGTCCGCCGCTCGAAGCTGTACTATCTCCGTGATCGAGTAGGCCGCGCCGCACGTGTTAAGGAGCGACGCTCCTAGCCTGACGCAGGGAGAAGCCTGATAGACCCGACCACACCACGGCTTCCAGTCATACGTCAGGAACTCGGGTTGCTAGGACAGGGCCGTGTTCGCATCGCGGGGGTCGACGAGGCCGGTCGTGGCGCATGGGCAGGCCCCCTTACCGCAGCTGCCGTGATTCTGCCCCCTATCGCCTATCGCGACCGGCGGCTGTTCTGGGGTGTGACTGATTCCAAGCAACTCACGCCACACCAGCGATACCGCTGGGCTTATCAGATTCACAAGACGGCGATGGCCGTCGGGGTCGCCCATGTAACCCCACGAGAGATCGACCACTATGGAATGGCCGCCGCCGGACGCCTAGCGATGACCCGCGCACTTGAGCGCCTGCGTCTCGACCCAGATCATGTGTTGATCGACGCATTTCCGCTGGAAGAAGGTAACCGTTTTGCCGACCGCCAGACCGCGTTGGTTCGTGCTGATACGTCATGCTTGGCCGTAGCAGCCGCATCCATCTGTGCCAAGACTGCCCGTGACCGTTTAATGCAGGTCCTACACCGACAATTTCCCAACTACGGCTTCGATCGGCACAAGGGGTACGGCACTAGGGCTCATCGCGACGTTCTGGGTGAGTTGGGCCCACAATCGATCCACCGGCACAGCTTTGCCCCCGTACGTCGTGCTCGTGCCGCCCATCCAGACCGTCAACCCGATCAGTAAGCTCACACCAGCTTGCGACTGCGCGACCTGCCTCCCGGGACATGCCGCCCCACAGTATTCAATCAGTACAAACGGTCACTGACACCGAGGAGGGGTCAACGCCCGATGCTTCTATTACGTGGCGGTTTTCGTCCATTAACCGCATAAACACCTCTTTGGAACTCACACGCTGCACATGATGAACCTGCTGCTCATTTTCGAGCGCATGGCCCACATAAAGCACCTCAATACCCGCCGCCTTCCTTTTATCTTCGATAGAATCAAAAACTTCTTTCCACTCACGGTATGTCTTTGACGTCGTTGCATTAATGACAAATACAGGCATCGTGATCTTCCTTCCCACCAAGCATCTCTGAATCCAGAGGTTTTTTAGATTTACCCGCAGCATTATCCCACTTGGCCTGCTTCGAGTACGCCGAGTTCAAAGCTCGCTAGATCACGGCCGCGATCACATAAGGCCCGGTTTTGATCTCCACTGTCCCGCGCTCCGTAGAATGTTGAGCTTATGTACACCTGCGAACTGTTGAGCCGTGTCGTTAATCTCTGATCTCGGACACTGGGTCCTCGCTTGGGGGGATTCACCATGGGGAAGTCTTGCGCTCTTTGTCCTCGCGTTCTGGGAATCCAGCTTTTTCCCTATCCCTCCTGATGGCCTGATGATTGCCTTAGCCGCCGGCAACTTGTCGTTCGCACTCGGATTCTCCGGGATCGCGACCGCTGGATCTTTGCTAGGAGCGATGCTTGGCTACTGGATCGGCTTACGAGGCGGGCGGCCCGTCTTGAACCGATTCTTTTCAGAAAAACGCATCCACTATGTTGAACAGCAGTACCAAAAACGTGACATCTGGGCCGTCACCATAGCCGCCTTTACTCCCATTCCCTACAAGGTGTTCGCGATCGGCGCCGGCGCATTTCGCTTAAATTTCAGACGCTTCATGCTCGCATCGTTGATAGGACGGGGCGGTCGGTTTTTTCTTGTCGGCGTCTTGATTACAGTGTTTGGCACACAAATTGAAACAATAGTCGACGACTATTTCGATGTTCTCGCGATAGCCTTTGTTGTGGTGCTTGTGATGGGATTTTTGGTGATTCGTTTCGTTACACGCTCCCCTGCATCACCAGAGGCTTCTGGGTCCGAGTAGCGGTAGTTACGGAAGCAGCGCGGTATGACCTTAGCAACTGAACGGCTCGCGCCAAGCCAGCGCTCCTCACTCCTTGCATCCCTGGGTTCTGTTACCGGCCCCGACTGGCTGCTGTCTCAACCAGATGATCTCCTGCTGTACGCATACGACGGTTCCGTAGATCAGGCCCTGCCAGACGCCGTCGTATTTCCAGATACCACATCGCAGGTCCAGGCTGTTGTGCAGATCGCCAGACAACACGGTGTGCCGGTCGTCCCCCGAGGTGCGGGCACCGGTTTAAGTGGAGGCGCTATTGCTCGCTGCGGAGGCATCGTAGTGAGCACCTCACGCATGAACCGCATCCTTGAGGTGGATATACGCAACAGACGGGCCGTCGTTGAACCAGGCGTTGTCAACGCGGACTTGAGCACACACACCAAAAACTTCGGGTTCTACTACGCCCCTGACCCGTCAAGTCAGAAGGCCTGCACAATCGGCGGCAACATTGCAACCAATGCCGGCGGGCCTCACACCCTGCTCTATGGCGTCACCACAAACCATGTTCTTGGTATTGAGTTCGTCACAATGGATGGAACGCTTGTGACGACATCCGGACTCGCAGATGAGCCCGGCTATGACATAACCGGACTTATATGCGGAAGCGAAGGAACACTCGGCATCGTCACAAAAGCTACGGTGCAACTTCTCCGGAGTCCTGCAGCTGTAAAGACTCTTCTGGCCTCCTTTGACTCTGTCGCGAGTTGCAGCGCCGCAGTTTCAGGCATCGTGGCAGCCGGCGTTGTCCCCGCCGCTGTTGAAATGATGGACCAATTGGCGCTCGAAGCCATATCCCAGTTCATTCCTCAGGCCAATCTTCCAACCGATGCCGCAGCTGTCCTTCTTCTCGATCTTGATGGAGTTCCAAGCGAGCTTGAGGAGCAAGAGGCCTCGATTCGCGCTGTGCTCCAGAACACTGAGGCTCGAGCAATTCGAGTTGCGCGAGACGCTGCAGAACGGGATCTGTTTTGGTTGGGTCGAAAACACGCCTTTGGTGCGGTGGGCCGCATAAGCCCCGATTACTACGTGCAGGACGGGGTTATCCCCCGTACATCGATCAGCCCCGTCCTGAAAGAGATTGGGCTTATAAGCCGAAGTTTTGATATACCCATCGCCAATGTATTCCATGCGGGGGATGGAAACCTGCATCCGTTGCTCTTGTTTGATAACCGTGTGGCGGGCGCCTTGGAGCGAGTAATCGAAGCTGGAAATGCCATCTTGAAGGTCTGCGTTGACGCCGGCGGCATGCTTAGTGGCGAGCACGGTATTGGAATGGAGAAACAGAAGGCAATGCCTATGGTGTTCAGCCATGATGACCTTGCAGCCATGCAACAATTACAGGCGGTCTTTGACCCTCACAGCCTGTTCAATCCAGCCAAGATTTTCCCAGCGCCCGCAGGATGCGCTGAGATCAATAACCTTCGCCGTTCAACCACGTCGCTTCAGGGTCACGCCTGACCTGCCGCAGGAAGCCTAAGATCCACAACCGGAATCGTTCACTCGTGATAGCCCTCGTAACGGCCCTTCTCACTGCTGCCGTAGCCACCACACTCGCAACCTTGTGGAAGGTCGACATCGGGACCGGAGCCGACCCAAGCCATGAGTTTGAACTTGGACCCATGATCGCCGGACGCTCCATCAGTCAGACTCTTGAGGTCAGCACCACCGACTTTCTTGGTGTACAGATCCTCGCCCGTGCAGTCGGCACAGTGGCCCCGCTTACCGTGGATAGCGAACTTGTGGTCAATGGCCAGCCGATCGGGTCAGCTGCAATGAAGATATTTCCCTCCAAAGAGTTGCGGCTCACACGAGTAACATTCCCGCTGACCTCCGCACAGGGCGAGGCCATTGTTCACTTGCAGGTCCAGTCAGGTCAGGCGGGCGGGGTGGCCTACGGAGCCACACGCCTAAATCAGTTTCCAGATGGTGGGCTAGCCGTTGACGATCGTGTGGAGTTTAAAGATCAGGATCTCGCACTGCGCCCAATGTTTCATCGTTCTCTTTGGACACACCTTGAGACCCTTGCTGTGAATGTAGTGATAGCTCGGGCAATCGCCCTAATCATGTTGTGTAGCGGGTCCCTGGGCGTCGGCCTTGGTGTGGCCACGATCGTACGGCGGCAATAAGCCTACAGCCTGAGGTGCTGCCATTTGCCAGATCTAAATCGCACATATGCACCTCCGGATCTAACGATGATTTCTGCTGCGTGGCCCATCCATAACCCCATGATCCCAAGGCCCCCGCCGAAGGCGAGAAGCAACGCCACGGGTAGGCGAGCAATCCATATCGCCACAAACCCAACTACCATCATTGCCCTGGTGTCACCAGCTCCACGTAAAGCCGCCGGCAGCACATTGCCCACAGCGTTAAGCATGACGGCGGCCCCGAGCATCCTAAGCGGACCCTCTCCAGCCCGAATGACGTCGAGATCTGTGGTGAAAATCCCAAGCAGCTGCCCCGGGATTATCAAAATCACAACGCCCGGTCCGACCGTACAAGCAAACCCGCCCAGTACAGCCGCAACGGCGTAGCGCTGAGCCAGATCCGGCCGGTTCGCCCCTAGGCACTGGCCAACGGCTGTCGCCGCGGCCATCCCCATACCTATCGTCGCCAGAAAAGTTATTGAGATTGGCACACCGACAATGCGATACGCCGCATACGCAACGGCTCCGAACTGAAGCGCTGCGATACCAAGAATCAGCTTACCGCCCGCCTTGAGGGCTTCTTCCAGCGCCGCTGGCCCACCGGTCTGAACGACCCGTCGCAAGACCTTTGGTTGCAGCCCTGCTATACGCCAAGATTCCGGCCAAAGCGGTGACCGTCGCAAGACAAATAAAAGGTATCCACACCCAGCAATGCGAGCGAGCCCACCAGCAACAGCGATCGCTAATACCCCAAGCCCCGTCGGCCCAACCACATTAAAGATCAGCAAGTAACCGACAACTCCTGTAATTGAAGCCTGAAAAATCACCGCAACCATCGGGGATCTCGTATCACCAGCGCCCCGAACGAGGTTGCTAATACTGAGCATAAAAATGCTGCCCATGTGAATGACCCCAAACCATTGCGCATACGGCACCCCTATCGCGACGACTTCAGGGTCCGCCCCGATAAGCAAAAGCAGCTGCTCGGCACTTGTCAACATGAGCACCATGAACACAAGACCTAGGGTCAAGGAAAGTAGCAGCACAGCCCGAGCTACATGTTGGGCATCCGCTAAATCGTTTCGGCCTGTAGCTCGTGCTACCAGGGCAAGCCCGCCAACGCTAAATGCACTTATAGGGGCTATTACAAAATACGAGAGTTCGTTCGCAACACCGGCAGCACTCATTGATTCGGCGCCAAGCCGACCGATTAAGGCCGTTTCAATCATGAACACGGCACTGTAAATCGCGTTGCCAAGAATGGCGGGCCACGCAAGGCTCCCCAGTCGCAGCCATAGCGTTCTGGTTGATTCCACCTCAACGAGGCTTTTTGGCGCAGCAGCGGTTGATCGGTTCAGTGGGGGATGACCTGTTCTATCCGTGCCGTTTGATGACCCTTCAATAAGAACCACCAAACATTGTTGCCTTTGGTGACAATACGTTTTTCGTTTGCTTTAAAACAAAGGCCATGCCAACGATATCCCTCCATTGAGGACAAAACATGGACGAGTTGATCGACGCTGAGGACTTTCGTGCAACCTTTTTTGAATGCCACGCGCCTGACTCACCAACTATGGAAGAGTTAAGTGTGATTACCAATGACCAGACCGGCAGGGTCATGCTTCGCATCTTGCTCCCGCATCGGGCTGCTCCCAGAGCGTATGCCTCCTTCGGCGGTAATGGGTGTACCTGGTGAGGTCGATTCCACCGGTGGCTGCTCTCCTGCTGGCAGCTGGAGAGTCATCCCGAATGGGCCAATCAAAAGCACTACTGTCGTGGGGAACAACTTCCCTCATAGACCATCAGGTCACAACGCTTGCCTTGTACAAAGAGATAAGCCGCGTTGTCGTGGTGCTTGGTCACAAGGCCGACGAGCTTCGAGCCGCGCTGCACCACGCCAAGATTCAAATCGCAATCAATCACAACTATCGGGAGGGCAGGGCCTCCTCCTTGGTGACCGGTGCCAAAGCGTTAACAGACCTTGTACCAGCGTCAGTGTTGGTGTGTAACGTGGATCAACCTCTGGTACCAGAAATCGTCGCTCCTCTAATAGCCGCATACAGGGCATGCCCCGACGCGATCTTGCGTCCAGTACACGCTGGCCGTACCGGACACCCGCTTATTGTTCCTTCCGATATTGCTCCGGAGCTCCTTCTTGTCCGCGAGCAAACACTTGGCCTTCGCGCAATCACAGCACGGCACAAAAAACGCATCCGCAGCGTACCGGTGACGTCAGGCTTAGCCACTCTTAACCTAAACACGCCTGCCGAGTTCAGAGCCGCGCACGCTGAATACGCGCTCTGAACCAGCACGGAGAGATACACTCGGGCGGGCCCATAGCTCAGCTGGAAGAGCGCCACAATGGCATTGTGGAGGTCGTCGGTTCGAACCCGATTGGGTCCACCAACTCACAAAGGCCCTCAGGACATCGGCGAAAAATCCACAGGCTTTAAGAAGCTGTTGATCACCCGGGCCACGATCGGCCCATTCGCCTCAGTTTCAGCCCGAACACGCTGCCACTCAGCATCACCTTGAAAGGCAGCCCACTTGCCCTCGCGATCCGCGGCGTCCACGAACCTAGTGATGTAAACAATCCGATCATTCCGACCAACAACTTCTTGCCAAAACCCCACAACCTCAATGTCATATCGCTTAAAGATGGACATCGTATGGTTGGCAAACCGGCTGAGAATAGCGTCCAGCTTGCCTGGCGGAATCTCATAGATGCGCAACTCGTAAAGCATCGAATGCTTTCCTCTAGGAATCGACAAGTCAGGATGCCCTATTGGCCCTCGACTTGCGTACTATGGTTTCACCGCACCAGCCCTACTCCCTCCACATCGAAAGGATCGGTTGTGTACGCGATAGTTGTTGGCTGCGGCCGCGCCGGAGCCGACGTGGCAAACCGATTGTCCGCGGGTAATCATGCGGTCGTGGTGATTGATAACGACCGGACGTCCTTCTCACGCCTAGCATTAGATTTTGATGGCACTACGCTCGTCGGCCACGCAATCGATGTCGATTGCCTGCTATCAGCCGGTATCGAGCGAGCAGACCTGTTGATTGCCACCACGTATGGCGATAACTCAAACCTAACAGCCGTCCAGATCGCCCGTAAACAGTTTGGGGTCGATCGAGCGATCGCCCGTGTTAAGGATCCCGTCCGTGCCCGCCTGTTCGGTGATCTAGGCGTGGAAACCCTTTCCTCGACAACTCTCGTAGGCCAGGCTTTCGACCACCTGCTTGATCAGACCCACACCTCGTCCACCCCCGTACCTCAGACCGAAGACTAGGCTTCATGTACATCATCATTGCCGGCGGGGGAAAAGTAGGCACTCAGCTTGCCCGTGACCTGATCATCGATGGGCATGAGGTCACCATCCTTGAGGCCAACCCTGCAAAGGCCAGCAGCCTGGAGGATGAGCTGGGCGCCGTCGTCCTGGGACATGACGCATCGGAAGGGCGTTGGCTGATCGAAGCAGGTATCGCTCGTGCCGATCTTGTAATCGCGGTTACAGGACACGATGAAGACAACATCATCATTTGCCAAATGGCGGAACCGTTGTCCGAAGGAAAAGCCCGCACAATTGCTCGAATTAACAACCCTAAAAACAGCGACACTTTCCGACTCTTAGGTATCGAAGCGCTGGTAGACGCCACCGATCTTGTTATGAGCATGATCGAGCGCGATGTAAGCACGGATTCAGTCGTGCATCTCATGCGCCTTCAGAGCGCGGGGCTGGAGCTTATCGAGATGACAGTTGGACACCGATCATCAGCAGACGGCGCTACACCTGACGATCTAGGCCTATCCGAGCGAGGCGCTCGGATCTGCGTCGTCCTACGCGATCACAAGCCTCTACTTCCACTTGCAACAGCGAGGCTGCAAGCCGGCGACTCCGTAATCCTCGTCGCTCAAACAGAGGACGAGGTAGAACTGCGAAGACAGTTTCTCGGACCCTAGAGATAAGACAAGGCCACTCGCAAATTGGGATGTTTTACGTCTGCCCTGACTCTTCTTTCGCGTCTTCGCCTGCGGCTTCGGTTGCATCTACGCCAGCCTCGCCTACCGGCTCCGCACCTTCCTCAAGCAGCTCTTCATCGAGTACTTCTACTGGTTCTTCTTCCTCCACCTGCCGAACGACTGAAACCTGAGCGACACTCTCCTCGGGATGTGTCAGGGGCTCGTAGGCCCCGTCTATGGCCTTAAGGTCACCAACAAAAATCTCGTCGCCGACATCCGTAAGACTCGAAACATCGGCCTCTAGTCCGGACGGGATCTCCGCCGGCAGAGCAGAAACCTCAATCTCCGTTAAATTCTGCAGGACGACTAACTCAACAATATCGCTCGCGGGGGCATGGCCCACCAGCGCTACCCGAACCATCACGTTCACCGACTTCGTGAGATCAACTTTTCGGAACGTCGCATGCACGAGCCGGTTGCTGAGTGAATCAATTTCAACCGAGTCCATAAGCACGGGCTCAGACGATTCTTCGCTTGCTAGTTCCACCAGTTGTCCCGTGACTCCAGCCCTTACCAGATCGGCCAGATCACGCTCCGGAACCTGAATAGCACGAGAGGGAGAGCCAGCCTCGACAAGATTCGCGGGTATTACGCCGGCTCGCCGTAATCGTTTCACCTTTTTTCCAAGCATGTCGCGCGGAGAGGACGACAGACTTAACCTTTCGGGCACAGGGGTTGCTCCTCGATCTGAATTCTGAATTTATGTGCTCGGCCTGACGGCTTAACCGTGGCCAGCCGCACAACAGGGCGTACAGCAGCACCGTAGGGGAAAATTCTAGGAAGACGCTATAGCTGAGTCAACGCCCGTCTACCCACATTTTCGACTTTTCTCAGCAGAACCAATCGCATTACGGCCAATCCATGTGCAGAATAGAGTTATTAGTGGTCGACAAATAAGACCCTCAACGTAGGAGTAGCTATCGCCTTGTCTTCCCGTAGACGCGTATCCCTTAGCGACCTGTTTGCCGATGCTTGCCGCCGGATGGATATCACGCCAGAAGAGGCGCTTGGATGTGAGCGGACAAAAGATCGACTACGACTAATGATCGCTGAAGGTCGAACCGTTGATTTTGAGCTCATGGACGATCCTGAAAACGACCGACTTATGCTTGGTGGCATTGTCGAGTCGTAGTCCGCCCTAACAACCGGCACTCAACGGGTGCCAGGCCTTATTGGTGACGCAGTTGGTCGTTAGCCTGGTTGTTGCTGCCAACGACGAACATCTGGTTACCGCTTAGGTGTTGACTCAACCGGCCGTCTCCGAGCAACGGCAGCAGGGTGTGTCCCGAGTAACTAAGCAGCGAACTGCAATATTGCCCCACTCATCACAACCCATAAAGCGCTTGAGGCTAGGATCCCTCGGTCTTCTAACAACAAGCGCTCCGGCACTTCCCCAACACCTCGGACCTGCACTAGGTATACGTATCGCAGCAGTCCATAGAGAACTATCGGAACTGTCAACATCATCGAGTGGTTCGTGGGCAAGTTAGGCGCTGAAAAGGTATATAACGTATAGCTAATCAACGTGCTGGTAACCGTAATTACCATGAGCGTGCGAAGAAAATCCGGTGTGTAGGTGCCGAGAACTGGACGCGCGCTCTGCGCGCTGGGCTGCCCTGCCAATTCTGCCCATCTTTTGCTGACAGCAAGAAATAGGGCCAGCACAAACGTACAGATATAGAGCCACGGAGAAATTGCAACAGAAATCGCAAGCGCACCGCCAGCCGCACGAATCACAAAACCGATGGAAATAGCCAAAAGGTCCAAAACCGCGATGTGCTTTAGCCAAAGGGTGTACATAACCTGCAGCAGCACATAGGACGTCAGCGCCACGCCCAGCGGCCACGCAAGCAAGAAACCCAGCACCGTTGCTGTCAGGATCACAAAAACTGCCGCGCCCGTTGCGATTGAACGTGAGAGTCGACCAGCTGCAATCGGACGATTCCGCTTCGAAGGGTGCTGTTGATCAAGAGAGACATCAATGACATCGTTCAGCACGTAGTGGCCTCCAGAGGTTGCCGTAAACAGGAGCATCGATCCCACAGCCACAAGGACACTGACCCCGTCGCGAAATTCAAGTGCGAACAACAACGCCGACAGCACGACAAGGTTTTTCGACCATTGCCGTGGTCTCGCACTTAACACAAGAGCCGCAGCGACCCCTCGCATCAGCGCTTAACCCGACGATCAAGAACCTCGTTCGCCAAACGAACGGCCCCAGAAAAGCATCCCAGCAAAGTAGCAAGCAGAGCTAGCGCTCCCCAAGCATCTCGAAGCGCCGCCCAACTCACCAAGGCGAAGACTCCCCAGGCAGAACCAGCTAGTCCTAAAAGGATCAGGGGGAATACCACCGCCACCGCAATTAACGTATAGCCGTTTGACGAGTGGCGAGTCCCTGTAGGACCCACTGGCCGAAACGCACGACGACTAGCCCTATCGAGATGGTAGCCAGCCGTAAACCAGAACACGCCAAGAACCAGTGGCGACCCGACCCACATTGCCACACGAACGTCGGTCGAAACAGCCACTCGTGGATCATCCGGTGCAGGCAAGGTCGGCCAAGACGCGCTGAGCGCAAGAACATCCTGAACGGATTGCAGAATTCCTCCAGACCACGGAATAGCCGCCGTCAACAGGGCCCAGACGCCAACGCCGCCAAAAAGAATAAGGGCTAACGTCACGGCAACTTCACGACGAGTTCCTTCAACACGCTCAAGATTCGCCCGGATCATGTCAAACGTTTCTGACATTGTGAGCGGACGGTCCGGATCCTCCTGTTTACGTTGTGCATGAGACGTGACTGGCGAAGCTTTTTGATCAGCTGCCGATGAGCTGGAGCCCACGTCTGGTTCAGGATCCGAGCGGCTGCTAGCCTCAAGGGCGTTGAGTCGAAAAGTGTCTGACGCTTCCGGTAGGCCTGCCTTTTCCTCGGGCGACTGCCGAGGACGTGGCGGTCGTGGTCGACGATCGATAGTGCCCACCTCTTGGTCGGTCATGTCCACCTACGAATTCTACGGGCCAACTACCTATTTAAGGAGGGATTTTTATGAGCGAGGAACGTCTTTCGTCTCTCGTTGACACGCTCGACCCCGACCTTTGGGTTCAGACACACCGAGCAACCTACAACCGAATGGCTGTTGACTACACCCGTCGGATCGACGATTACGCGGCATCTGACGAGGCCGAGCGGTTTGTTCGAATGACGGCAACATCCCCTGTCCACGAACCGTCCATCCTTGATGCTGGGTGCGGGCCTGGTCGCGACGCGTGCCTCTTAAAGCTGGCCGGCGCCCGTATTACAGGCCTTGAGTTATCTGAAGCGATGCTGTACGAAGCTCAGCTTCTTGACAACGAGCAGCTCTGCCAGGGTGATGTCCGACAAATCCCCTTGCGCTCCGATGCGTTCGACGGTGTCTGGTGTTTTGCCGCACTAGGCCATCTCCCACCATTAGCCGTGCCCTTAGTGCTGGAGGAGTTTCGTCGGGTTGTCGGTAACGGTTGGCTGTACATCGTGGTTCGTGAGGGCACAGGGGTTCGCCGCGCCGCATGGGAAGAGACGCTGCCCCGGTACTTCACTGACTTTACGCTTACGGGCC
>Ga0187827_10007055_pt1 | contig 12598 bp, 6 predicted proteins | sample ETNtaG_39_FD_167969 | JGI IMG/M metagenome (GOLD analysis project Ga0187827, IMG submission 167969) | Marine microbial and viral communities from oxygen minimum zone, Eastern Pacific Ocean - ETNP2014_SV_150_PacBio MetaG (Illumina Assembly) | ecosystem: Environmental > Aquatic > Marine > Hypoxic... | reverse complement strand
AAAGTAATTAGTTATACTGTCAATAATGAATAAATTTGTACTTGACGACACAGGTTGCATCGTTAGAATAACACGCTTGTAATAATACTTTGTTTAATAAGGACTATAAATATGACTAACGGAAGAATAGGTATAATCGGCGGCAGTGGTTTATATAATATCGAAGGAATAACAGATGTAGAAAATATAAAAGTTGAAACGCCTTTCGGGGATCCATCTGATCAATTTATCACAGGAAATCTGGAAGGGAAAAGCGTTGTCTTCCTTCCACGACACGGAAAAACACATAGTATATTACCATCAGAATTAAATTTCCGTGCAAATATCTATGGCATGAAGAAACTTGGAGTCGAGAGAATAATAGCTGTCAGTGCTGTAGGGAGCATGAAAGAAGAGATCAAGCCTCTGGACATTGTGATTCCTGACCAGTTCATTGATCGCACGCAAGGCAGAACAGGCACATTCTTCGGCGATGGAATCGTTGGCCATGTGAGCCTGGCAGATCCAGTCTGCTCAGCTCTGGCAGACACGCTACATAGAGCAGCAAACAGTGCCGGAGCTACAGTCCACAAAGGAGGAACTTACGTATGCATAGAGGGCCCTCAATTCTCAACCAGGGCAGAATCACTAACTTATCGCCAATGGGATGTAAGCATTATCGGAATGACAAACCTGCAGGAGGCCAAGCTGGCCCGTGAAGCAGAAATATGCTACAGCACTCTTGCACTTTCCACTGATTATGACTGCTGGCACGAAGGAGAAGAAGATGTAACAGCTGAAATGGTCCTTCAAAACATCATGAAGAACGTTGATACAGCCAAAGCAATAATCAAACACGCCATCCCAATGATCGAAGGTGAAAGAAGTTGTGGATGTGTTAATGCGTCAAGCAACGCCATTGTGACACATAAGGATAACATTCCAAACGAAGTGGAGGAACGGTTGAATGTTATATTTGGAAAGTATTTATAGGTTTTGTCAGTGATATTTCGTTGTCGACTTATAACAACTTTACATCATCTTGGCTAAACGACGGTTTATCTGCAGATGCAATCTTGCCCGTCTGAACGGATCCATCCGGGCGGGCAGGCATTTCGCCTCATCCGACCTACATTTATTGCCTTATTGAGATTCTCTCTGTCTCATATATTTAAAACGCAAAAAAACAATAAAGAGACTTAATGCTAATCCTGCCGCATTAGCCACAATAATTATTTTATCCTCAATATGTATGCCATATGACAGCCACAGAGAGAGCCCAACTATCAGGAGCATATACATTACGGGAGAGATGTCATCCAGACGCTTTGTGCGTATGCCTCTTATTATCTGAGGAATAAAGCCTGAAGTAGTGCATATTGCGGCAATGATACCTATAATTTTCCACTCGATTGGAACTTCCTCCGTTAAGCCACTATTTGAATAAAATGTGATTCAAAAATCTATGCAACCTGCACATCGCACTCCGGCAACTCTTCTTTTGTGAGAACTAACTCTTCTGAACTATGCGCTGTCGCAGCAACCTTGAGCGAGTTCAGTCGAGATATCATAAAGTAGAGTAACGGTATTACACCGGCAAAAAATAGCACACCACCCACCGCACGCATCCACGTCAACATCTGAAAGGCTCCGCCAAGAATGAATTCTTGTGAGCGGGCAACCCAATAACCATTTTCAACAACCGACTTGAATTGTAACACTCCAGCCGGAAATGTATCCATTGTCACCATCAGCAGGAGTCCCACGTTCATCGCCCAGAATGTAGAACGTAGGAGCCTTACGTTCCAGCGCCTGGAGGTTATAACATGCCGACTGCAGAACAGAACTGCCGCTATAGAAAGGTTACCGTAAACTCCCATCAAAGCAGCGTGACCATGATTAACAGTTAGATAGGTACCATGTTCGTAGTAATTCATTATCGGAAGGTTTATAATCAATCCAAATACACCGGCACCAAAAAAGTTCCAAAAATTTACAGCAATGAGAAACAGGAAAGCCTCTGAGAATCCGAAGGATGATCCTGTTACGGCAGAATTTGTTGAAGGTCCAAATGAGTATCCCGGTACTCTCACGAACTTCCAGACTTCAAGCGTCAACAGCACAAGCGGAATAACCTGAAGCGTTGAAAAAACACTTCCCATGGCCATAAGAGCGGCTGGTTTTGCGTTCCAGTAAAAGTTGTGAGAAATACCCAACAGACCGGAACCAAGAAACAGCAGTGTTGCCAGGTAAATCACCCTGGTCGCACCCTGTCTGGAGACCAAGCCCATCAACACCATGTAGCAGGCGATAACCATTGTTGTAAATACCTCAAAAAAGCACTCTGCCCACATGTGGATAACGCACCAGCGCCAGAAATCGGCAATGACGAAATTGGTATTCTTCCCGCCCACAAAGCTTGACAGGAATAGAATAGTTATAGCGATAACAGAATAGAGAATCCAATATGGCAGAGAAAATGCTGACTGTCCTTTCAATGCAGGTTTCACCCCGCGGTATACAATCACGGACCACATAACGAGTGCTGCAAAAAGAACAACCTGCCACAACTTGCCGAGTTCAACAAACTCCCAACCCTGATTTCCCAGTAACCGCCAATGGTCGCCAAGCAGATTCTTTGGCCCCAGAAAACAGCCCACAAACATACCAATAACTACTGAAACTAGCAGGCCGAAAAGCACATTGATAAGAAGTACCTGACGCTTCGGCTCCTGCCTGTAAATACCTGGAAGAATAAAAATAGAACCGGCTATCCAGCAAGTAGCTATCCACAGAATCGATAACTGTACATGCCAGCTTCGCGTAATAGTTATCTGCAAAAGCTCAGAAATGTTATAGCCGAAAAACGTAGTAAAACCGACAAAATCATGAATCGTCAAAACACCGGCCAATATCTGTATGAAAAACAGAGAAACTGCAACAACAAAAAATTTATATGTTGCTCGTTGACTTGCGGTAGGAGCTGATGCATCAACACTCTTATTGTCAACAGGATCCTCCTTGACTTGTAACTGTGAAGCCTTGGAATAGTAACTATAAGTACAAAGAACCGCACCCAGACCGAATATCAGGAACAGCATTCCGATAACGCTCCACAGAATTACTGATGGTGTCGGAGTGTTCCCTGCATATTCATCAAAAGGCCAGTTATGGGTATAACTGGATTCACCTCCGGGTCTTTCTACCGCACATACCCATGCACCCCAGAAGAAAAAAGCCGAAAGGTCTTTAAGTTCGGCATCGTCTGTAATGTAACCTGCCGGCTTAAAAGCTTCCTTGTGATCTCCCTTGAATTTTGAATTATAGTATTCAGCCAGCCGTCCTGCCGCATACGCCTGCCCCTCGGTAAGTACTACTATGTTTCTCTCCCTGTCATAGCGATTTGCCTTGAGTTCACGTTTCACCCTGACAGAGATACCATCTTTCTCTATTTGAGATAACTCATCCGTACTACCACTTGCAACCTGTTGGCCATAAAAAGCGTTCATCTCAACCGCAACACGGTGGAGCGCTTCAGCAGTAAAATCCGGTCCGCGGGCAGCACCATCCCCAAACATGCTTCCGTATTCCATTAAAGCATATCTCTGGAAAACCAGTTGTCCACGTTCTACAGAAGCTTGTTGAACAATTTCCACCCCTGAAGGCGAAATATAATCAGGTTTTGGAGGAGCATCTTTGTACGTACTGATACCCATAAATATTACACCTGATGCACCTACAACCAGGACTGCAAGTAAATATTTCCACCAATTAGTACTCTTCATATTATAATATTCCTGAGTGTCCTTCTGCCATAAAATGTGACATTGGAAGTCGAATTGTACAATAACCGTACATCAGTGCGTTGGACGCTTTAAAGCATTTGCAACACAAAAAAGAAAGAAAAGCTGCTTAACAGTCAAGCAGGAAAAGCCTGGATATTATCACATAAAAGATGTAAGTTCAAGTTTCATATGGTCTGAGCACCCGGAAAAGTAGTGAAGTTATTTAATTTAAATGAGAGGAAAATTGCAGGATTAACCCGAAGAAGTGCATGGCAATGATAAACAGTCATACGTGAATAAGCCTGAAGAGACGATAAAGAGAGGATAGTTTATGATGCACACCATGCATATACAAGCCCAAACACCAATCACAAAACAACATACGACAAAACATGACACTCGTTCCCACGTATTACGTGGGAACGAGTGCATTTTAATAAACCAACCTAACGTTTTAGAAGATAAAAAAGCTTTCCATTGGTATTGAAGTTCTTCGCTTTTTGGAAAGCATCATCGCCTATCCCAAAGAAAATTTCTGCCCTGTCAGCCGTTTTTGTGGTACTCCTTGAATCATGTGTCAATGTAAAAAATGATTTCCCAGCTTGCCCCTTCTCATTAAGATTTGTCGCCTCTTCTATTACTACAAAGGCAAGTCCACCAGGAGGAAAAACCCTGTCATCGGTAGCTATGCTCCTCATTGGTGTGACATGTAAACCTAATGAACCAAAATAGGCTGAAGTTTTCAAATTCAAATCATATGCAAGGCTTGTACTATGTGTAACATCTTTGTCGGAAACTGTAAACCCATAACCTGTAAGGTTGACTTCGCCTCCGTTTTCCTTCCCGGTAACCTGAAACACCCTGAAATTATTTGCAATAAAGTCGGTCAGCTCCTGCGGGCTCTTGCTACTAACATATCCATCCCTAAAAAGTTTTAAGGTCTCTATCTGTTTTTCGGGAGTAAAACCTATTGATTTAAAGGAGTCAGGATATGACTCGACCTTTTCAAAATATTTCCTGCTTTTGTCTATTGTGTAAAGCAATTCTATTCTACCATAATCATCTTTAAAAGCAGGAATTTGACTTGAGTCGGTAATTTCTGCCAGGCCCGTTCCAGATTCTATAGTCGAGAGAGATGATGCTGTTTCCACCTCTTCTGCGGGAGCAAGAGTTGTTTCTTTCACTGTTGTTGTTGCACACCCTGCCTGGAAGAGCATAATCAATAATGCAACTGCCAGCAAACGATTAAGAATGTTATTTTTTTGTATCATAAAACTAAATACTCCTTCCTAGAATAATATTGTTTTGTATAATTTCGTGTAATTCATGTCTAATTTAGTGTTTAAAGTGCCTCTCACCGGTAAATACCATTGCGATTCCGTGTTCATTTGCGACATCTATCGAATCCTGGTCCTTTTTAGAACCACCGGGTTGTATTATGGCAGTAATTCCGACCTTAGCCGCGATGTCTATACAATCCGGAAAAGGGAAAAAGGCGTCAGAGGCCATAACCGTTCCGGCAGTTCTGCCACCTGATTTGCTGATTGCAATGTTTGTGGAATCAACACGGCTCATCTGGCCTGCTCCCACACCAATAACCATCTTCTCTTTTGTAAATATTATTGCATTTGATTTAGCGTGTTTGCAAACCTTCCATGCAAACAGTAGCTCATCTATCTCATCATCGGTCGGCGTTTTTTTTGTAACCACTTTCAACTGATCTTTGTCACCGGAATTCATATCTTTATCCTGGACCAGTACCCCCCCGACAACGCCTCTGAAATCTTTTATTCCCTTCTTTATGGTGGTATCACCCAGTGAGTCTAATTTCAGCAATCGAAGATCTTTTCCCCAACCTCGCTTTGTAGTCAAAATCTCAATAGCCTTATCGTCGAATCCCGGCGCTGCGATCGCCTCGACAAAATGACCCGGCTCTGTAATAGCCTCAGCTGTCACCACATCAACTATCCTGTTTAAGCTCAGTATACATCCAAAAGCCGAAACTGTATCTGTACTGTATGCCTTTGTAAAAGCGTCTTTAAGGTTTTCTGCAATTGCAACACCACATGGATTCGCATGTTTGATTAAGACAGCAGCTGGTGTATCAAACTCCTTAATTATTTCAATTGCAACATCGGTATCCAAAATATTGTTGAAGGACAGTTCCTTACCGTGCAACTGTTCCGCATTTGAGATGCATGGAACACCAAGATCCTTAGAGCCATAAAACGCTGCTGTCTGATGGGGATTTTCTCCATATCTCAAGTCCTGCTTTTTATTCAGTTCAATGCTTATCGCGTCCGGATAAGCCTCTTTATTATCCCTGTTAAAATAATCAAAGATTATCTTATCGTACTTACTGGTATGTTTAAACGCCTCGGTAACCAGTTCATAACGTGTCTCATATGAGAGATCACCGCCCTTTTCATTCAACTCTCTCAATAGCGTATCATAACGCTCAGGATTTACTACGATTGCAACGTGTTTGAAATTCTTAGCAGCAGACCTGATCATTGATGGTCCGCCAATATCTATATTTTCAACCGCCTCTTCCTGAGACACATTTTCTTTACTGATAGTCTTCTCAAACGGATACAGATTAACAACGACAAGGTCTATTGTACCAATCCCTAGATCCTCTATCTGTTTCATGTGGCTTTCGTTGTCTCTTACGGCAAGCAAACCACCATGAATCTTTGGGTGGAGTGTCTTTACCCTGCCATCCATGATCTCTGGAAAACCCGTATGTTCTGACACATCGGTAACGTCAACACCGCTTTCTCTGATAGATTTAGCAGTACCACCTGTTGACAGAATCTTAACGCCAAGGCCTGCCAGACCTTTAGCAAGCTCTATTATTCCCGTCTTATCAGAAACACTTACAAGAGCGGTTTTTATCTTCGCCATTAATTAACTTCCTTTCATTTCTAATTCTATAGATTACTCAGTATACATATATACGCATTACTGCAGTCTCTACCGCATGTTCTTTATATAAAGTAGCCCTATATTACACTTTCTCACGCAACTAAACATATTAAAAAATAGAGAAAAAATGCTACCAAAACAGCCTTATTATGTCAAAACAATAAGCATAATAATTTTACTTGCTAGACATAAACATGTTTGATAGTATCAAAAGCCACTTCTTACCGCCTGATATACTCAGGATTAGTAACTAAAATACGGTGTTATGTTGTGGTTATGCTAATAATTCTATTCACACCATGATGTTAATTTTGACAAAGCAAAATTGCTAAACAATTCCGGTCATTGATCGATATTGTTATAAATTAGAATAAAGGTGAAAATTATGACAAAGAAGTACATATATTATTTCGGTAACAACAGCGCTGATGGCAATGCCAAGATGAAGGATCTACTCGGAGGCAAGGGTGCGAACCTTGCAGAGATGGCTAATCTCGGATTCCCCGTACCTTCCGGATTTACTATCACAACTCAGTCATGCAATGAATATAACAACAATAATAAAAAGTATCCTACTGGACTTCAAAGTGAAATTGATAGAAACCTCTCCCGCCTTGAACGTGAAATGGGTGCTAAACTTGGAGATGCAAAGAACCCCTTATTAGTGTCAGTAAGAAGCGGTGCCGCTGCTTCCATGCCGGGGATGATGGATACGGTTCTAAACTTGGGATTGAACCCTGATTCTATACAGGGTTTAATCCATAAAACGAATAATAAGAGATTTCCATGGGACGCGTATAGACGATTCATAAATATGTTTGGTAATGTTGTGATGGGAATGAAACATCATGACTTCGAGGAAATACTTGACCGACACAAGAAGAAGGCAAATGTAGAAAATGATACAGACCTTAATGCTAAGCAATTGAAGGAAATCTGTGGGGATTTCCTTGCTATCTACAAAAAGAGAACCGGCACCAATTTTCCCACAGATCCTAAAGAACAATTACGTAAAGCGATAGTAGCTGTTTTTGAATCCTGGAATAATCCAAGAGCTGTAAAATATAGGAAAATCTATGAAATCAGTGGTCTGATGGGAACAGGTGTAAATATACAGGCTATGGTCTATGGAAATACCGGCAACAACTCCGCAACAGGAGTGTGCTTTACCAGGAATCCATCTACCGGTGAGAACAAATTCTACGGAGAATTCCTACTGAACGCACAGGGCGAGGACGTTGTAGCGGGCATACGAACGCCGGAACCAATAAGCGATTTAGCAAAGGAATTACCCACTGCGTATAAGAAGTTAGTAAATATAAAAAATAAATTGGAGAAGCACTACAAAGACCTTCAGGACATGGAGTTTACGGTACAAGAAGGCAAGCTGTATATGCTCCAGACACGAAACGGGAAACGAACCACACAGGCGGCAGTAAAGATAGCAGTAGACATGGTAAAGGAAAAACTTATCGACAAAAAAACTGCAATCTACAGGATAGACCCAAACCAATTAGACCAGTTACTACACCCAACATTTGATACGAAAGCAAAACGAGATGTTATGGCATCAGGCCTGCCGGCATCACCGGGAGCAGCTTCCGGTAAAGTAACATTCCACGCCGACGAGGCAGAAGCGTTAGCAGCAAAGAACGAAAAGGTCATACTAGTAAGAATAGAGACCTCACCTGAAGATATCGGAGGCATGCATGTCGCACAGGGCATACTTACAACCAAGGGAGGCATGACTTCACACGCAGCTGTAGTTGCCAGAGGAATGGGAACATGCTGTGTGGCTGGATGTGGAAGCATTCAGATAGACTACGAGAAAGAAGAATTTAATGTTGGCGATAAAACTATTAAAAAAGGTGATTACATCTCCCTGGATGGATCTCGTGGAGAAGTCATACTGGGAGAAGTACCCACAGTAGAACCGAAACTCAGTGGGGATTTCAGCAAACTTATGAAATGGGCCGATGAAATACGCAGGCTCAGGGTCAGAACAAATGCGGATACACCTGAAGATGCGAAGAGAGCCAGAGACTTTGGTGCTGAAGGTATAGGACTGTGCCGCACAGAACATATGTTCTTTGGTGAAGATCGTATTGATTACGTCAGGCAGATGATACTTACGGCAGGAAACGCTACTACTCTGCAAGTGGCTGTCAATGAGGCAGAAATAGAGATTGGTAAAGCACCAAAGAGGAAACAATCTTCATTGAATAAAAAAATAAAGCATCTAAGAGTAAAACTGAATGCATCACAGAAGCTATATAATGGTGCGCTGAATAAGTTACTGCCTATGCAAAGAGGTGATTTCGCGAAAATTTTTAAAGTCATGAACGGTTTTCCTGTAACCATTCGACTTCTCGATCCACCGTTACACGAATTTCTGCCCAAGGAAAAACATTTACAAATTGTACTTGCAAAAAAAATGGGAATGACCCTTAAAGAGGTCAAAGACAGGGTTAACAGTCTCCATGAAACCAATCCAATGTTGGGATTAAGAGGATGTCGCCTGGGTATTGTATATCCTGAAATTTATCAAATGCAGGTAAAGGCGATAATTGAAGCAGTATGCGCTGTAAAAAAGAAGGGTATCAAAGTAATACCAGAGATAATGATCCCCCTTGTAGGCACGGATGAAGAGATGAGGGTCCTTAAAGAGGATGTTAAGATAATAGCAAAGGGGGTATTAGCAAAGAAAGGTATAAAAATTAGTTACAAGATTGGTACGATGATAGAGATACCAAGAGCTGCTTTAACTGCTGATCGAATAGCCAGGCACGCCGAATTTTTCTCATTTGGTACTAACGATTTAACCCAGATGACTTTTGGGTATAGCCGTGACGACGTCGGCTCCTTTGTACCGCAGTATGCCGAACACGAAATATTAGAAAAGGACCCTTTTCAAGTCCTTGATCAGGATGGTGTAGGACAGCTGGTTACAACCGGTATCAAGAAGGGACGACAGGCAAAGCCAGGTCTCAAGATAGGTATTTGTGGCGAACATGGAGGAGAACCTTCTTCAATACATTTTTGTCACAGGAACGGTATGGACTATGTCAGCTGTTCACCCTTCAGAGTACCAATAGCACGCTTATCAGCTGCTCAAGCTACAATAAAGGAAACGATATAGATGGAAAGTTTTCACACTGACAAATACAAGAAACCTCCTCAACTTACAAAAGAAAATTTTTTCCTAAAATACATTAATTTTATAAAGGAAGGTCTTGTATGGTACTTTTATGAAAAAGATACTCTTGAGGTTAAAATAAAACAGAAGGACAGTCAATTAGAAGATTTGAGGTCACAATTAAATATTGTGAATCATATGTATGAAGAGGGAAGAAACCTTTTGAAGGAGCAGAAAAGGGATCTCGAAGATATGCTGAAAGTAGAACGTAAAGGAGCAAACATCCCTTCTCTGTTACAGTTAGATAAGAAACAACCAAGGATTTCTCAAAGATCTCAAATAAAGATCAATAAACTAAAAGCAAAGATAGAGAGACTGACAAAAGCGGGTATCCCAACTGAACTGGAAGGGTATTATGAAATTGGCCTTACCTCCTATTACAATGATCGGATTGATGAAGCGATCAAACAATGGGAGACAATAATAAGGCTGGATAAGCACAACATAAATACTAATCATAACCTGGGAATTGCTTATTACAAGATCGGGAGATATGATGAGGCCATTTCTACATTATGTACAATTGTAAATAGTAACCCTAAGGACCATACTCCGTATTATTGCCTGGGGCTTGCTTATAATAAAAAACAGAATTTTCTTTCTGCAATTTCTGAATTCAAGAAAGCCCTATCAATTCACCCCGATGATGATGCTATTTACTACAACCTTGGTTTGTCATATGATCATAATAAGGAAACCGATGAAGCAATTGATACCTACAATAAAGCAATTGAACTGAATGCCGAACATATCGATGCGATCTTTCATCTTGGCATTCTTTATAGGAAAAAAGAGTTATTTAACAAAGCAATTACCGAGTTAAAAAAGGTCATCAGTGCTGATACCTCTAATGTAAGAGCACACTATTATCTGGGGTGTTGTTATGATGAAAAAGGATTGACCGCAAGCGCTAAGAAAGGGTTTGTGAATGCCCTTAAATCCGATCCGCAACACATCCCTTCGCTATACAATCTTGGCATTATTTATATGAAAAGTGGAAACAACAAAGAAGCTGCTTCCAATTTCAAGGCCATCCTGAAAATTGACTCTAATAACCATGACGCTCATTACAACATGGGACTCCTTTACTACAAGGATGAGAATTACGATGCAGCGATTGTAGAATATAAAGAGGCGTTAAGTCAGAAAAATGACAACGCAGACATTTATTACAATACGGGACTCGCTTATTTTAAAAAGAAACTTTTTGAAGATGCAATTTCATCTTTTAAGGATGCTCTTATAACCAAGAGCGAACATGTAGATGCCCTGCACGAATTGGGTAATTCGTACAATAGCATTGGAAATCATGAAAAAGCTATTTCTCTATTTAATAAGGTTTTAGCACTGAATCCTGAGAATGCAACGTGTTACTTTAACCTGGGGAATGCTTACCGGGCAGACAAAAAACGTAATGAATCGCACACTGCTTATAAAAAAGCACTTGAACTCAATTCCGACTATGCTGAGGCCTGGAATGCTCTAGGTATTATAAACAGGGCAAGAGGAAAGCATGATGAGGCTGTTCACGCACACAAAAAAGCACTGGAGATTAACCCGTCCTATGCTGAGGCACATAAAAATCTTGGTGTTTTATGCGATGACAACGGAGAATTGGAAGACGCAATTACCCATTACAACAAAGCTACTAAACTCAGATCGGATTATGACGAAGCATACAATAATCTTGGAGTAGTATATTCCAAACAGGGCAACACAGACAAGGCAATAACATTTTATAAAGCTGCCCTGGATTTAAATCCGGATTATGCGGATGCGTACAATAATCGCGGAGTGGCGTACGACAGTAAGAACATGCTGAATGAAGCCATAGAACAATACGAAATGGCAATTGAAAAGAACTCTGAATATGCTGAAGCATATAATAATCTCGGCACTACTTACGCAAAAAAAGTAATGCTCACTCAGGCTATCACAGAATATAAAAAAGCTATTAGAATTAACCCTGAATACTCTGAAGCGCACTTTAATCTCGGTATCGCTTATAACAAGAAAAAGATGTATGATAACGCAATTGAATCGTTCAGGAAGACCATAGAATTAAATCCTGATGACGAAACCGCTCATTATAATCTTGGAATAGTTTACAGTAAAAAGCGAATGTATGACGAGGCTATTCTTGAATACAATAAAGTGATTGAGTCAAATCCGAACCTGGCGGATGTTCATTATAATTTAGGAGTAGTATACCGTGAAAAGGGAATGCGCCTCCAGGCGAAGAGAGAAGTATCAATATATAAAAAACTGAATAGTCGTCAATAAATCTCCCGAAATCATCCTATAAAAAAAGTGCCTCCTCGTGTTACGCGAAGGCGCTTTTCACTACTTATAACTGTCACTTTTCGAAATTCCGCTCGAAAAACTCTACAGTTACTTCTTCTCTTTGTAATCCTTGATTGCCGCTTCAATAGCTTCCTGAGCCAGAACTGAACAGTGCATCTTATTCGGTGGCAAGCCGTCCAGTGCCTCAGCTACCGCTTCGTTTGTAACCTCCAGGGCTTCATCCAGAGTCTTGCCCACAATCATTTCAGTAGACATACTACTTGTTGCAATTGCCGCCCCGCAACCAAATGTCTTAAACTTTGCCTCTACAATTTTGTCACCTTCTACCTTCAGGTACAATCTCATCACATCACCACAAGCAGGATTACCCACGGTCCCAACAGCATCTGCATCCTTTATATCACCC
>Ga0187827_10007053_pt1 | contig 12600 bp, 17 predicted proteins | sample ETNtaG_39_FD_167969 | JGI IMG/M metagenome (GOLD analysis project Ga0187827, IMG submission 167969) | Marine microbial and viral communities from oxygen minimum zone, Eastern Pacific Ocean - ETNP2014_SV_150_PacBio MetaG (Illumina Assembly) | ecosystem: Environmental > Aquatic > Marine > Hypoxic... | reverse complement strand
CTGCTGGAGGGGAAGGAAAATCAATATATTATTAAATTTGTCACAATAGATGCAGGAGCGGCAGGATTCGAACCCGCGACCCTTGGTTTTGGAGACCAATGCTCTACCAACTGAGCTACGCTCCTATCTCATTCAGTAATACTAATTATCCAATCCATCAATGCACTTAAAGGGCACACTAAATGGCACATTAGCTACTGATAAAGCCATATATTTACAATTAGAAAGAATATTCTAGCATATCCCTTAGCTCAAACCGATTGGCTTTTGGGTTTATTATTTATTTATATCTAATATCTCAGGAGAGTTATACTTAAATTTTAGCACGAGCTTAGCTTGTATCGATGTGTTAAAGATGATGCGAGAAATAATAAAAAGAGCTAGAAATTAGATAGGCATTTACGATTACGTGAGCATCACTAATTAATTAATGACACCTATCAGCATTTGCAACAATCAACTCCTAGCTCCGCCTTGTACAAATACACTATATCAGTAATAACATTACAATGTTTGTTAGTCTGCAAGTATGTATTGTGATTACCTTAAAAGTTAATGAGCTATCAAAAAACTATAAGATATATTTCTGACCATAGAAAATTACATACTTACAGATTGAGTATTATATCAGAATAATAAAAAACAATATTTAATTCATTATTATTTTGTACCCTAAGTAGTCCAAAGCATATAATAAATGTGTCAAACAAAAACTGCTTAATATGCAAAAAAAATTAAATCAATTAATCAAAATGATGTTATATGAATTCAGAAGATTCTTGAAAATTGTTATTGTAATTTTCCTGGGTGTATTGATTGGTGGTTTTTTACTATTAATTTTATCTAATATAGCTTTAGGTACAACAAGATGATACTAAAAAAATATTTAGCAATAATTTAAAAGTATCACATTAAATGAGGTTCAATTAATTCTATTCTTATACCTCCTGGTGCAGCTATGTAACCTATTTTCATATCGCTAGATACAGTAATCGGGCCTTCTTTATGCACAGCTCCCATATTAACAAGTCTTTTGATATCAGCATCTATATCATCAGTATCAAAGCCAAAATGTTCTAATCCACAATGAGCATCATCAGCAGCAGGATTCAACTCTTCTCCATCTATGGGTCCTGATATAAAATCCTCATACCACCTTCAGCTTTAGTTTCTATGAATCGATCTCCAAAAGTTCTTACTCTATCTGATATTATTTCAACATTAAAAGCTTTTACAAACCAATCAGCAGTTAATTTTGGATCTTCTGATTTTAAATGAATGTGATTTACGATATATGGCATTATAATCCTCTGTAATAATAATTAAATTTAATTTTTAGGTGCTATTTTATAGCCAAAATTATTTGTAGAAATACCTTCAGGTGAAATAGTAAACCATAGTGTGTTTTTTAATCACCATAATTTCTGTTTGATTCTTAAAATTTATTTTTCATGGAATTTCAATGGCAATTGCAACTGCCTCACCGCCACCATTGCAAGCTGACGCTATCCCACGTTTTCCCTTATTATTTCTGAGAGCATAAATAAGTGTTATCAAAATCCTTGCCGCACTAGCTCCAATTGGATGTCCCAAAGCGCAAGCTCCACCATGAATATTTAATTTTTTATGATCTATTTCCAAATCTGTCATTGCAGCCATAGTTACACACGCAAATGCTTCGTTAATTTCATATAAATCGACTAAATCCTTATTCCAGTTTAATTCTTTCTGTAATTTATCAATAGCTCCTATATTTGCTGTAGTAAACCATTCAGGTTCTTGTGAATGTCTTTTATGCCCACATATAATTGCCAACGGTTTTAATCCTCGGCTTTCAGCCTCATTGCCAGACATTATAATCAGTGATGCAGCCCCGTCAGAAATCGAAGATGAACTTGCCGCAGTTACAGTACCATTTTTATCAAACGCTGGTCTCATTGATGGAATTTTTTCAATATCACATTTCTCGGGTTCTTCATCTTTGGAAATTGTAGTAGTATTTCTTCTTGTTTTTACGACAACAGGTTCAATTTCATCATCAAATAATCCTGATCTTTGCGCTCTTAAAGATCTATTCACTGATTCAATGGAAAATAAATCCTGATCTTCCCTAGTAAACCCATATTTTTTTGATGTTTGTTCAGCAAAATATCCCATTAAATTCTGATCATAAGGGTTTTGTAAGCCATCATAAAACATATGATCAATAACTTCACCAGACCCCATTCTATATCCCTGCCTGGCATTTGGCATCAAGTAGGGAGACATAGTCATAGATTCCATACCTCCAGCCAAAACTATATTAGCTGTACCTGCCTTTATCATATCGTTACCTATTAAAATACTTTGCAAACCAGAGCTACATACTTTATTCACGGTTATAGCTCCTGTATCTAAAGATAATCCCGAAGCTATTGAAACTTGTCTTGCCGGTGCCTGACCTAATCCTGCAGTTAAAACACAACCTATTATAGCTTCATCAATTTCATTTGGATCCATAGATATTTGCTCTATAACTGATTTGGTTACCACAGTAGATAATTCAATAGCTGTTGTATTATTAAATACTCCTTGAAAAGAACCTATTGGAGTTCTTTTTGCTGCTACTATAACAATTTCATTATTCATTTAAATTTTCTATTAATTAGATTTACTATCCAATATAATACAATACCGAAAAATACTGCAATTATCAGATCTATGAAAACAGTGAGGAATAATACAAATAACATCAAGCAGTAATCTGTAACTCTTTCATGCTTAAAATTTTTTATATAATCCCAATCAATTATGTCCCACCCTATTTTTATTAATATTCCTGCTAATATAGAATTAGGAATTATTTCAAATAATGGAGCTAGACCTAATACCACTGCCAATAATAATAAAGCATGAATCATTCCTGACAGATTCGTCTTTCCGCCTGATTTTATATTTACTATAGTACGCATTGTTGCGCCAGCTCCGGGAAGAGCCCCAAATAAACCAGAAATTGTATTTCCTATTCCTTGTCCAATTAATTCTTTATTAGAATTATGCTTAGTATTTGTAGCTCTATCAGCTACCAAAGAAGTTATCAACGAATCTATAGAACCTAATAAAGCTAAAACAAAAGCTGAGAAAAACATAAACGGAGCCTTAGATAATGTCATTTTAAATGAAATCAATTCTGGGAAACCCACAGGTATTTCTCTTAAAGTTATAGCATTAGTAAATATGTAATATGAAAGTAAAACTCCAATCAATAAACAAATCAATGGTGATGGAATAATTTTATTAAATCTTTTTGGGTAAATTAACAATATAAATAATCCAATCATTCCAATTATTAGGGAATCATTATTGATATCATTAATGATCATAAGGTTTTGTAAAATATCGAAAATTTTACCATGAAGTTGATGGCCAATCATTGGCCCAAATTGAATAATTATTATAATACAACCTATACCAGTTACAAATCCTGAAATCACAGGTGATGGAACAAAGTGAATATGCTTCCCAACCCTTAAGATACCAAACAAAATTTGAATTAAACCTGTTAGGACAACAATGGTGAAAATCAAATCCAATTCATTATGATATGTTAAAACTATCCCTGACATTACAATAGTCATAGGGCTCGTCGGCCCCGAAATCTGATTTTTTGTACCTCCAAATAGAGCTGCAAAAAATCCTAAAATTATAGCTCCCCAAAGTCCAGCAATAGCTCCAATTCCCGAAGTTACTCCGAAAGCCAATGCTAATGGTAAAGCAACTACTGCTGTAGTAATTCCCCCATAGAAATCATTTTTTATGTGATTCAATTTAAACATAAAATAATGTGGCAAAATAAAGATGAATTATTTTAACACATATTGTTTAAATGAATTTTTAAAAACTGCAGAATAAGCTAATTTTATCGCAAAAACATAATGTATAATTATCCAATGAATTTATTAAAAACACTAAAAGATAATGGGTACAGAATTACTGAATCGCGAAAATTAATTTGTGATTTATTAGAAAAAAACATTCACTTCCATTTTAGCGTAAAACAATTAACTTTCTTAATAAATAAAAAATCTGAAATAAATATTGACCAAACCACGATATACAGAACTTTAGACGCACTAGAAGAATTAGGATTACTCCGACATTCTCATATTCCTCATAAACCTGCAATATATTATTTAAATAATACAGATCAAAATGTACATTTAATTTGTGAATCTTGTGACAAAATAGTTGATATTTCTGAACAAGCAGTTAAATCTATAAATTCTATTTTAAAACAAAATTCGAATTTTAATAACATAAATAATAATTTTGTGTATATAGGTGTATGTAACGAATGTTCCTAGTTATTGCAATTGATTTGCAATAACGATAAAATAATTCAATACTTTTATATACAAAAATGACAATATTAATAGATCTTATACCTAACCATCCTTTCAACCTGGAATCTCTTCCAGATTCTAAGTGGCTAACTATGCTATTTCTTGGCATTGCTATGGGTTTCAGGCATGCAACCGATGCCGATCATGTAGTAGCGGTATCAACCATTGTTTCCGAATCTAAAAACATCTGGAAAGGTTTTTGGATTGGAGCTTCATGGGGTTTAGGACATAGCATCCCACTATTACTACTTGGTGTAATTATTCTAAATGTAAGAGGATTAATGAATAATTATGAAGATATTGCTCATTATTTTGAATTTACTGTTGCTTTGATGTTAATAATTTTAGGTATACAAGCGCTAATAATTTCAATTAAAAATAAAGATTTAATAAGTCAATATTTCAATAACATATACAAATTTTTAAAATTACCAAAATTCAAAATCCCACATAATCACCCCTATGACTCTAATGAAAATAAAAAAGGTTCAAGATTTGCGTTTTCAAAACCTCAATTCAGGCCAAAATCATTTGTGATAGGGATTATCCATAGCCTTGCTGGAAGTAGTGCAGTAATGCTAATTTTACTTCCCTCAATTAATAATTTTCTTAAAGGAATACTTTATATCCTTATGTTTGGCTTTGGAACTATTTTATCTATGTCAATCATGACACTTTTACTATCATTTCCATTTACAATTGGTAATAAAAATATAAATCTCACCAAAATCTTAAGTGCTTTTGCAGGCGTATTAAGTATTGGATTAGGTATATTACTTGGATCAGATATAATTTTTAATACAGAATTTATTTGGTATTAAAAATTACTTTAAATTCTCATCAACCTCAACTTGATAAGATTCAACTAATCTATTTGTCTCATTTGCCATTGCAACCACAGCAATTAATTCATTAAGCATTTTATTATTCATTCCTTTCGACTCTGCTGCTTTACTATGAGATCTAATACAATATTCACATCCATTAGTCATTGATACAGCAATATATATCATTTCTTTAAAAATATTACTTAGTTCTCCTTCTTGCATAACTTGTTGCAATGAATTCCATGTTCTTTCAAGAGTACTGTAATCATTTGCTATTGTTTTCCAAAAATTTGGCACATAATTTATTCCTCTAGTTTTTTTAATTTCGTCATAAATTGCTTTTACTTTACTATCAGCATTTTCTTCTGAAATAGGATTTAAAATTGACATTAAATACACTCCTATTAAAATGATGTATGATTAACATTTAATAAATATATTCTAATAAATAAAACTCATAATATGAATATAAATTATGACAATTCATCTATTTCAAAATTAATTGATTATTTCAAACAGGAAGAAATATCTATTTCAGAAGTGGTTAACAAAAACAAAACAGATATAGAAAAATTAATCAATCAATGCACGGAAAGAATAATAAATCAAAATAATATTTTCCTTTTAGGTGCAGGTACCAGCGGAAGATTAGCTGTAATAGAAGCAGCTGAATTATATCCAACTTATAGTGACTCTACATTCAAAGGGATAATAGCAGGAGACTCAGAAGCTATGAAACATTCAGTTGAGGGTTCTGAAGATTCTGTAACTGAATCAATAAATACATTAAAAAAAGAAAATATAAATTGTAATGATTTAGTAATTGGAATAAGTTCAAGTGGGACAACTCCTTACACTGTGTCAGCATTAGATTATTGTAAATCAAACAATATACAAACTGCCCTTATTTCAAATAAAACAAATCATACATACGATATTAATATAAATTTAGGAGTTGATAATGAAAAGATTCTTGATTCTACCAGGATGTTATCTGGAACACTCACAAAACAGCTTTTAAATATAATTACTTCTATATCCATGATCAAATCAGGAAAAACTTATAAAAATCTTATGATTTCAGTTAAACCTTTAAATAATAAATTAATTAACAGATCAATAAAAATTATTTCTGAAATTACTAGTTTAAATACAAAACAATCAGAAAAATTATTTTACAAATCAGGTAAAAACATAAAAGTGGCCGTTGTTTCATATATGCAAAATATATCATTCATCGAAGCTGAAAAACTGCTCGATCAAAACAAAGGATTTTTAAATAGGATTATCTAAATCATGGAAAACATAAATGTAATAGGATTAATGACCGGAACTTCATGCGACGGGATGGATTTATCTTTAGTAAATTGTAAAAAAAACAATAATTCTATAGATGGGAAAACTATAAAAAATTATTATGTGAAATATCCTGTTTCACTTACTAAAAAATTATTAAAATTGTATATTTCAAGTCCTTCGGAATTGGCCAAAACACATATGGAGCTTGGACAATTCTGGTCAGAAAAAATCAGTGAATGGGTAAAAGAAAATAATCTTCAATATGATTTAATAGGAATTCATGGGCAGACAGTTTTTCATGATGGAGGACAATCTACATTACAAATCGGAGAACCCCTTTATATATCAAAAAGTCTTAAAATTCCTGTGATTTACAATTTTCGAACAAAAGATATTATCAATAAGGGACAAGGTGCACCTTTAATGCCAGTTGTAGATAGATGGTTATTTAAAAATGAATCAAAAGATATTATCACTCTTAATATAGGCGGCATATCTAACATAACGATTATAGATAAAAATATTCTTGGATTTGACACAGGCCCAGGGATGTCATTATTAGATATATATTGCCTTAAATATCTTAACTTGCCTTATGATAATAATGGCTCCATTTCATTAAAAGGTAAAGTCAATAAAAATATTATTCAAGAATGGATTCAGGAACATAATTTCATATTATCTAAACCTCCCAAAAGTACCGGAAAAGAATTATATGGGGAAAAATGGTTAAACGATCATTTCAAATCCCCTGAAAAAATTGATCACAAAAATAATCTTGCAAATCTGTCATACTTTACTGCAAAATCAATTGCATTAAATATTCAAAAATTCCATAAAGAAAAACATAAAAAACAAACTCCCATTTACATTTCTGGCGGGGGAATAAAAAACAAATCTATAATAGTGAATTTAAATAAATTATTACCTAATTATGATGTCTTATCAATTAGTGATATGGGGATTGATCCTTTATTCAAAGAATCGTTTGCTTTTGCTTTATTAGCTGCTTCAAATTATTTCAATTTAAAAATAGATACTAAAGATATCACTGGAGCAGAAAAACCATATATTATTGGAGAAATTTCAAAATGGAGATAAATTGAGGATATCCAAATTTCTTGCCTCAAAAAATATAGGTTCTAGAAAAGACATAGAAAAATTTATTTCAGAAAAAAGAATTTCATTAAACGGAATGACTGTAACAACCCCAATAACATTTGTCGAAGAAGGAGATCAAATATATTTAGATAATAAATTGATAAATACAAAACTAAAATTTGAAATTTTAAAATACTATAAACCAATTGGTTTTATTACATCTCATAAAAAACAAGATAAAAGACCCATAATATTTGAAAATTTACCTGATAAATACAAAAATTATAAAACAGCAGGACGTTTAGATTACAATTCTGAAGGGTTATTAATACTTTCTTCAGATGGCGAAGTTACAAGAGAATTAGAATTACCAAAAAATAAATTTGAAAGAAAATATGAAGTTATAATTACTGGAAATTTCATGAGAGACAATTTGCAATCGATAAGTTCTGGTATGAAAATTAAGAATATATTATACAAACCATTTAAATATTCTATAAAATCAAACAACAAAAACTCTGTAATATTAGAATTAATACTTATAGAAGGCAAAAACAGAGAAATAAGAAAGTTAATGGAACATATAAAATTAAAAGTTAAAAAACTAAAGAGAATAGAATATGGTCCTTTTAAATTAAATGACTTAAAGCCAGGTGAAATTCATTCTGCAACAAAATCTGAAATAAATAAATATTTAAATAAATAAAAAATATGATAAATTTATTTGATAAAAAGGAATTACAAACAGGAATAAATTATCTCGCCATAAAGAATCCTATCATTTCAAAATTAAAAAATAAGTACGGTGAGCCCAATTTTGACAGAGGAACGACAGGAGTTTTTCATTCCCTAATAAGATCTATAATTTCACAGCAAATAAGTACAAAAGCAGCTAGCAGTGTACATACAAAATTTAAAGCTTTATTCCCGGGGAATAATTTTAATTACGACGATATCCTTTTAACAAAAGATTCAAAATTAAAATCCGCAGGATTATCACATCAGAAAATAAAATACATAAAAGCAACAGCAGAATATTTTAAATCTACACATTATACAAATAAAGATTTTAAACAAATGTCAAATAAAGAAATTGAAAAAGAACTTATACAAATTAAAGGAATAGGTCCCTGGACTATTGATATGATCCTTATATTTACTCTTGGTAGGGCTGATATATTTCCTATAGGTGATTTGGGTGTTAGGAATGGATTTAAAATATTATTTAAAAAAAATGCTACTGAAAAGCAAATGTTAACAAAATCAAATCAATGGAAACCTTACAGAACCATTATGTCGTGGTATTTATGGAGAGTTGTTGATGGTTCATGGGAAACTATGGATTAATTTTTTTTATAGTTGAATCACCTCTACTGAAGAGCAGGGGTTGACAAAACCTTTCGGAATATTGTATAATATCTTCACGTCAGCTTAAATCAGCTGGCTTTTTTTTTGGAATTTTTATTTCCTCATACTTTCCATAAGTACATTAATATGTTCCTGATTTGGAGAAGTATTCCATTTATTCTTAATTACACCTTTATCATTAATTAAATATGTTGAAGGAATAGTAGTGTTTCTAAACAATATAGAAAAATCCCTACCAATCTTAGTTTCAGTACTTAAGGAATAAATCAATACTTTTTCTTGATTCAAATAAGATTCTAACTTTCTCACGGAAGGTTTTGATTTTACACATTCAGCTCACCAGTCAGCGTATAGATATATTAATGTATAAGGTGAATTTCGTATTATTTTTTCTTTATCTAAAGTTCCATATTTTTCTGTTAAATTTAATTCAAGATTTAAGATTCTCTTAGAAGCTTTATTCGAAGCCGATTGTAATTTCAATTTTTTTTGGCTTTCTGAATACTCTGACAAATTTAAAAGACTATGCATCTGGGAATTTGGATTAGGGTTCTTTTCTAAAATTTCATTTTTAGTATTCTCATCTGAAATGACATTAGTACAAGATATAAAAAGTAATGAAAAAATAGTGATATAAAAAAAAAGTTTCAAAAATTTGCCTGAACAAAAATAAAATTAATATCAGTTATTATAAACTTAAAGGCTGACAGTTATAACTGCCAGCCTCTATCAAAGGAGGATTTTATTGAAATGCAAAAAACCATCTTAAACTTAACAAATAATTATTGAGAAATTATTAAGAAGTATAATCATAGTAATCATTCCCCATTCGTTTATTCTGCAATTGTATATATTCACTAATAGAATAATTCGATTTATGATTATTTATTACTTCATTAATTTTCATGTCATCCTGCCAAAGCAAATCTATTATTGTTGTAGCCATAGCTTTAGCTGGATTAATTACGGATTTTTCATAATCTTTTATAAAATAATTGTTTCCATGCCCCGTACCTTCGGCACCACCACTACGGGGATGAATAATCGGTAATATTTGACTCAAATCGCCCATATCTGTGGAACCTCCTGATTGATCTTCAGGATGAACAATCACATTCTTTTTTCCCACAATGTTTTCAGCATTGTTCAAATAAAGATTGTTCATTTGTTTATTTTGTAACATTGGTAAATTTCCTGCTATAGATCTTATTCTTACTTTTGCCCCCATTGCCATAGCTCCAGCTTTAATAGATCTGTCAATTTTAGTATTTATTTTATTTACAACATCAATTGTTCTTCCACGTATCCTCCATTCTAACTTGGCAATCGAAGGAATAGAATTTACGGAAGTTCCTCCTGCAGTCAAAATTCCATGGACACGGACTTTATCTTTATCTTCAAATGATTCGCGTTGTGAATCCATTGCCATCATAGCAATGTTTGCGGCTTTTAAAGCATTAATACCATCTTGTGGAGCGCCAGCTGCATGTGAAGCTAATCCGAAAAATTCAACATATTTTACAAGATGACCTAAAGAAGTTCCGCCTACTGCCAAATCTCCATCCGATTCTTTACTAGTGGCATGGCTTAACATAGCAGCATCAATATCATCAAAAGAACCCAATCTTATAAGTTCTTGTTTCCCTGAAATAAATCCTAATTTTCCTTCATCAATTAGATTTATTCTAAATTCATTTTCGATTGTTTCTTCTGCAGGAACTGCAAATAAAACAATATTTCCATTTAAAAATTCGTTAGCTTTACTATTAATTAAACCAAGACCAACTCCAAACATTGATCCTAATTGGCAATTATGCCCACATGCATGCACAGCATCAGTTTTTTTATCCGCTAAAGGATGATCTTTCACAATCAATCCATCTAATTCTCCTATTACGGCGATAGTTGGACCAGAAGATTTACCAGCTATAGGAGCCGATTTTACCCCAGTTATTGCATGTCCATCTGTAAAATTTAAATTTAAATCTGAAAATATTTTTTTAACTTTTTCTGCAGTTTGAACTTCTCTATAACCAGTTTCTGCATTCTCTGCTATATCTTTAGCAAAATCAATTATTTTATCTTTAGATTTTTCGATTTCGTCAATAACTTTATTTTTTAATTCTGATTTGCTAATAGTCATAATATCTCCTAATATATCTATAATTATTTTATAAATTTACCAAATTAATATATAATTTCATAGATAATATAATAAATAGAAAACCTATATGCTAAAAAATCTTTTTAATATTTTCAACACAATTGTATTTGTTCGAATACCTAAATTTGATATCCAAAGTATTATTAAAGATATCTTAATTGGAACACCAATAGTTATATTGGCTCTGATCTATGCAATATCTATAGCATCCTAATATTTCAATCCTCAGTGGATTTTACACTGAGAATAAATATTGATCCGATAGCCAATAAAATAAATACTATAATTTTTATTATTGAAAGGTTACCAGGTATCCATAAAAATATTGACAACAATCCAAATACCCACATAAGGAAAAGGGACAATATTTTTGCTTTTAAAGGCATACCTTTGCCGGAATAATAATTTTTAAGATATATACCCAAAATTTTATTATTAAGAAGCCAATTATATAATTTTTCCGAACTTCTAATATAAAAATATGATGCAATAATTAAAAAAATAGTTGTTGGCCATCCTGGAACAAAAATCCCTATAATTCCCATGCCAACTGAAATACTTCCAATCAGAACCCATAATAATCTTATGGATTTATTTTCGTTAATTTTGGGCATTTTAAAAACATTGATAAATAAATACAAAAAAACCCTATCTGATTTTCAAATCATTGTCAAAATATTTTTTTAATAGTAATTAACTATAAATTAATTTTGAGATATCTCGTTTAATATTTCATCTGCATGGCCATTGGGGTCTACAGGGTTCCATATTTTTTTAATAATCCCTTCTTCATCTATTAAAAATGTTATTCGAGCAATACCTTTAACTGTATGTCCATGAATAACTTTATCTACCAAAACATCGTAATCTTCACACATATTCTTATTAACATCGGCTAATAAAGGAAAAGGCAAATTAAATTTATTTGTAAAATTTTTATGTGATTCAATGGTATCTGCACTTACTCCCAAAACAGCAATATTATTTTCTTTAAATATTGAATAATTATCTCTTATCTCACAAGCTTCTATTGTGCAACCCGGAGTATCATCTTTAGGATAAAAATATATCACGATTTTTTTTCCTAACAATTCATTTAAAGTAACTTTATTACCCTCAGTATCTTGAAGATTAAAATCAGGGGCTTTATCTCCTTCATTCAAAATCATATAAATTTCCTTTGAAATAATTCAGTGACTAATATCCTAACTATAGATTATTTTAATATATATTTTAGATTTTATATAAAAATCATAATAACTATGATACTTACAAAGATAATTATAAAATAAATATTCAAATTAGTAATCTTATTATTAAATTCATTATAATCCAAAATTCATTAGTTTTTTTATCTAAAATAACAACCTGAAAAATATTAGGATTAGAAATCAAAATTGAATCTTCAAAAGTAGGTGCAGGATCTAGAAAAAAAGATTTATGAGCCTCGATGTAACCA